>Ga0138256_10005848_pt1 | contig 13022 bp, 14 predicted proteins | sample KNB2016incub_MG_FD_105486 | JGI IMG/M metagenome (GOLD analysis project Ga0138256, IMG submission 105486) | Active sludge microbial communities from wastewater in Klosterneuburg, Austria - KNB2014incub_MG | ecosystem: Engineered > WWTP > Activated sludge > Unclassified | place: Austria... | reverse complement strand
CACAGGTGATGATCGCCGTGGTGATAGAAACGAAGCCGATAGCCGGCATGGGGCTGGACTGCGGCCACTGCCACGCTATCCTGATGGTGGTTGAACAGCCAGACCTCAGTGGGAGCGATTGCCTGCAACCGCCGTTGTATCCAATCCAGCTTTGATGCAAAGTTGCCACGGGGAACGTACTCGAAATGCACGTCGCTGGTTGACACGAAACGGTGCAGGACGGAGACATGGTCGGTTGGCCCGCCCACGCCGGTAACCATGATTATGGTCCGACCCGGTGGCGAAAGACGAATAATATCGGCTAGGGCCGCCGTATGGCCACCCGTTGCGTGCAGGCGGCTGGCAATGTAGACCGTCACGCGTCCGCTTTGCCCTTCGTTGCTTGGCCGTGCCCCGCCGCCAGCATGGCTGAAGTTGGCGGCACCAATCTCCTGGCACAGGTTATCGAGCGACTTGGATCCGAACACGCGTCCGGTATTGATCGGTTCGCAGCCAATCGAATCCACCAGTCGGGTGATCGCGCGCAGAGCAGCATTCAGGCTACCCGCACGAATCAGGCCCCTAATCCGTTGCTCGAATGCAATCATTGATATGCAGCGAGACATGTCGGATCAGTCCTGTCCGCCCTTGTGGTGGCGACCTTTGTCCAATCCCGAGCGGCAAAATCGTACAGTAGCTTTCAAGGACGCCGCCAGACTCCCGGATATGCGCCTGGATGCAGAATCTGGCGGATCCTGGTAATTCCAGTCCCGCATGATGTTGGCGTACATAGTTTCGATAAGCACGATCTCGAAGAGGGATAGCGTCTTTCGGTAGGCACCTATCCTTTCGGATGTAGTCGCACGCAGGTAATGTTCGGAAAAGAATGGGTCCGAAGCATCAAGTTTGGCGGCGATTGTGGCCGTGTCAGTGGCGACATGGCCAGTCAGCCCGATGCCTTCCAAGATGCCACTCAACACATGCCGGTTGCCGGTCACGACATCTTCGTATCGCAGGAACAGGCAACCCGAATCCGACCGTGCGGCGTGCCTGTTGATCTGGAGATAATATTGCAGCAGTTCACTCGCCACACTGTTGATTCGCCATTTCTCCTTTCGCCTTCCCGTCACCACCTTCATGGACGCGATGACATCCAAGGGGTTTCGCATCAGCACAATCAGCCGGTGAGGGGGCAGCACATCGCCGAGGTCATCGAGATAGAGGCAGAGATTCGGATCCTTGAGAATCAGGGTTCGTGCGTTTCCTCTCTGGTTCAACAGGGCAGCCCGATCGATCAGTCTGGCCATGTTGCTGCGAAAATAGGCCTGTAAGAACTCTCGATCCCCGAAATAGGCTGCGAATCTCTGTGGGTCGCAGTGGTGCGCCGTGCGATGGTAAAGCTCAACTTGCTGCGTAATCAATGAGCACTCTGGCATGAACTGGAACGCACCTGGAGCGCTGCAGAGTTCACGCTGAAGCCATGTCGTACCGCTCCTGGGCGGACCACATATTACGAGCAGTTCGTCATAATGCCGATATTGGCAGTGACTGCAGGTCATGGGACGGCCCCGGCAATCAGCGGGGTGGCGGCGCGAAGGATTATCAGTACAACATCAGGCGCTGGAAATCCGCCACCCTGGAGCGCCCTTGCCGAAATTGACTGCATGCTCAACCTCGGGGGAATTCGCGGATCGCGTCGACCACCGTGTCGACTTCCGCCTCTGAAAGGAAAGGCGACATGGGCAGGCTGAGTATCTCCGCAGCCAGCGTTTCGGTGACTGGTAACCTGCATCCGTGGTAACTCGCGTAGCAGCTCTGAAGGTGAGCGGGGATGGGATAGTGGATCAAGGTCGAGATGCCGCGCCTGTCCAAGTGTGCGCGCAGCGCCTCCCGCAACGAGCTACGGACGACATAGAGATGCCAAACTGGCTCTGCCCATTCAGGCACGGTGGGCAGGCAGAGCCCGCAGTCCACGAGCCGGGCGGAATACTGGGCGGCGACAGCGGTGCGACGCCGGTTCCAGTCGTCGAGCCGGGCCAGCTTTACGCGCAGGAAGGCAGCCTGCAATTCGTCCAGGCGCGTGTTGTAGCCAAGCAGTTCGTGTTCGTACTTGACCCGGGAGCCATAGTTACGTAGCCGTCTGACTGTATCCGCTATGGCCGCATCGTTGGTCAGCACGGCACCTCCATCGCCTAGCGCACCGAGATTCTTGCCTGGATAGAAGCTGAACGCAGCGGCGTCACCCAGGCTACCCACCCGCTTGCCCTTGTAACGTGCCCCGTGCGCCTGAGCCGCGTCTTCGATGACGACTAGGCCATGCCGTTGTGCAACTGCATTGATCGCATCCATATCGGCCGGTTGGCCGAAGAGATGGACGGGAATGATGGCTCGCGTCCGTGGGGTGACGGCTGCTGCCAAGGAGTCGGGCGCGATGTTGTAGGTACTAGAGCCGGGGTCGACAGGTACCGGAGTCGCCCCAGTCTGAGTCACTGCCAGCCAGGTGGCAATGAAGGTGTTTGATGGAACCAGCACCTCGTCGTCAGGACCGATCCCATAAGCCTTCAGCAGCAGATGCAGCGCATCAAGGCCGCTCCCCACGCCCACGCAGTGAGACGCCCCGGCATAGGCGGCAAAGTCACGCTCGAAGCCATCGAGCTCCGGTCCCAGCAGGAACTGTCCGGATGCCAGCACACGCTCGAATGCCTCGGTCAGCGGAGCCTTGAGTTCCTGGTGGGTGGACAGGAGGTCGAGGAACGGAACTTTCATTTTCAGGCAGGCTTTGCCGCTGCCAGGAATTGGTTATAGTCGTAATAGTAGTCGGCGGGGTCGTAGAATTCTGATGCTAAGACCATACAGACGGCCCCCGACGAGAAGTTGTCGAGATACCGCCACATCATGGGGGCGACATAGAGACCAGAGAACGAGCGGTTCAGATGAAAGCGCCGCTGGCGTTCCCCATCGTCAAGCACAACATCGAAGCTGCCCGACATCGCTACGATGAACTGGTGCAGCTCCTTGTGCGCGTGTCCGCCCCGATCTGCGCCGCCGGGAACGTCATACAGGTAATACACGCGCTTGATGTCGAAGGGAATGTGCCGGGAGTTCTCGATGAATGTGAGATTCCCCCGGGGATCATGTATTTTCGGTAACTCTATAATGCGGCAGTCGTTAAGAGGCATGGTGCACTCCTGGGTTTCTTGCAAGAATGTAGATTTCCCCAGCAATATCCGGATAGCGTTCGCCGAGGCGCATGAACGCCTGCAACATCTCAGGGGTCCAGTGGTCCTCGATTTGCCGGTTCGATATGGGCTTCAGCCAGTAACCGCCGAACAGTTCTATCGCCAGGCCGGCCTGATTGAAAGCATTGCGGAACGCCTCCGGATTGAACACCCGACGGTGTCCATGGTGTCTGTCCATTTCGTTCAATGCGTCTTCGCTGGGCAATAACCCCATGATGACGGCAGCCTGGCGATGCAGCGAGCGTGCGTTTGGCACCGCGGCAAACAAGCGGCCGGTATCCGGTACAAGCCATCCCCTTGCACGGGACAGTATGTCGACAGGATCCAGAACGTGTTCGAGGACGTGGCCAAGGATGATGTTGTCAAACTGCCGCTCGGGCTGGAACTCCTCGAACAGGGAATGGACAACGGTAGCGTTGGGGAAGCGTCTGCGGAGGTCCTCGCAGAACAGGCTGGAACCTTCGACCAGGGTAAGCTGCTTGCCGGTCGTTGCGAGCAACTCGGTCATTACGCCCTCTGCCGGCCCTAGTTCGAGCAGACTGCTGCCGGTCAGGTGGCGCGAGGCGATCCTGAATGAATACTCGATGGTCGCAGCATTCGCCCCCGCCGCGTAAAGCGACGCGGTCGAAATGCGTTCCAGATGGGCTTTTTCGTCGTGATCCATAGTATTCCAATCCGGTCCTCGGTATCGCAACCGGCCTGTGTTCGTCAGGATCCATGTCTCTCGATGAACTCCAGCAACAGGCCGTGGCGAAAGATGACAAAGGCTATTCGGCGTCCGCCGAAGGCAACCGCCGGAACCGGGGGCGTAACAACCTTGGCACGTTGTTGGCGCGCCCACTCGATAGCGGCAATCACATTATCAACCTCATAGCCCAGATGGTACATCCTGACTCCTGCGTCCAGCCATGGCGTCAGAGTATGCTCTCCAGGCAGGTTTTCCAGCAACTCTATGCGCGGCCCATGCCCGGTCATGAAGCAGCCCGCTACCCCCTGCGCAGGGTCGGCAAATGGTTCGCCTTCGGGCATGTATCCCAGAAACATGAACAGGCTCCGCTCACGCTCGATCGAAGTGGTTGCGTAACCAATGTGGTGGAAGGCATAGCCGTCCGGCATGTTGGGCAGCTCAGTCATGGGTGGACTTCCCGGCAACGAGACGCGCCAGCTTTTTTAGGTTTGGCTCGATAACGGCCCAGGCTTGGCGACCCAAGCGATGCTCGATGGCGTCGTGAATGTGCCCATCCAGTGTGAAATGCTTCGGCAATAGACGCCGCTCTGTGATGCCGCAGGAATCGTGGAACGAGACCACTCGGACGTTTTCAGCCACCGTACGGCACAGGACATACTCCAGTCCGAGCAGATCGAAGCCTACCCGATAGATCAGCCAGGCGCTTTCAACTGCTGCAAGGGACCCCTGTCTGAGTATCCACCTGCCCCATTCACCGCTCTTTGTGCAGGTGTCGATATCATAGATTGCGACCAAGCCCTCGAAGCGATGATCGGCGGTGTGCTCCACAGCAAAGTAGTAGTCGCCCGGCCGATCATAGTAGCGGGCAAGCCAAGCAAGCTGGTCTTCGACGAGGCCCGCGCTGGCGTGCAGGTATCGGTTCAGCGTGGGATTGCTGCGCAGATCAACGATGCGGACGGCATCCTCATCGGTTATCGGGCGCAGCCGGAAGGCATGGCCTTCCAGAATCAGGTCATGCCTCATGTTTCGCCAGGGCGGCTTCAACGATGCTGACCACGCTATCCAGCGCCGCCAGCTCAGCCTCGTTGAATTCCATGCCCAGTTCCTCTTCCAAAGTAAACATGATCTCGATGTGCTTGAGCGAATCCCACGCAGGGCAGTCGCGGCGCCGCAGGTCCATGCCGACGGAAAAGGGAAGTTTCAATACAGTGCCGAGAACGGTCAGAACGGTTTGCTCGATTTGATTGCGATCCATGTTGGTCAATTGGTCAGACAAGTTACTTTGACGCCTACGGGCGGTGTGAATTCAAGCACGTTTTGGAGTGGCGCGATATGTATGCCGGGTTCAGGCAGGCCGGTCATGCCCGCTAGTCGGGCCAGCCAGTCGAGGGCCGGTCGGTTGCGCTGGCCATGACGGACCTGGAAGCAGACTTTCTCGCACCCATCGAGCAAAGGCATGGCACGGATTGCGGCCAGCACAACAGCGTCTTCAAGCTGGCGACCAAGGGCGCGGCAGCTGATGCAGAGATCCTCGATTATCAGCCTTGTGTCGATGCGTTCGGCGACGATGGCCGCGACCACACCGCTATCAGACAGCCGGTCCTTCATCCGCACAGCGGCGACACAAGCTCCGCCGCTTGCCATCCGGGCAGCAATCTCCGCCTGAGTGAAGCGGCGCAGGGCCAGGTTGAATTGGTTGGTTTTGTTACATAACTCGGTGAGCCGATCAATCAAGTCCGGTGGATCGATGTGGACGGTCAGTGACACCTGCAGGCTCCGGAAGTACTCGGCCATGTCGTCCGTCCGCGCCATCATGGCTTCGCGTTCCACAGTCGCCTGCAGGTCACGCAGCCGCTTGGCATCATCAGCCCCGGTCTTCCAACGCCACAGCCCAGGGTAATACGTCAGTGCGAAACGGGTATGTTCCGCGTCCGGCTCAGCGCGGAGGGTATGTAGCTCCGGAAGCATAGTGGCAACGCTCGCCAACTCACCCGGATTGTCATCGATGAATAAAATGGCGTCGAGCCCTATACGCAGCCTTCGAGCGACTCGACTAAGGGCAGCGGGCTTGTCGGCCCAGGATACCTCAATGGCGGAGAAGTCCTCCCAGCGCAACGGATAATCATCCCGCTTGCCAAAGAGCTCCTCAACCTCGGCATGCTCGTTACGCGACACCAGTGCAATGAAAATGCCGCGCTCAAGCAGCGACTTGATGTCTTCCTGAAGAGCACGATGGGCCGGCGTCAGCCTCACCCCGGAGATACCATCCTCTCCCAGCACCCCATCATGCAAGGTATTGTCCAGGTCCAGCGCCACAGCCTTGATCGGGGGAGCAAGGGTCGCTGGTAGCCAATGGCAGGCCAGTTCTCGTGCCAGGAGGATCTGAGCATGCCGGCTGATAGCGCTACCCGCCATGGCGGCGGTACGATGGTCGATCAGCGCAGCACCCAAGTCGTCGCAGGTCTGCCCCAAATCGGCAAGGAAGACGCCGGGAAAGCTATCCACAAGTGCCGTCAGGGGAGGACGTTGGCCGACCTCTGTCAGCCAGGTGGCTAGAATGATCGGGGCGCCTGTCAATATCCGCAGCGCGCGGATACGGTCGTCTAGCCATTCAAGCCATGTGTCGAGTGGGCCTAGGGAAGAATAGCGGGTGCTGTCGAGCCAGAGCAGTTCCAGGTCAGCCGGCGCATGGCTTGCGAACAACAGCGAGTCATCGTAGTCGCTCAGGCTGAACTCGATCTGCAAGCGTCCGAATTCCAAATAGGGCCGCGTCAGTTCTATGACCGACTCGATGGCATGATTGCGCCAGACATTGACACGTGCCGACCGGCACGTACCCGATACCTTGCGAAGCCTGAGGACGGCAAGCCGGGAAATGACTGGAGAAAACAGAGCCGATTGCGCCTCGATGCGGCGCATGCTGATTTCTATGGAGTCAAGGGTATCCGGCATTTCGATCACTCGTTGATGGCATCGAGTACGTCCTGGATGCCAACCGTATAACTGCTGTGTGGATGGCTCGGCCATTCGGTGCAGGCACCAATCACGTAGGTAATCCGGTGACGGGTAGCACACGCGATATTCTGCCAGTACCAGTAGGACAGGTGGCGGTAATCGGAGGCCAGGATAACAATCCGCGTCGCTGGACGACAGAAGATCAGGTTGGCGAACGCCGCGCCGGTGACACCGACCACGATGTCAGCAGAGGTGAACATCCTGACTTGCTCCGCGAACGACAGGCACTCCGGTTCGATCACGGTAAAGCCCTGTTCTACCAGAAGTGCCTCGATCTCGGCTCGATTGGTCGTGTTGCGCGTTTCGGCGCTACGCCTCAGGTAGAGTTTCATTCTGCCGGAACTCTCTCCTACCGCCAGCGCTCCGTAAAGATGGTCGCACAGGACGGCCAGGCCTTGGCCGCTGAACAAACCATGCGAATGGCCCCAGCCAGTGCGTCTGCGCCGACCAAACGGCACGTAGCCGGCGACGGAGACGGCAAGCAGTTCTTCCACCAGAACGGTCTCCTCGGGAACCAGGGTGATGATGCGCCGAGAATCACCCGCAACCAGTTGCAGGGATTCAGCGAGGTTGGGGTGCAACCCCGCGTCGACGATTATCGGCGTACCGGCATACCTGTCTTCCCGACAGAACAGGTGGATTTTTGGCAGGACCTCGGTTAGCCAATGGGCATAGTTGGCCGAACAGGCATCCGTGAAGGCTGCGGCGCGGGGAAGCCTGACCGGTAAGGTGGTCGGCATCAGCCACGAGATCTCGCCGCGCGACGGGTGCACGAAAGTCCTGCGGTGCAGTTCCTCGGCCGTATCGTCGCGGTGCGGGTCATACAGGTCATGGCAGATCACCGCATTCTCGTACAGGATCAGATTGGTACCACCTGTGATCATCGCATTGGACAAAGCACCTAGATAGATAGGAGGAAAGTCATACTGAGCATGAGGGGAAACGAGATGGCGTGCGCGACCGGCTGGAAAAACGATCGGCGCCGGTGTGATAACACTACCACCGGGTGCGAGGATGATCCTGCTTTCTCTGGGGACGATCGTCGACAGTGACTGCAGTGGGTATCGTGGTGGGGCGGTCAAGAACACCCTCGCGATATGGCATAGACGGTCGGCATGTCGCCAGACCCAACGTGCCAGGGCAAGAGCGGTGCGATTGCGCCTGATCTGTTTGAGCATGAAATGCCACCACCGAGTAGAGCGAAATCCTGTAGTACCCGACGCCCCCACGTTACTTTACCTCCGGCAATCCGTACCGCAACAACAGCTCAAGCTTGCGAAGCCGCCACCGAAACGGCTTCAACCAACTCACGAGCGTGGTGTTGCGGCTAGCCTGAGCGATGCACCTCTCCCGATATAGTTCGTTCCGGAAGGTATATAACCTTGGCAACAGGGGCGCGTAGACTTCACGCCAGAGAGAGATGTCCCGCAGAATTGCCGTGAGCAATAAACCTTCCAGAGTAATCAGCAATAGATGCAGTGGAAGTAAGATGGCAAGAAGGAATGCGGGGTGACACAACACCATGATGAAAGTCTTGTTTCGTTCCGAAAGCGCCCGTCGGCGAAAGGTAGTGGCCAACTTTCCAGATTTGGCTTTGCCGCCACCAAAGCTTTGCCCTACCCGATGCTGATAGCCTGACTCGCCCAGCGCCCTTACCGGATAGCCCGCCAGCCGCGCCCGGCAGCAGAGATAGAGATCCTCGGCGACCGAGCCAAACCATTCCAGAAAACCGCCCAGTTCCTGCCACAGCGACTTCGGAATCCACAGACAGGCGCCATGGACCGTGCCAATCTCGCTGCGCGCCGGATCACGGTTCGGCACCGGATTGAGGAAGGGATCGAGCATGCAGCCGATGTCGAGCAATTCTCCTGTCTCGGTATCGTATTGCGGCAGGGTAAGGATGGCCGGTCGGCCGATGCGCTCCGCTTCCGCCAGCAGGGTCTGCAATGCGTCAGGCAGCAGCGTCGCATCGTTGTTGAGCAACAGCAGCCAGTCGCCCTGCGCCAGCGCAGCCATGCGGTTGTTGGCAACGCAGAAGCCGGCATTCTCCGCGCTGGCGATCAGCTTCACGTCGGGATGCTTCTCGCGCAGGTGCGCGGCGGAACCGTCCGGCGAGGCGTCGTCGTGCACGACAATCTCGGCGTCGATACCGCCAAGTTGCGCGCGCACCGAAGCGATGCAGGCGTCGATCAACTCGATGCCCCGGTAGTGCGCGATGCAGACGGAGATGGTCGGCGAGCGTTTCATTCCGGATTCAGCTGAATTTGCCGCGTTCGTGCTTGTGCGCGATCACGACATCCTGATAGCTAAGGTACCTTTCGCGCCCAGGCCACGCTCCGTAGCGTATTGGCTCCTCGATTTCCATGTCATAGCGGTCATAGAGCTGCCGAATAGTCCCTTCCGGCACAGCGATGGTATTCTCGGGCGTGCTTTTGCTGGTGGACAGGAAGCCGTCGAATTCGTGATAGAACGGCTGCGAGGCGCGACGCTTCCCTATCTGTTCGAGGGCGAAATCGTCCAGCAGGTAATAGGTGATGAAGCTCTTAGCGCCTGGTTTCAGAACCCTGCCGATTTCGGCCAGATAGGTGTCAATCTCCCCGGGGCGCATATGACTGAAGACGGATGTCAGGAACACGAAATCAAACGTTTCGTCGGCAAAGGGCAAGCGATAATGCGAGGCATTGCTGCTGCCGTCCGGATTTGAGTAAGGATTGCGGAGGTTGGCATGATGGAACCGGAAATGTGGAAAGCGTGTGCTGATTTCGTCCCTGCACCATGCAACGGCCTTGCCGATGATCTCGATGCCGTCATAGCCCCCCCCCGCAATATAGGGTGTTAGCCCTACCGCCATCCTGCCGTAACCGGCGCCGATCTCCAGCACTCTATGTTCAGGTTTCAGTCCGCATTCGCGTATGAAGAGGCCGAGGAACTCCTCCCCGATTCGCTTGAAATCTCCCGATCCCACAACGAGTGCAGTCATACGGGGAGGGATCATTGCTTCCCGCCTTCCCGTCAGTAAGTCCCACGCATCCTGAAGCCAATAAACGCATATACGTACCAATCGCTTCATCCATATGGGTATGTGTTGGCGAATTGTCACTGACGGCATTCCTTGCCTGTCCAACTGAGAGAGTGCAACTCGCTGAATACAAATGCCGTATTGTTCATGCAGTCCCATCCAGCCAGCGGTGCATCCTGGCGATGCCATCTTTGAGGCCGACTGCCGGCAGCCACTCAGTCGATTTGCAGATCCGGGTGATGTCGAGCACGATGCGGGCCACATCAGCAGAACGCGCCGGTTGCGCATCAATATGAATTGAACGACAGGTTACGGCTTCGATTTGGCCAATTAGTTCTCGCAACGTTGTCCCCTCGCCGCTACCGAGATTGAAAACGCCGTGTAAATCCGGACGCACTGTGAATTGAAAGATGGCCTCCGTGAAGTCGTCGATGAAAAGATAGTCTCGCACCTGGCGGCCGTCGCCCCAGAGCAGGAACTGCGTCTTCTCCTTCGCGCAGCGTAGAAGGTGGCGGACCACGCCGAAGCCACTGCGCAGGGGCTGCTCCGGCCCGTAGATGTTGGCCGGTCGCACTATGAGGGTCTTTATCGGTGCGCGCAGGCCGAGGAACAGTTCTGCGGCGGCCTTGCCGGCGCCATAGCAGGAAAGTGGCCGGAGCGGCGCCGATTCGGGCACTGGCAGATCGGTCGGATCGCCATACACCGTGCCGCCGGAGGAGAGAAACAACATGCGTGTTTCCGGAAAGCGTTGCAGCGTTGCCATAAAGGCAAGGAATGGACTTAGTCCCTTCTCTGCCTCGAGGGCAGGACGGCCGGCACTGAAACCCGGGGTGGTGCCCCAGGCAGCGTGTATCACCGTGTCGTGCCGATCGAGAAGTTCGCCGAGCAGCGCCTCATCCTCCTGGCGTCCGCGCACGGCAGTAATTCCGGAGGGCCAGGCGTTCGCATCTACGCTCGGAGATAACACCGTCACGCCCTGTCCGTCTCGGGTCAGCCTGAGAGCAATGGCACGGCCGAGGAAGCCAGCGCCGATGATAAGCATGTTCCTTGCGCTCATTCTGCAAGCACCTCCCGGTAGGCCGCGCGGAAGCGCACGGCAGCCTGCGACCAGTCGCCGATCTCGTGCCACGCTTTGTCGCGGGCTGCCAAGCCAGCTTCGGCGTTGCGCATCGGGTCGGACAAGTCGTCCAGCGTCTCCGCCAGTGATTCCGGCGAGGCGGCCAATCGGCCATTGGCACCATCCACCAGATCGCGATGCGCAGGCAGGTCGGAGGCGATCAGCGGCAAGCCCGCCGCCATGGCTTCGATCATCACCTGCGGCCGGCCTTCGTCGTGCCGGCTCAGCGTGATCAGGCCAGCGGCCTGAGGAAACCATACCTTTCGCAGCGCTTCCGGATGCGTCGCGCCGCGGTAGTCGATCCAAGCCGGCAGAACGATGTCTTCCTGCATGGGGCCGAGCAGCACCAATGGCCGGGACGCACCGAACAGCCCCGCGCTCCACTCCAACAGATCGCCGATCTTGGCCTTCGTCACACGCGTCACCGCCAGCCAAGGCGCGCCCTGCTGCAGCGGCCGACGCTCGACTGCGAACCACTCCGGCGCAACGCCGAACGGCAGGGGCCGGACCGTCGCCACGCTGCCGAACAGCTCCTGCAGCCGCGGCCCCATCCAAGGCGCATTTGGCGCAAGAATGGCACGCCGTCCTGCCAGAACTGACTTGATCAGTGTCGCCATTCCAGGCAGTCGGAGCAGACCGAAATCGCTGCCCAGAACGCCCATCACGGCCGGATGTCGAGTGCCAATCAGCGGAATCGCATTCTGCAGCCAGTTCACATGAACCACGTCGAACGCCTCCCGGCAATAGACCTGCCGCAGCCGCCGCAGGAGTCCGTACGCAGCAGGCAGCGCTGCAATGGGGCCTACACGCAATCGGCTGGCTATGCCGCCGGCTGTCGCCAGGCGGTCCAGCCAGTCACGTTCCTCTTTCGTCGCGGCAGCCGTCACTCCCTCCGGCAGAGAGCCGGGCGGCGCCCACAGCCGCGCGCTTACGCCCTCACCCGGCAGCGCTGCGACAAGATCGGCGATGAAACGTCCGCGCCAGTCGTCGGCCTGGCGCGGATAGGAGGTGCTCACGACCAATGTTTGCAGGTGCCTCACTTGCGGGAATCCAGACCGCCGGAGTCTGAGTCCTTGTACATGAGTGCCGAAATCTGCTCTGAGACAATGCCAATCAGGAAGGTCAGGATCGCCGCGATAAATAGCAGCGCGCTCATGTTTGTGAAGCGGTGGGAGGTAAGGAAAGTGTAGAAGTAATAGCCGAGGCCGGTGGCAAAGAAGGCCGCACTGACCGGAAGAAACAGCTTCAACGGCGAGTAGAGTGTGCCGATCTTGATGATAATGAGGATGAAACGCGCACCATCGTGTAGTGGGCGGATGTGGCTGCGGCCGATCCGCGGCGGCATGCTCACCGGCACGTAGGCGACGCCGAAGCCGGCGCGGTAGAAGCTTATCGTGCAAGTAGTCGGATAAGAGAAGCTGTTTGGCAGCAGATAGAGGAAGCGGCGGAACCGCTCCGCGCGCACGGCGCGAAATCCAGAAGTGAGATCTTCAACACGATGGTTAACCATCCAACTCGCCAGCCGGTTGAAGACGGCGTTGGCAAATCCCCTGTGTGCACCAGCGTGATCCGCCATGCTCCGAGTGCCGACCACCATGTCGCAGCTTTCCTCCAGCTTCGCCAGGAGGCGAGGTATGTCCTCCGGTCGGTGCTGTCCGTCGGCATCCATAAAGACGAGGATGTCGCCCGTGGCGGCGCGCGCGCCGGTTTTCACTGCGGCTCCGTTGCCCTTGGGGTAGGGATGGGAAATAACGCGTGCGCCATGCTCGGCGGCAATGGCGGCGGTGCTGTCCGTCGAGCCGTCATCCACCACGATCAGCTCGCAGCCAGGAACCGCCTCGATCACCCCCCTCAGACAGGCCGACAGCGCCGGCGCCTCGTCGCGGGCGGGAATGATGACGGAGATGCGATTTTCCATGGCCATGACATCCTATTTGACGACACACGCCGTACCAGCTTGGCTGT
>Ga0138256_10005847_pt1 | contig 13023 bp, 12 predicted proteins | sample KNB2016incub_MG_FD_105486 | JGI IMG/M metagenome (GOLD analysis project Ga0138256, IMG submission 105486) | Active sludge microbial communities from wastewater in Klosterneuburg, Austria - KNB2014incub_MG | ecosystem: Engineered > WWTP > Activated sludge > Unclassified | place: Austria... | reverse complement strand
GCGTCCGGAAGAGATGCGAAAATGTTGTCGAGGTACGCACGCGATACGGTCGTGCTCTGAAGCTCCTCGCGAAGCATGTTGAGCCCGACGGCCACGCCGTCGATGGCGTCTTTGGCGTCGCTGATCTCGGCGCGAACCGAGTAGTTGCGGACGGCGATTTGCGTGACGACGTCCATGAGCACCGCGAGCCGTGTTTCGCGGACTTTGCGATCGTGCGCAAGGTCATTGGCGAGCTCGGCGAGTGCCCGGATGAGCTCGTTCGACGAGTCGGTGGACACATCGAGCGCACGAGCGGCGCCTTCGTAGTCTCCGGCTTGGAGCTTTCGCACGAGGTCGCCTGGAGTGCGAAATGCATCGCTTCGTGGCGAAGCGCTGTGGGGCCCTGAGCCAGAGCGTGATGTGGGTCCGTCGTCGTGTCCTCCGATGGCCATCTACGATCGATCTCCGCAGTTGCGAGCACGCTGCATGCTTCGAGGATGCCAAAGAGCAGCTTCAGCGGGCACACGATACTCGCCCGGACCGTGGTGAGGCAACGTTGCTGTGTCGGGTTTGTCGTAGGCTAGCCGCCTGGTTCGTCAGCTTGCTCGGGGACGTGTGCGAACGGATGCAAGACGAGCGGCCATGACGCGAGCGATCGGCAGATGTACTTCGTGCGCTCAGTTCGGGTGAGCATGATTCGTGCAGAGACTTCGGCGCCGCAAAGGAGGCAAACCATGGCTGGAATTCTGCGTAGACGTGAAGGGCAGCAAGGCGAGAGCCGAGAAATGACACGACAAACCCAAGGGCAAGATCCATTTCAATGGCTGACCGCGTGGGACCCGTTTCGCACGTTCGGCACGATGGATCCATTTCGCCGGATGCGGGAAATGTTCAGTTGGGATCCGTTTGCAGAAATGACGACCGGATTTCCCACGATGGGTCGACGCTTCGTTCCCGACATGGAAGTGCGCGAAGCGAAGGACGCCTATGTGATCTGCGCGGATCTACCAGGTTTGCGCGAGGAGGACTTGAACGTCGACGTGACGGGCAATCGGCTGACGGTGAGTGGCAAACGCGAAGAGGAACAGCGTGACGAGGGTGAGCGCTATTGGACCTACGAGCGCTCGTTTGGGAGTTTCACCCGGTCGTTCTCGCTGCCCGAAGGCACGTCGCCGGATCAAATCGACGCGCGCTTGAACAATGGTGTGCTCGAGATTCGCATACCGAAAATCAAGAGCGAGGAGGCCAAACGTATTCCGGTGAAAGGCGCGGGGGCCATGGAAGGACAGAACGTCGTAAGTGGCAAGCGCCCGAGTGGACAAGCAGCGTCGGCGGGAGGGATGCAAACGCAAACGGGTTCGACGGGACAAGAGTACGTGCAGGGAGGCGCGCGCGAAAAAGCGGCGTGATGGACAAGCGGGGCGACGCGCTGCTATGAAGGGTGCGTGCTTCCGCTGCACATCATCGTGCTGCTTGCCGGGATTCAGGGTTTGTCCGAGGCACTTCCCGTGTCGCGTTCGGGACACGACGCGGTCGCGTGGATTTGGCTCGAACCCGGGGCAAACGGCGTGCGTCTCGAAACGGTGCTGCACGTAGCGACAGCGTTGGCGCTACTTTTTGCCGCTCGAAAACGGCTCGCTCTTGCAGCCGGCGCAGGACTTCGCGCAATCACTCGGCCCACTCTGTTTCGTTCATCCGCAAAGGCGCACGACGCTGCGGTCATCGCAACGGCGCTCGTCGCGAGCTCGGTGACACGAGCCGTGCTCGACCACTTCACGTTGCCGTGGAAAGCGACGCCTGTAGCGACCGGTTTCGGATTGGTCTTGACGGGACTGCTTCTTGGAACGACGCACCTCGTCGGTCCGGCACGAAATCGCGAACCGTCGGTGTCGCTCGCGGTGGTGCTGGGGCTCGCGCATGGCGCGGGGGCACTGCCTGGAGGATCGGATATTGGCGCCGTGCTGGTTTTGTCGGCTTGGATGGGTATGAAAAACGATTTGGCGCTCGACCTGGCATTGCTACTTTCGGGCGCAACACTTTTTGTGAACTTTTTTTCGGCACTTCTGGAAGGCATGGTTTTGCCGGACGTTTCGCCAATGATGTTGATCATGGGTTTTGTTACGGCGTTTCTCGGGGCGACCGTGGCGATTGGCGCGACGCGACTGCTGTTGGAAAAACGTGCGCTTTCACTGACCGCATTTTGGGTTGTTCCTCTTGGATTTGCAATGCTTGCGTATTCGCGAGCTTTTTCCGAGAATCTGACGCTCGTAATGATCCCTCGACCAGGCTGACGAAAGACCATGAAGCGACCAATTCTTCACGCGTTGATTCTTGCTGGTGGCGCCGGCACTCGATTTTGGCCCGCATCGCGCTCGCTTCGCCCGAAGCAACTTCTGCCACTCGTGGGCGCCGATCCGCTCATTTTGCAAACGGCGCGGCGGGTGTTGTCGCTCGTCGGCTGGGACCATCTTCACGTCGCCACGGGAAAACACCTCGCCGCGCAAACGGCAGCCGTGCTGCCTGAATTGCAGTCTCGCAATACGCTGGTGGAGCCCGCAGCTCGCAATACAGCGCCGTGTATCGGTTGGGCGGCCGCTCGAATTGCCAGGACAGACCCTGATGCGGTGCTCATGGTACTGCCGAGTGATCACCATGTGCGGGACGAACCCGCGTTCGTTCAGGCCATCGAACGGGCAGCGACAAACGCAGCATCGGGGACGATCACGACGATTGGGATCACACCGACGCATCCCGAAACGGGGTATGGGTACATCGAGGTCGACGGTGAAATTGCGGGGCAAGAAGTCTGTCGTGCCAAATGTTTTGTGGAGAAACCGAATCGCACGAAGGCGGAGGAATTTGTCGCGGGCGGCAAACATTTGTGGAATGCCGGGATGTTTTTCTTTCGGGTTGGGGACATGCAGGCCGCCATTCGTCGACATCTTCCGGCGCTTGCCACTGGGCTCGATGCCATCGATGCGGCAGCGCGGGCAGGTGAAGAAGATGGGGCGATCGAACGCATTTTCCCGACGCTTCCGTCCGTGAGCATCGACCATGGCGTCATGGATCATTTGTCGGAATTTGCGGTCGTTCCTGGTGATTTCGGCTGGAGCGACGTGGGCAGCTTTCAATCTGCGTACGAGCTTGGCGACAAGGACGAACAGGGAAACGTCGCGCCTGGTCATGCGGTTTTGATGGATGCACGGCGGAATTTGGTGATGGATTTGCGTACCGAAACGGCGCCGTCGGGTCGGGTCATTGCGCTTTTGGGCGTGGAGGATCTCGTGGTGGTGGAGACGGCGGATGCGCTGCTCGTCGTGCCGCGCGGTCGCGCTCAGGACGTCAAGGACGTCGTTTCGGCGCTGAAAGCGCGCGGGGACGGGCGGTTCGCGTAGGTTCGTCCGAAGCGGCATCGCCGAACTCGCGCAAGAACACTGGACGCGTCCGGTCCTTGGCGGCATCGTAGATCGGGCCATGAAGGGACACGCACGAAACATCATGACGCACCATGCGACGGTCGTCACCGAAGACACCTCGCTCGGCGCAATCGCAAGCATTCTGGTGCATGCACGCATCGGAGGTGTACCCGTCGTCGACGAGCAAGAGCGACTCGTAGGGTTTGTCTCCGAAACGGATCTCATGGGCGCACTGCTTCGCAGCACCGACGCGGGAGTGACCGCAGGAGACGTGATGAGCACGCCTCCGATCTCGGTGGACGAGTTTGCGACGTCCGACGAAGTGATGTCGATCTTTCGTGAAAAGGACATCCATCACTTGCCCGTCGTACGCCGCGGCAAACTCGTCGGCATCATCACGCCGCTCGATGTGCTGAAGTTTTTCCTGGACAAAGTGCTCTCTCTGCCTCCGGAAGTCGGATGATGTTCGTCCTGGGCGGGTTTGGCGAAACGATCTACTCCGCTCGAACAATCGGTCGCGTGGCCATGGGTAGGTCGGCGTATCGAACGCCCGTGGTCGGATGTGCGGCATCTCTTGCGACGTCGAGCAGCGGGCGGAGGGCGAAGACGCGTTCGTGAAGGCGTGGGTGGGGCACGGTCAAGTAAGGTTCGTCGATGACCTGACCGTCGACCCACAGGATATCGATGTCGATGGTGCGCGGGCCCCATCGGACGGGGTCGGGGCGGGTTCGTCCGAGCAAACGTTCGAGTTCGAGAGCGCGATCGAGCACGATGCGAACATCGCACGAGGTCGAAACGAGCACCGCACCGTTGATGTAGTCGGGTTGAGGTGGACCGCCAAAGGGCGGCGTGACGTAAAGGGGCGACCTGTCGATCACGGTGACATCGGGCCAGGTGCTGATTGCCAGGATCGCTCGTTCGATCGTACGCATGCGGTCGCCGAGGTTTGCCCCGAGGCCGAGCACGATGCGGCGCGGATGCTTCACGCGCGTACCTTCGTACGGAGGCGCGCGGGGAGTCAATGGAGGAATCGGTTCGCGGCCGGTATACTCGATGCGTCGTCGGGTCGACGGGTCGATCAATTTCCCCGCTGCCGCCCGTTTTTCTCGACCCACTCGATCACCTTGACGGCCTGGTCTGTCCCGGTAAACCGGCTCAATTCCTGAATCCCCGTCGGGCTCGTCACGTTCACCTCGGTCAGATGTTCGCCGATCACGTCGAGTCCCACGAACACGAGCCCGTCCGCTCGCAATCGTGGCGCGATGGCCCGGACCAACTCGCGTTCGCGTGGCGTGATCTCCGTGGGAACGACGGTTCCACCGACATGAATGTTCGAGCGAAGATCATCTTGACGGGGCACGCGCAAGATGGCGCCGAGCGGCTCACCATCGAGCAAGATGATGCGTTTGTCTCCTTGGGACACCGCCGGCAAGAACGCCTGCACCATCGCCAAACGTTGACCTTCGCCCGTGAGCATGTCGACGATCGCCCGAGCGTTCTTGTCGTCGGAGCGGAGCATCATGACGCCCCATCCACCGGCTCCATCGAGCGGTTTGATGACGCCTTTGCCTCCGACATCGAGGACAAACTGATGGATCATGTCGCGATCGGCCGTGACGAGCGTCTTCGGTGTCCACTCGGGAAAGTGCATCGCATAGAGCTTCTCGTTCGCGTCGCGCAAGCCCCGAGGATCGTTGATGATGAGCGATCCGCCTCGTGCGTTCTCGAGCATCAGCGTCGCGTAGAGATACGCCTGATCGAACGGAGGGTCTTTCCGGATGAACACTGCATCGACATCGTGAAGCGCGAGTCGCTTTGCGCCTTCGTCCTTGCGCAGCACGATGTACGGGGGCTCCGCGAGCGTCTCCATTCGGTGGGCCGTTGCGAGTGCACGGCCAGCATCGATGTGCAAATCCTGGGGCAAACAGTGGAAGGACTGATGACCACGCGCTTGGGCCGCTCGGATGAAGGCAAACGATGTGTCTTTGTCGTGCGTGACCCGTGTGAGGGGATCCATGACGAACACGAAGCGCATGATTTGGTTCTCCATCGATACACGAAGGGCGAACAAGTGTTGATTCGCCTGGCAGTTGCGGTGCATCCTAGCGGACCTGCGCGTTCGTTTGTGCGCAAAGGAGTTTCGTTCATGCGATTTTTTCGCGCCGTATCGACTGCTTCGCTCGCCGCGTCCCTGATGCTGCTTCTTGCTCTGCCAGGTTCTGGATGCAGTACATCGACTGCGGGTTCGAGCGGACCGACGGCTGTGGAAACGAAGGCTCCGCCGACGGCATCAGCGCCGACTCCGCCACCGAAAGATCTCATCCCAGCGGCGCCGGGAAAAACTGCGCACAAGGTTGGTGTGGCGACGGAAAACGCGACCGCGTCGGCAATTGCAATGGATGTCTTGGCTCGGGGCGGAAGTGCTGTGGACGCGGCAATTGCTGGAGCATTGGCCATTGGCGTTGTGCATCCTGTATCGAGCGGTATTGGAGGCGGGGGTTTTGCGATTGTTTGGGATGCAAAGAAAAAGGAAGTGACGGTGCTCGATTTTCGAGAAACTGCGCCCATGGGTCTTGTGGCCGAGGAGCTTTTGAAGCGACCACCGCCCGAGGGTAAATCGGGCGTGATGACGGGTACGCCGGGGGAGATTGCGGGGATTTACGAAATGCACGCGCGTTGGGGGAAGCTTGCGCCTGCGGAATTGTTCCGAGGTCCCGCGGATGCAGCCGAAAAAGGTTTTCCCGTGAGCGCACACATGAGCCGAGCGCTCAAGTGGGGCGAGAAATGGGTGACTTCGACGCCGCGTTATGGGCTATTTGCGAAGGCTGGGGCCATCGTTCCGGCGGGCGAGGTCGTGAAAAACCCGGCCCTTGCGGCAACGTTGCGGAAAATCGGCGCAGAAGGGAAGAAATCGTTTTACGAAGGAACGATTGCCGCGGACATTTTGGCGACGGCACGTGCCGGAGGCAGTCGGCTTGCTGCATCGGATCTGAAATCGTATCAGGTACAAGAGCGCAAACCATTGCGTACGCAATGGGAGGGATTCGACATTGCAACGATGCCGCCGCCATCGGCCGGTGGCCTGATGGTGCTAGAAACACTGCAAATGCATTCGAAGGCGGATTTGGTATCGCTCGGGTTTGGCTCGGGCGGGTATGCGCACCTTTTGGCGGAAACGTTTCGTGGAGCAATCGCGGATCGCATTCGCAAGGTGGGGGATCCAGCGTTCATCAAATTCGATGTGGAAAGTTTGGCAAGCCAAGCTCGAATGAAGGCACGTCGGGCAAAGATTTCCATGACTTCGACGACACCTGCGGAAAGGATTCCCATCCATGAATCGGGGACGACCCATATCGTCACGGTGGATGCAGAGGGGAACGTCGCGAGCATCACGAGCACCGTCAACAACCTATTCGGCTCGCAACTGGTGACCGAGGGCGGATTCGTTTTGAATGACGAGCTCGACGATTTCACGAGCGAGCAAGTGGCAAAGCATTACGGATTGAAGGATGGGCCGAATCGTCCGCGTGCGGGTGCGCGGCCGGTCTCGAGCATGACGCCGACGATGGTATTCAAGGACGGAAAACCAATCTTGGCACTAGGGGGATCGGGGGGATTGCGCATTGCGACGGGAACGACGCAAGTGCTTCTGGCGTATCTGGCGTTTGGCATGCCTGTGCGACAAGCGGTGTCGGCACCTCGCATTGAAACTCCACCCACGGGCGGGCTACTCGTGGACGTGGCGCTCGGTGTGGATGCCATTCAGGATTTGGAAAAACGGGGCCAGGTCGTCGATACGAGCAAGTCGAATTTCAGTGCGATACAAGCGATATCGATATTCGAGGGGACAGACGGCTCGCGAATCATCGAGAGCGGAGCGGATCCGCGTAAAGGCGGCGTGGGATTGGTGCAATGAGATCGTGACGGACGCGTTGAACGCTTACGTCATTGGCAATGTGTCGAATGGCTGAAGTTCGTCAGGGCAGCGCTGCGGTGAGAACGAGTTGCGCGCTGCGATCGTCGTCCAGGTCGGTGGCAAGCGCATAGCCGACGCCACCTTTTTCCGCTGCTGCGACGGAATATCCGCGCAGTTTGCCCACGTAAACGGGTCGTTCGCGAACGACGCGTGCCTGAAGGCGCGTGGCCTGCATGGCAATGGCGCGAGGATCGAAGACGTACACGGTCAAGCGGTGATTGCCTTCTACGGTGTATTGCAAGAGAGCCGCGCGACGCTCGCGCATTGCGTGAACGCGTGCACCTTGGAAATTCGTGCCGAGAGGTTGAAATGCTGGCCTTCGCACGGGCACTCCGACGAGGGGATCGAATCGTGTGAGTTCGTCGGGGTTTGTCATTTCGGGCGGGAGGGGATTGGCATGAAGTGCAACGAGCTCGTCGAGCAGGCTGTCGAAGCCCATCGATGAATCGGCCATTGCTGCGCGAGATGGTCCCGATGTTGCTGCGCCTTCGCGGTTTTTCGCGACTGCGACGGAAAACACCACGGTGGCTGCGGCGGCAAGCGCGGCGGCGTATTTCCAACCAACCAGCTTCGCTCCGCCAAACACTTCGCGATCGGTATTCCGGACACGGGCCTTTTCTGCGACCATCGCCGCTTCCATACGCGCGCGAAATGCGTCGGGAGCCCGCACGTTCGACGTGCGCTTGATGCTCGCACGCATTGCTTGGAGAAACTTGATGCGCTCGGTGCACGTGGCACATCGCATCGTGTGCGCTTCTACGTCGACGACATGATCCGGATCGAGTTCTCCGTCGGCGTAGGACGAGATCTGCGAGGAAAACAGCGCGCACTCGTCAGTCATCACCTTGAGTCCCTTCATACTGCAGCACTCCGGCGACGTTTACGGTAAGCATCGAGATCTGCTGGTGAATCATCGCCTTTCTTGGGCGACGATTCGTTGATGATGCCCATGGCGATTGCGTGATCGCGCAACTTGCTTTGAAGCATTTTTCGCCCGCGATGTAAGCGTGACATGACCGTTCCAATCGGACAGCCCATGGCGTCCGCAATCTCCTTGTAAGATAACTCTTCGATGTCCGAGAGCACGACCGCGATGCGGAACTCGGGCGGCAATTCATCGAGCGCCCGGCCCACCTCCGCTTCAACCAGAGGCGCAAGCGCTGCGGTCTCGGGATCCCGCATTCCACGCAGCGTCGTCGCGCCAACCCATCCCTCCGTAAGCGCATCCGCATCAGGACCATCGAACAACTCGCGTTCAAGCCCCCCGCGACGATAGCGGTTGATGAACGCGTTGGTCATGATGCGAAGTAGCCACGCCTTGAGGTTCGAGCCAAGCTCGAACTGGTCGCGCGCACGCATGGCCTTGACGATGGTGTCTTGAACGAGATCCTCGGCTTCCGTGGTGCTGCGAGTCATGCGGCAACTGACGGCGTAAAGCGTGTCGAGATGGCCGAGCATCTCGACCTCGAACGGGTCGAAGTCGGGCGACTTTCGCCTTCCGGATGTAAAGCTCAACTCCTGTGCAACAGAAGCGGGCTTCTTGCTGAAGAAAAATGCCATCGACCGCGTGCAACCGTGGTGGTCGTCGAGCTATTCCCCGGCTTGGTCGTTTGATCGTTGCTCGCTTGCCGGCTCAGCAACGGACCCACTCAGTTTTGCCACGACGGCCTCGAGTTCTTCGACGCGACGCGACAATCGCTCCACCTCGGACTGAAGATCCCGGAACGGGTTCATCGCGGGTAGGATTTGCCGGATGCGGTCGTCGACGGCGTGTTGCCAGTGATCGAGCGTTTGCTTGGAGCTTTCGACGATTTCCGTGATGCGCGCTTTCGCGCCCTGCACAGGCTTGTCGGATTCGGGCACCGGTGTCACTTGCGGGGCAGGTTGTTCGACCGCTTCTGTCGCAGCTCCTTCTTCGCCGGATGTCGGAATGAGCCGTCCGATCGGACCCTCGCGAAGTTGGTTCAAGAGCCGTTCGCCTCGCTCCTGGATCAAGTCGCGCAAGGTTCCGAGCGGCACGCTGCGCGGTTGGCTCTTGAGGTCCTCGGAGATGATCAAGGCCAGCGTGACTTCGGTTTTGTCCTCTTTGGTGGCGTTGTCGATGATCTGAACCTCTTCGCCGGCTCGGACCATCTCGCCAATTTGCTGAAGGGTGACGTAACGACTGTCTTTCGTGTCGTACAATTTACGGTTGGAGTACCGTTTGATAACGCGCCGTGGCGTTGCACTGGGTGATGTGGTCTCCTTCGCCGTATCCATGACGTCCCTTTCGCCGAATGATCGAATTGGACCACCAGTGTCGGACTTACGCAAGGTGCTGTCTTGGCCAATCGTGCATCGAGTTGCGGTGGGAGATGCATGAACGCCTTCGAATTGCGCGGCGTGTCCGTGAGTTATCCCGGTGGCCAAAAAGCCCTGGAAGAAATGGATCTCCAGGTGAAAGAGGGCGAAATTTGCGCGATTTTGGGGCCCAACGGCGCCGGTAAGTCGACGCTTGTCAAAGTGGTCTCCGGTGCGCTTGCGCCCGACTGTGGCTCGATATTCGTGCTGGGTGCGCCGTTGTCGCGAGATCGTCGTGACGTTGCGCGAAAAATTGCGGTGGTGCCGCAAGTAGCGGAGAGCGCAGCGGGTTTTTCCGTGCGCGAGGTCGTGATGATGGGACGAGCACCTCATCAAGGCGCTTGGATGCACGCGTCTGAGCGAGACGAACAGGCCGTTGCACGAGCGCTTGCGGCATGTGAGCTCGAATCGCTCGCGGATCGACGAATCGCGGCGCTTTCGGGCGGCGAGCAACAACGCGTCGCGATCGCGCGAGCGCTCGCGCAAGAAGCGCCCATTCTGTTACTCGACGAGGCAAACGCTCACCTCGACGTGCGGCACTTCATCGCAGTGAACGAGCTGGTGCGGCGGGAGGTACAAGAGCGGCAACTGGCATGCGTGATGGTGCTGCACGACCTGAACGCGGCTGCGCAGTACGCCGATCGCGTTGCACTTCTGAAGGCTGGGCGTCTCGTGGCGCATGGGACGATCGAAGAAGTGATGACGTACCGAAGGCTCAAGGAAGTGTTCGAGGCGGAGCTGTACGTCGGGGTGAACGAGCTCGACAACGCCCGATATTTTCTACCTGTTCGCCCGCAAGTTGGCCCAGTTCCTCGGCGCGATCGATAAGCGGCAGTCATGGCCGGATTCGCCGGATTCTCGCGCTCGTGGGGCGCGTTCTCGAAGCTCGCGTTTCTCGTGACGCTGGTCGGGGGCTGTCATGCTCGCGATGCGGCGCCTGATCTACTGCGCGTCGTCGATGTTGCGCCGCGAGAAATCGAAGCGGGTGATCGGCTCGAGGTAATCGGGACAAACTTGCCCACGGGCGATGCTCGTGAAGCCACGATTGCGCTCCACGGCACGCTGCACCGGCCCGGCGAAGCGCCGATTCCGAATCAAACGATCGTCGTGGGTAAAGCGCGTTTGTCCACGGAACGCGTGACGGCGAACGTGACCGAAGCGCTCATCGCGCGTGTTTGCGGTCAGGGTGATGACGCGTCGCATACGACGTTCCGCGGCGATGTGACCGTGACGCTCGACACGCGCGTCGACGGGGCCTTGCCAGTGGCCGGGTCGGTCAAGAACGTCACGCTCGACGCTCGTCCCAAGGCTCCACGTCGTGCCGTTGCGATGGGTCGAGAAGCCGATGGCAAGCGGACGCTCGAGTTCTTGGGGATTGCCGTATCGGAAGATGCTTCCACGACGAACGGTCTCTTGATCGCTGCAGTTCGTCCGGACAGTCCTGCCGCGCAGGCGAAAGTCGTTGCCGGTGATGTCATCACGAACTTCGATGGCGTGACCGTATCGAGCATCGCGGACATGATTCCGAGCGGTGCCGAACGTGAGCCGGTTTTGACGGTACAGCGCGGCGCGGACGCAGTCATCGCAGCGGCGATTTCAATCGAGAACTTTCACGCCAACGCAACGAATGATTTGCTTGGTGCGGCGATCGTTCTTGGCGTCTTTGCTGCGCTGTTGGTGCTCTTGACGACGCCGCTGTCGGGACTTCTCGCGTGGTTCGCGCAGAGGCTTGCTCTCCGGGCTGTCGTGACTGGGACGGGTTCGAGACCGCGGTCGCTCGTGGCGAACGTGGTTCAGGCCGTGTGGGGAGAGATCACGCAACAGATCGTTCCGAAAAATGGCGATCCGATCCTGTCGCATTTTGCGCCGATCTTGTCGTTTGTCGGCGTATCCGCGACGTTTGTCATGATGCCGTTTGCTCGCAAGTTCGTCGGAGCAGAACTCGACGCCGGGATGCTCTTTCTCATCGTACTGACGGCGCTCGTGAGCTTGGCGCTCGTGACGGGTGGATCGTTGGCACACGAACGATGGACGCTGCTCCGGGGTTTGCGCGGTGCATGGCGAACGCTCTTGCAACAAGTACCGGCTGTCGCCGCGATCGCGTGCGCCGTTTTGGTGACCGGGTCGCTGAAGATGGACGACATCGTTGCGGCTCAAGCAGGACAGGGCGGTTCGCTTCTCGAGGCGGGAGGCTGGCCATGGCACTGGTTTGTCTTCCGAAACCCAGCCACATTGGTCCTGTTTTTCGCCAGCATGAGCGCGCTCGTGTCGGCCGATTCGTGTTCTCCGTCGATGTTGGCAGAAGCCGACGCTAGCCCGGGTGGGTTGGAGGCGAAAACGACGACGCGGCGGCTGCTGTACATGTTTGGCGAGTGGGCGCAGGTGTTCGTCATTTGCGGCATGGTGAGTGCTCTGTTCCTTGGAGGTTGGCAGCTCCCGGGCGTGCACTTCGAGAGTGCTCGACAAGTGCTCGCCTTGCGACTCGTGTCGGCGCTGCTGTTCCTGTTGAAGAGCTGGGCGCTCGTGTTCCTCGTGGTGTGGCTTCGCCATGCGTTGCCGCGGCTTGGCAGTCGCGAGCGTGCGCGCGTCTCACTGCGATGGATCGTGCCGATGTCGCTCGTTTCGTTGGCGTTGGCCGTCGGGTTTGGCGAAGTGCTCCCACTGCTTGGGTTGGGCAGGAACGCGAGCCTCGTGATCGCCGCGGTGACGTTTGTCGCGTGGTCGCTCGGCACAGGGATCTTTGCGTGGCGGGTGAAGTTGGAAGCGACCGAGGCACGAAGTCCGCTGCACTTGAATCCGATCATTTGAGTTGCGCGACCGTTCGGGCCGGATTTCGCGGCTCGCGCGAATCACCGCTTTGCCAGCCTCGGCGGGAATCGCGCGGCGGCCCCCCTGACGATTGTGTGCGCCGACGGCTTGGATCGCACTATTCTCCGCACCGTGGGCGCTCCGACCCGACAAGTGCGGGAGTTCTGCACGGTGTGTGGCTGGCCCCTTCGAGGGTCACGCTGCGACGCTTGTGGCGAGAACCAAGCACCGCTGGCACTCGAAGACTCGATGCGGAGATTTGCGCCGCAGGAGTACGCAAATCTCGACGACGCAGGGCTCGAAAAATCGACGGATGCATTTCGGCGTGGTGACTTTGCGCGCGCTGTCGGAGCATGTCTTGCGACCGAGACGGGTTTTACCTTGCGAACGATGCAGTTTGCCGAGGGACCCGCATGGACACTCACGGGCAGAGAATCGACCGTGTACGTGATCGTCGAGCTCGTTGCGATGCAGCTCGTGATCGAGTCCCCGATTGCTCGGTTG
>Ga0138256_10005846_pt1 | contig 13024 bp, 16 predicted proteins | sample KNB2016incub_MG_FD_105486 | JGI IMG/M metagenome (GOLD analysis project Ga0138256, IMG submission 105486) | Active sludge microbial communities from wastewater in Klosterneuburg, Austria - KNB2014incub_MG | ecosystem: Engineered > WWTP > Activated sludge > Unclassified | place: Austria... | reverse complement strand
CTGTAAAGTTTTAATGCCATCAAGGTTTGGCATAAGAATATCAAGTATAATAACATCAGGCTTGTGCGAAATTGCTTTTTGAATTCCATAAATACCATCTTCGCAGCTTTCAGTTCTGCAATTGTACTCCTCAAACAATCTTGTTAAAGAAGTTCTAGTCAAATCAGAATCATCAACAATAAGTATTAGCGGTATTTTAGTTCTGATCATTGCTTAATCAATTTTTTTAATTTTTAATTTTGATAAACCTGAAGGTTTTTCATTAATTGATTTAGTTGCATTAACTGAAATCTCTTTAACTTTTTCATAAAGTTCAGTTCTTACAATTTGAATATTTGGCGGAGCGTCAATTCCAATCTTTACTGTATTATCGGAAATTGAAACTATTTTTACAGTAATTCCGCTGCCAATTTTTATTTCTTCGTTAAGTTTTCTAGTTAGTATTAGCATTGTTTTTAACTTTGTTTTTCTTCAACAAAAAGATTGTAAGCGATAGGATATTTATCGCTGTCTATAATTTTTTGAAATCCACTTTTAGAATCCTGGTTAACATAAACCGGTGCTTTTAGATTCACTTTTACATCTGCAGGATTTTTACTGAATGTTACAATTCCAAATGCTTCATTTTCTTCAATAGTCGGAAATTTTTCATCAATAATTCTTAATCCAATTAAAGCAAAAGCAATATCCGGTTGTTCAACTGAATTAAGCCAATAAAAAAGTTCGTCCTCTGTTTTTATAAACAAATACTTGTGAAGATTTTCAAATCCAAAAAGTCCTTCAGCAAAGTTTATAACTAAATCTTCAGAGTATTCTACTTCACCAAATTGATGTGTGTTAATTTTCATATGCTTGATTTTATTTTATGATTATAATATCTACTCTTCTGTTTGTTGCCCGGCCCGAACTTGATTCGTTCGACTCTAGTGGTTTGTATTCAGAATATCCAACAATTGAAAGTTTTTCTGGATCTAAACCTTCCTCAGTCATCAAATAATAGGCCGTACTTAATGCACGAGACACAGATAAATGCCAATTTGACGGAAACTGTGAAGTGCTAATTGGAACGTTATCTGTGTGTCCTTCAATTCTAATATCATTTGGCAATTTTTTTATAATTGCTGAAAGCTGACTAAGAACAATTTTTGAACTTTTCTTTAATTCTGAGCTTCCTGACGGAAAAACTATGTCTTCTAAAATGTGAATAGTTACACCACGAGAATTTTCTTCCAACTTTATTGAACTGGTGTAATTATTTTGTTCTATCAAACTATTTATTTCTGATTTCAAATTTCCCAAAGGCGCAACTATTGGAACTTCAGAATCTGGAATAACTTTTATTGTTTGAGTTGGACCACCGAAAACATTACCGATAGCATTTACCATTTTCTCGTATTTTTGAACATCAAGATTTGATGCTGTGTAAAGCAGAATAAATAATCCTAACAACAGAGTTATTAAATCTGCGTACGTAATAAGATATCGGTCTTTTTCACCACCTTCAGAAAAAGGTGATTCTTCAAACTCATCTACCTTAATACTTTTTCGAACTCTCTTCGAGGTAGCATACTCTCTTGTTCTTTTTGCGGAAGCATGCTTAGCAATCTTGCTTTCACCAAAGCTGGTATTTCCCCACTCTGTAAGGCCAAGACTCCCTGTAATGAAAGTTCCATCATTTGTTTTTCTTCCAGATGACATTTTTTTAGTTTATCTGCTATTGGTAACCAAATTAAGTTTGCACTGAAAACACCCCAAAGTGTTGCGATGAATGCAGTGGCAATACTTTTAATTAAAGAATTAGGATCAGCACCTGCGTGTGATAGAGCCATAATTAATCCCATCACCGTTCCAAGTATTCCCATTGTAGGCGCATATCCGCCCATTTTAGTAAAAATAAAAATGTTGCTGTAATGTCTTTCCTGCACGGATTTAATTTCAAGTTCAGCAAGATCTTGTAATGAATCCGGGTCAGTTCCATCAACAGCGTTTCGTAAAAGTTTTTTGCAAAAAAAGTATTCCACTTTGTTAATATCTCTATCAAGCGAAAGCAACCCTTCTTTGCGTGCTTTGTAAGAAAACTGAACTATAGAATTAATAATATTTTTTGGCTCAAACTTTTTTGGAAAGTATGCAAGCTTCATAAGCCAAAACAAGTTTTTAAAATTTTCATATCCAAAACCAATTATTACAGCGGCAAAAGTTCCACCAAATACAATTATAATTGGTGGAATTAAAAACAGAGCATTAATGGATCCACCTTCCAGCAAAAATGCGCCGAAGATGGAAAATATTCCTAAAACTAATCCATTAATTGCACTGTATTTTTTTATCATAAGTAATCAAGTAACGTCTGAGGTAAAATTATCGAGCCAAGTTTTTGCGATACTTGAAGCAGATAATCCTGGTTCTGTAAATCCACAATTGCTTTTGCCATATCAACACCATTTTCATTCTGTGCTAATCCCTGCAAATTAAAACTCTGTTGTGATAACATATTTTCCAGAGTTGATATCTGGTTAATTGTATTTCCAACCTCAGATTGTTTAGATATTAAGCGCGAATTAAAATTGCTAACTGCAGCCGTCATTTCATCACTCGGCAAAATTCCATTTCTTAAATCTTCACTAATTTGTTTAAGCGTATTAAAAATATCAGTTGACTGATTTGCACTTAAACTTATTGAAGTTGCAGAATCATTTTCTGATAATGATTTTAAATCCATTACAAAATGAATTCTATTTGATGGAACATTAACTTCAAAATCTAAATTAGAAGTTGAGCCATCCACAGAAATTAAATTTCCATTTAACAGATTGAACTCAAGTGATTTGGCTGCTGGTGGAGCGCCGAAAACTGTTGTACCTGTTCCATCAACAATATCGTAACTCATTTGATAAGTGTTAGCTGCAGTTTTTTGATAAGTTGTGTTTAAAGTGTATTCGTTACCAAGATTATCATAAATTGCAGATGAGCTATTTGTTGTTGTTCCAACAGCATCAGCAGTATTAAAAAATCCTTTGTTAGAAATAATAGTTCCAAACAATTCTAAGCCCGGCAAGTTTATACTTTGCACAACACTTTGAGAAAACTTAACATTAATTTCTCCACTGGTATCAGTGTTAGTTTGATAAGACTGATTATCAGATGAAATTCCATAAGGCTCACTTGAATAATCTGTTCCGCCAAAAATATATTTACCATCGGATTTTGTATTTGCAGTTTCAAGCATAATTTTTAATGAGTTATCAATCATATCAGCATAAAGCTCAAGATTAGTTTGATTGATTGGGTTTTGAATTTCAGTAAGCTTGCTTACAATGTTTTCAACTTCTGATTGAATTGATTCCATTGCAAAAATGGTTTCATCCAAAAAAGATAAACTACTTTTAATATTGCTTTGATATGTTGCAACCTGGCCTGATTGATCTGAAATTCTAATTAATCTAGAAGTTCCAACAGGCGAATCAGAAGGTCGTTCAATTTTATTTCCTGTAAGAATTTGCCGATTCAAATTTGAAATTCTGTCTTTAATCCTATTTGTATTTCCGATATAATTATTGGAAATCATTAAATCACTTATACGCATATTATACCATCTCCAAAATAGTTCTCAACATATCATCAGCAATTGCAATAAGCTTTGCTGAAGCCTCATAAGTTCTTTGAAACTTTAAAACATTTGTCATTTCTTCATCAACAGAAACACCGGATTGTGAAGCTTTTAATTGATCAAGCTCATCGAGCACAATTTGGTTTGCATCAGTATAATTATTCTGAAGCATTCCATCATTACCAATATCATTTATTAAAGAAGAATAACCTTCTTGCAATGTGTTGCCATTCAAAAGTTTTGCATCTGTTAATTGAGCTATTGTTAAAGCAATATCTCCATTACCTTCTGTTCCATCAGAAGAGATTGCAATTTTATTTGGATTATCAAGAATTTCCTGGTTGATGATCAACTCACCATTTACATAGCCTTCAAAAAAGTTTAATCCGGTTTCTTGTGGATCAGAAATTGTAAATCCATTTACGTGTGCAGCGTTAACAGATTCCACAAGTTTATTAATAACTGTATCTAATTTTTCCTGGTAAGCCGGAATCTTTTTTGAGTAAACATTTGATAAGGCACTTAACTCACCACCGGTTAAAACTATAGGATAACTTCCGTCTTTAACTTTCAGATTTAATTTCCCGTTAACTTCTTCAGCAACAAAATCAGCTGCGTGCATTCTATCAACAGCAAGTGCACCGCCAATAGAAATTACTGCTGAATTTGTGTTATCATATACAACGTTAATATTTACAAGCTGGCTAAGTTGATCAACCAACCCATCACGCTGATCCAATAAATCATTTACAGGAACACCATTATAAGCATTAGAAAATTGCTCATAATTGATTTGATGAATTTGCTTAAGCAACGAGTTTACTTCGTTTACTTTTTGATGAAACTCCTGTTTGATATCGCCTTTAAGACTTGAAAGCGACTGATTTATTGATGTTACTTTTGCCGAAAGATTATTTGCAGCATTTAAAACATTTGTTCTTAATGGAAGTGAATTTGGAGTAACAGCAAGTTCATTAAAACTGTTAAAATAATTTGTCATCAGATTAGAAATACCAAGATCTGAAGGCTCTGAAAAAACATCTTCAATCTGACTGACTAATTCACTTTGCCTTTTACTATCATAAAATTTTTGGTTAGTATTTAAAATGTGTGCATCAACTAATTTATCTCTCATTCGCTGAACGCTATCTATCTTAACACCATTTCCCCAAACAATTCCTGCTGTAAGATTTGAAGTTTCTGTTTCAAGCATAATGCGCTGTCTTGAGTAATTTGGATTTGCCGAGTTAACGATATTATGAGAAGTTACCTCAAGCGCACGCCTGTAAACAGCTAAGCTTCGTGATGATATGTCGAATATTTTAGTTAGTGCCATTTTATTTAAATTTTTCTATCGAAGAAATTTTCTTTCTTTGATCCTAGAACACCTTTAATTAAATCGCGTATAAATTTTCTTGAGTTACTAATAATTATTTCATTCTGTTGATTAAGCAATAAAACTTCTTTTACTTTTTCCAGCAATGCCGCTCTAATCTGATTAAACTCTGAATAAACTTCCTGATCAATCGCCATTAAAACATCAGCTAACTTATCTAATGCTTCACTTTTATCAACTTCAATACTATAATGATTTAAAGCAGCATTAACTGCGTCTGCTCTTTTATCTTCACAATTTTTTAAGCGATGTAAAACTTTTTCTTCCTGCTCAATAGAAAGTTCAATTTCATCAACATCATTTTTTACAATAGATGATTGAAGTTGTTTTAACACTTTTATAAAATCTGTTAGATTAATTATTTGTTCATAACTTAGTTTTAATATTTCATCATAATACATTTGCTGGCTCCTCAAAATTCTTTAGATAACCAATTACACGTTTAACATAAGTTTGTGTTTCTGTAAACGGCGGAATTCCATTATATTTATCAACATTTCCTGGTCCTGCGTTATATCCAGCCAAAGCAAACTTAAGGTTCCCATTGTATTTTCGAAGAAGTTCACTCAAATATTTAGCGCCGCCCATAATGTTCTCTTTTGGGTCAAAAACGTTGTTAATTCCAAGGTAATCTGCAGTCGAATCAATGATCTGCATCAATCCTTTTGCATTAGCAGATGATACGGCATTTTCTTTTGCAGATGATTCAGCCAGAATGACTGATTTGATAATATTCTTATCAACACCATAAGTATCTGAAGCATGATTAATAATATCTTCAAATTTGCTTAACCTGTTTAAAGATTGATTTGATGGTTTTACCGATAAAATTTCTTGAGTGTTTTTATTCACTTCAATTTTTGGTTGTTTTGTTAGCGGCTCTAATTTTGGATTTAGTACCTCAGTAGAAAAATTTTCACCGGTTAATCTTTTATAGATTTGTTCTGCAACACCAAGTCCGGTACCTTTAGAAATTTGATTTGCAATTTCAGATTGGAAAATTGTTTCAAAAAAATCACCGCCAAAATTATTTTCGCCAAACATTCCGCCTGTAGTTTGATTCATACTTTTCAACATCATTGAAGTTAGCATACCTTCAAACTGTTTTGAAACTTCAGCAAGTTTTTGCTTTTCAGAAACTGAATAAGTCTTGGCATCAGGTGTAAACTGAATGTGTTTCTGTTCGTTAGTTATTTTTAATGCTAGATCACTCATTTTTTTATATGATAACTAATTCTGCTATTAAAGCTCCGGCTTCTTTAAGTGCCTGGAAGATTGCGATAATTTCTTTTGGTGAAACTTTTAATGAATTAAGCGCACTTGCAACTTCTTGGACATTTGATGCGCCGGAAATTGCTATTGTGTTTGTTGAATCCTGCTGAGCATAAGGAATTAAATTATTTACAACTGCAGTATTTCCATTTGAAAACGCACCAGGTTGAGAAACGATTGGATAATTTTCAATTGTGATATTTAAACTTCCGTGAGTTATAGAAACTGGTTTGATCTGAACATTTGTTCCCGCAACAACAGTTCCTGTTCTTTCATTAAGAACAACTTTTGCAACGTAATCTGTTTGAACCGTTAATGCCTCTAACTCTGCAAGAAAATTAACTACATTTGTTTGTCTATCGGTTGGAATGTTAACTCGAATTTCAGAAGCATCAATTGAGGTTGCGGCACTATCACCAAACTTTGCATTAATAGATTTTGCAACATTGTTTGATGTTGTTAAATCAGGCATTCTTAAGTAAACACTGATTTGTCTATCAGTTACATATTCACTTTCAAGAGCAAGTTTCATAACTCCGCCTTGTGGAACTCTTCCTGCAAGTGAATGATTTTTAGAAACTCTGCTTCCTGTTGAAGTATTAAAATCATAGCCGCCAATTGAAATTGAACCTTGAGCAAATGCAAAAACTTCTCCGGCAATTCCGGAAAGTGGTGTCATCAATAAAGTTCCGCCAAGTAAACTTGTTGCATCACCCATTGATGAAACTGTAACATCAAACTTTGCTCCTGGTTTGTAATTTGAATTTAAACTAGCAGTAACCATAACAGCAGCAACGTTTCTTGTCTTTACATCAGTTTGTGGAACTGTAATACCAAATCTTTTTAACATACTTGTTATGGATTGCATTGTAAATTGTGTTCTGTAACTATCGCCTGTTCCTGCTAATCCAACAACTAAACCATAACCAATTACTTGTTCCTGGTTATCGCCGGAAATTGTAGCAATATCTTTTATTCTTTGTGGATAAACAAAAGATGAAATAGCAAGTAAAAGTATTAATGTTTTTAATAAGTGTTTCATAAATCGCCTAAAATATCCAGTGGAAGAATTTTGTTAACCAGCCTGGTGATTGTGCATCATCAATAAGTCCGCTTCCTTCAAAACTTATTTCTGCATCAGAAATGTTGTAAGATAAAACTGAGTTATCTGCTCTAACATCAGAGCTTCTTACAATTCCTTTTATATGGATTAATTGTTCTTCACCATTGATTGTAATTTTTTTACTTCCACGAATAACCAGATTTCCATTTGTCAAAACAGAATCAATTGTTGCACTGATTTTTGTTTGAATCTGGCCAGAAGATTCAGTTGAGCCTGAACCATCAAACTCATTGCTGGATCCAATTCCCAAACTCATTTCAGGTACATCATTATTTACAACTTTGCCTGCCATATCAAAACTTAGATCACTTTGTCTTCCACTTTTGGTTTGAGCTTTGTTTGTAGCAAGTGATGATTCAACAACAATTATTGTAATTGCATCACCAACGTAACTTGCTTTTTGATCTGCAAACAAAGAGAAGTAAGCGTTCTGTCTCATATTTTGTGAGTATGAGATTGCTGTTAACGTTATAAAAAGAAAAAATAATTTTTTCATAAAATCACTCAACGATTACTTTATTTGCATTAACAATTCTTGCTTTAATTATTTTGTTTGATGAGACAAGTTCAATCAAATCACCTTTGCTGCCGTGTTGTCTTGCAAAAGCTTCTGTTGATATTGTAACATTGCCATTTTTTACTTCTGCATTAACTTTATCGCCAACACTTACTAAAGGAATTTTTTCCAATTTTTCTTCAAGTAGGATTTCACCTTTTTTTACAAAAGATTTTATGCGATAGTCTGTTAGTAAAAAATCTAAACTAACTGGATTTCCATTTAATTTTGTTACATCAACAACTTGCGTTTCAAAATCTGATTTTGCCAAAACTTCTTTTCTTTCAATATTTCTATTTGCAACAAGAAGTTTTTTATAGAGTTGAACTTTTACTGATACGATTGATGAAGATGTTTTCTTTCCTTTTGTTGCGATAACCGGAATTATTGCAGTTCCTCGTCCAAGCGAAATGTTCCTGGAGTAATCAACAATAATTTTTTCATCAGATGAAAAATTCTTTTGAAGCTGCATTTCAATTTTTTCAAACTCAGGAAATTGTTTTTGCAGATATTTAAGTGCTTCCTGCTCAAATGATTGAGCTAAAACTGAAACATTAAATAATATGAATAGTAATAATTTCATTTCACATTTTATCTTTTAAGATTGTTAGCCATCGTCATCATTTCTTCAACAGTCTTAACAGTTTTGCTGTTAAGTTCATACGCACGCTGAGCTGTTATCATAGAAATCATTTCTTCAACAACATCAACGTTAGAAGCCTCAAGATAACCTTGATGTATTTCACCAAAATCATCAAAGCCAGGATTTCCTAAAATTGGTCTTCCACTTTCTGGTGTTTCACCATAAAGATTATCACCAAGTGCAAGTAATCCACCCGGATTTAAAAATCTTACAAGTTGAATATTTCCAACAGGAGTTCTGTTTCCATCTGATTGCTGCAATTCTACTGTTCCATCTCGCCCAACTATAACTCCAACTGATTCTGCATCAAGCGAAATTTCCGGATCAAGTAAATATCCACCGGTTGTTACAATATTTCCTTCTGAGTTTAATTTGAACGAACCATCACGAGTGTAAACAAGTGTTCCATCAACTTTTCTTACTTGAAAAAATCCTTCGCCTTGAATTGCAACATCAAGTGGATTATTTGTTGCAGTTACATCACCCTGCAAAAAAGATTTTTGAGTTGTTGATGGTTTTACTCCATTACCAACTTGCACAACTCCTGTCCCCGAAGTTGAATTGCCTGGAGCAGTTGAGTTTACGGTGTTAACAACAACTTCCTGGTACATTAAATCCTGGAACTCAGCTTTATTTTTCTTAAAAGCTGTTGTGTTCATGTTAGCCATGTTGTTGGATATAACTTCGATGTTCAATTGTTGTGCATACATTCCTGAAGCTGCTGTTCTTAAAGCTCTGTTACTCATGTTATCCTCTTTTCACTCTTTTAAATTCTACCAAGATCATTTGTTTTTTCTAAAGAACTATCTAAATAGTTTACCATCTTGTAAGCAGTTTCATAATCTTTAGAAATATTAATCATGTTCTCAAGCTCAATCATCGGGTTTACATTTGATTCTTCTAAATAACCTTGTCGCACTTCAAATTCGGATTCCTGTGTAAGATCACTTATATCTTGAATTGAATTAAAGTTCAATCCCATTTTTCTTTTTTCATAATCATCAATTTTTACAACAAGCAAATCAGCAACGTGGTTTTCGTTTACACTTATTTCGCCTTTGTGAGATATTTTAATATCGGTTTGTTCACCGTTTAAATATTCTAAAAGATTTATCTCGCCATTTGTTCCCATCACTTTGCTTCCCTGTTCATCAACAAGAAATCCTTCATCAGAAACTTTAAAATTTCCATTGCGAGTAAATTCAAACGTATTGCCATTTTTTATTGTAAACATTCCTTCACCCATAATCGCAAGATCAAGTGGATTTGCAGTTTCATAAACATCACCTTGTGAAGTATCAACAGAACTTCTTACTTCTGATTGACCAACTGATTTTAGAATTTCTGAAAACATTCCTTCACGTTTAAACCCAACCGTGTTAAGATTTGCAAGATTGCTCGAAATCTTTTCCATATTTTTATTAGCAGCTAATAAACTTCTTGCGGATTGATATATACCTTTAATCATTTTTCAGCATTCCTTTAAAACTTATTCGCAACTCATTTTAATTTTAGAAGCAAGCAGCATTTCACCAGTTGAGATTCCAAGTTTTTTTGATTTAATTATTAATTGAGCTGTATCATCACCTAACCTTTTGTTTTTCTTTAAAAGATTATGTCTTTTCTTTTCTAATTTTTTGTCGCAATGAATTAAAAGTTTTTCTTCGCGCAGTAAAGCAATATTGTGTTTAAACTTTTCATCAGCTTTACTCTTTGATCTCATTTTTCTAAAAACCAAAATGCCTACCAAAATCAATGCTGATAAGATCAAAGCAGCTTTTATAAAAAATAAAACAGAAAACATTTTAGTCTCTCATTTTTCTTTTTAATGGAAATGAAAATATCAGGTTTGTTCCTGAACTCGAATCATTCTTAATTCTCATTTCTCCTTCGTGCTTATTCATCAAATGCTTAAGGATGTTTAACCCAAACTCTTTTTCTTCATTTGAGAGCGAATCAATTGTATCCGTAAAAAGCATTTTAACAATTATTGTTTCGCTACTATAACGAGTTTGCAAAATCATTCCGCCGCCATTGCCACGTAAAGGATTCATCAAACTGAAAGCATTTATTAATATTTGTTTTAAGCTGTTATAATTGCTTAGGATTGATGGAATATTATCTTCAAGATCAAGAACACACTCATAAGAATCAGCTTTTAAACTGTGCTCGATAACTTTATAAAAATCATTTATAGCTGTATTAATTGAACATGAATATAATTTTGGTTTGCTATCACTGTTGTTTATAAAGTTGCCAAGACGATCAAGAATTTCTTTTATTGTGTGAACCTGGCTTCGGATAAATTCTGTGGCTTCAGTATCAAGATCAGGATTTTCTTTTTGCAGTAGATCGGAGTAACTCATTATAACTTGTAAAGGTGAACCAATTTCTTCAATACTTTTACTTGTAAGTTCGCCAATGGCGGCAAATTTAAAATCATTAAAAAGTTTTGATTGAAGCATCTGATAATCAGAATAGGTTTTATTTAACTCATCTCTTAATCGTACATATTCCAGTTTAGAAAAAGTAAGATTAAGAATTGTAACTAATGTTCTATACTCAAATGAATCTTCACTTAAATATTTTAGATTTGTTAACGCAGCTAAAACACCGGAAAATTTTTTGTTGTTAAAGATTGGAACAACAAGACAACTTAACCCTGATTTTACAGCGTTTGCATCAACATCCCACGGTAAAAATTTTGGACTTTTAGATTCTGCAACCCAATCAAGAATCCCATTCTTCAAAAAATTTTTTACATAGTAAAATATTTTTTGATTGCAGGATTTGTTTACAGGATTACATTCACTTGTTTTATCATCAAGAGTAAATATTTCAGTTTCTGAAAAAAAAGATAAACGATTTACTTCTGATTTGAATAACTCAGTAATTTGTTCTGTCTGATTTAATACATTTAGTTTTTCTGAAAAAGTTAACAAATCTATTTTAACATTTCCACCAGACAGAACACTTACCTGATCACGAGACAATGGAAGATTAGTTCTAGCTTTTATTTTGTATTTACCATTACTTGCCTTTTCAAGTTGTTCAACCGAATTTAAGAATGGTAAATACTCCCGCCTATTTTCTTTTAATAATCTCAACTTAAAAACCTTACAAATTCAATTTGATTCCAGAATATATCTTTGTACCCATCAATAAATCTTTCAACATCAAGTTCGCGTTCTAAATTAAATTTAGCCTGAGTAAACGGTGCAAGTATTACATCATTATCCCAAGGAGCATTTGTTAATTTCAATCTATTTGTAATGTAATCAGCCATATTAACTACAGCGCCTAAAACCGGGCACGAATTTGATTCATCAGGATTATGATGTGACAATATTGGATCAGAAATCTCTCTCGGAAAGTTCCATCTATCAAGCAAGAAAAATCCTATTTGCTCGTGTGTCATTCCAAGAATATCCATTTCAGCATCATGATAAGTTACGCCTTTTGTTTCAACAACTTCTGTTATGTTAATAAAACTTGAATGTAGATACCTGTGCATTATTGATATTCCGATATCATGTAAGAATCCTGCAATAAATGCTTCACCGGAATTATTAAATCCAATATCTGAAGCAATTTTTTTACAAGCGGTTCCTGTTAGATATGAGTGAAGCATAAATTCTTTTGAGTTAAGATATTTATCAGTTTTATTTCTAAAAGCTTCAGCAACAGAAAGCGCAGAAATTATATTTTTCAATTCCCGATAACCAAGAACTAAAATTGCATATTCAATTGTTGTAACTTTTCTTTGCAAACCATACAAAGGTGAGTTTGCAATAGTTAATATTTTAGTTAACAAAGCCTGATCTTTTGAAATAACTTTGTTTAACTCGCCTGCGGTTGTGTATTTATTGTCCAAAAGTTTAATTGTTTCAAACATTACTTTTGGAATTACAGGTAAGTTTACAACGCTTGTAAGAACTTTTTCTGTTCGTTCTCGCTTCTGCAAAACGTCTTGTGTATCTGCTATCATTGTCTCCTCGTTAGAATTTAATTGAATCTATCTGAACACGGAATAATTGTTCATAACTTTGAATAAAACTTTCTAAATAACTTTCGTCACCAAGATTTAATATCTCTATAATGCCGAGATCTAATTCGTAATTTTCATCCCAGTTTAAATCTCCCATTTGAAAACGCTGAGTCATATAATCTGCAAGATGAATTATTGCAGCCATTTCTCTTTCACTTTCTGCTTCAGAAGGATTGTGATGAAAGAGAATTGCATCACCAAGTGAAGCTGGTAAATTCCATTTTTCAATTAAAAATTGTCCAATCTCCTGGTGTGATATTCCTAATATTTTCTGCTCAGCATTTGTAAATCTCATTTGCTGATCTTCAACCATATGACAAATTTCTCTGAATCCTTCAAAGAAATATCTTTGTATAACAGAAATTCCTAGATCGTG
>Ga0138256_10005845_pt1 | contig 13024 bp, 13 predicted proteins | sample KNB2016incub_MG_FD_105486 | JGI IMG/M metagenome (GOLD analysis project Ga0138256, IMG submission 105486) | Active sludge microbial communities from wastewater in Klosterneuburg, Austria - KNB2014incub_MG | ecosystem: Engineered > WWTP > Activated sludge > Unclassified | place: Austria... | reverse complement strand
TGAACCGCTGCTCCGACAGGATCTCGGACAGCGTGTGCTGGTCCTCTGGAATCGGGCCCCACCCCGGGAAGTAGCCGACGCACCAGTCCCCCTTCATGTATCGGAAGTCGCCGTTGTGGAACGGGTAAGTGCGCTTGCCCGTATAGATCGCGCGCCGGGCGCACAAGGTTGGCAGCGATTCGGGAAATGCACGGGTGAAGAGCACGGACTCGCCGGCGAACGCATCCAGATGCGGCGTCTGGATGCGGGCCCATGGGGTCGGTGAGGCATAGCAGCCGAGCGCATCGAGCCGCAGGGAGTCGAAGATGACCAGGATGACGTTCTTGATCGGGGCGGTCGGCATGGCTGCGTCTCCGATGTTGGAGCAGCAAAATGGTAGCGCATAGCATTTTGAGGTGCAATAGGAAATCTGAGAAGTCCACAAAGACCTTCTTCAGTTCATCTGAAGCGCCACGATCAAGCCGTCATTACCTATGTGTCTTTCGGCATAGACCACCCAGATAGCCCGTTTGATTTGCAGCTCAGGCCAGTGACATGCGCTGTCATTTGCATGCCCCGTGCCATCAAGCCGTTCGTGGTTCAACTGGGCCGTCAGCCTTCGCAATTCCTCGGCGACCTGGCCCGAGCTCCCGCAAGAAGTGCATTCGCCGCCGGGACCGCGTTGGCCTCACCGGGGAACCGAGTCCCATGCCGAATTGACATTCGCTACCATGGGCCCAGAATTCGCGGCGATGCCTAACGGAGTTGCGTTGGCACGACCGCACCACGAGGCCCATCAGGATCTGGGCGGTATCGACGGGAGGATCGGCATGGCCAAGGCCACGAAGGACAGCACGAAGCCCACCACGGCCAGGTCACGCTCGAGCACCGGGCTTCGGCTCGAACAGGTCGCAGAGCGTGCCGGGGTCGCGCCGATCACGGTCTCGCGGGTGCTCAATAAGCCCGAGACGGTCTCGGAGAAGACCAAGGCAGCGGTCTGGAAGGCGATCGAGGAGATCGGCTACGTGCCCAACCGCCTGGCCGGCGCCCTGGCGTCGAACACGTCGCGCAACGTGGGTATGGTGCTGCCCCACATCGACAACGTCGCCTTCTCGGAGCGAATCAAGGGCGTGACCGATGTCATCCGGCAGCACGGCTACACGCTCCTGCTGGGCCTCAGCGGCTTTTCGCCCGAGGTCGAGCTGGAGCATGTGGTCTCGCTTCTCGGTCAGCGCGTGGCGGGCCTGATCCTCACAAGCACGGTGCATGCCGAGCGGACGTACGACCTGCTGGCTCGCGCCGGCGTGCCGGTCGTCGAAGTGCCGGTGATCTCGGGACGGCTGATCGACATGGCAGTGGGCTACTCCAACGAGGCCGCCGCGCACGCGATGACGGCACACCTGGCGCGCTGCGGCTACCGGAAGGTGGGACTGATCATGACGCAGACCGCCAACAACCGCATGGCGCAGGACCGGCGAGCGGGCTTCATCAAGGCCACCGCGGAGTTCGGCATGGCGCAAGACCCATCCCTGATGATCGAGACGCATTTCGGCATCGTCAACGGCGCGAAGGCCTTCGTCGAGCTGCTCTCGCGCCACCCGGACATAGACGCGGTGTTCTGCACCTCGGACACCCTGGCGATTGGATGCATCCTCGAGGCGCGCCGCCGCGGCATCGAAGTGCCCGGCGACATGGGCGTGGCGGGCTACGACGACATCGAACTGGCCCAGGAATTCCTGCCCCCGCTAACCTCGGTGCGCTTCCCCCGCTACGAGTTTGGCGCCACCGCCGCCCGCATGCTGCTGGACCGCTTTCAGGGGCGGCAGCCGCTGCAGCGCGTCGTCGACCTCGGCTTTGACATCGTCGTCCGCGGCTCCACGAGGAAGCCGCGGGGCTGATGCGCCCCGCGTCGGCGCCGATCGCGCGAGGCCCGTCAGTTCAGGCGCACGCCGCTGGCGGCGTCGAAGAGGTGGAAGTGAGCGGGCGGCAGCCGAACCGGAACCCGCTCGCCCGTGGCCACCGACGCGCGCGGCGCCAGCACCCGCAGCCGCTGGCCACCGAAGCTGCCGATCAGCAGCATCGTCGTGCCGAGCTGTTCGCAGACCTCCACGTCGAGCGCGCCGTGGGCGCTCTCGGTCGTCGCGACTTCCACATGGTCCGGACGGATGCCGACCTTGATGGCCTGCCCCTCGGCGAGCGCCGGGTGCGCGGTGAAGCCGGCCGCTCCCGCCGCACGCAGCGAACCGCCCTCGACGCGCATGTCCAGGACATTCATCTCCGGCGAGCCGATGAAGCCCGCGACGTAGAGATTGACGGGACGGTCGAAGATCTCCAGAGGCGCGCCGACCTGCTGCACCCGGCCGTCGCGCATGATCACGATCTGATCGGCCAGCGTCATCGCTTCGGTCTGGTCGTGGGTGACGTAGATCATGCTCTTGCGGATGCGCCGCTGGAGCTTGAAGATTTCCTCGCGCATCTGCACGCGCAGCTTCGCGTCGAGGTTGGACAACGGCTCGTCGAGCAGGAAGACCTCGGCATCCCGCACGATGGCCCGCCCCAGCGCGACGCGCTGCATCTGCCCGCCCGACAGCTGCTTCGGGCGGCGAGCCAGCAGGTCCGACAGTCCCAGCATCTGCGCCGCGGTCTTCACCCGCTGCTCGATCTCGGGCCCGCTGACACCGCGGATCTTCAGGCCGAAGCCCATGTTCTCCGCCACGGTCTTGTGCGGGTACAGCGCATAGTTCTGGAACACCATCGCGATGTTCCGGTCCCGCGGGTCGAGCGAGGTGACGTCCTGGTCCCCGATCAGGATCCGCCCCTCGGTGACCGACTCCAGGCCCGCGATCATCCGCAGCGTGGTCGTCTTGCCACAACCCGACGGCCCGAGAAAGACGGTCAACCCGCCCTGCGGCAGCTGCAGCGAGACGTCGCGCACGACCTCCACGTCGCCGAAGCGCTTGTGGACATGCTCCAGTCGTACCACCGACATGTGATTCCTCCGGGCGTCAGCCCTTGATACTGCCTGCCGCCAACCCGCGAACCAGGTACTTGCGGACAAAGATCGAGAAGAGCACGACCGGCATCATCACGAGGGTGCCCGCGGCTGCCATACGGCCCCACTCCCACCCCACGTACTGGATGAAACCGACGATCGCCACCGGGGCGGTCGACGCCTGGGTCCGGGTGAGGATCAGTGCAAAGAAGAAGTCGTTCCACGACTGGATGAAGCAGATCACGGCCGTGGCGGCCAGTCCGGGACCGGCCAGCGGCAAGGTCACCGTGAGGAAGGTCTGCCAGGTCGTGCACCCATCGATGGCGGCAGCCTCCTCCAGCTCACGCGGGATCGAGTCGAAGAACGGCTTCATCATCCAGATCACCAGGGCCAGGCTGAAGGTCAGATAGACGATCACGAGGCCCAGCCGCGTGTCGTGCAGATCCAGCCAGCGGAACGAGATGTACAGCGGGATGGTGAACGCCACAGGCGGTGCCATGCGCGTCACCAGAATCCACAGCCCGATCTGACGCCCCGATCGGAAGCGTCCACGCGACAGCGCGTAAGCGGCCGGCACGCCGATGATCATGGCCAGCACCGTCGCCGCCGTGCTGCTGACGATGCTGTTGACGAAGGAAAACGGAAAGTTGCCCTTCCAGAGCGCGAGATAGTTCTCCAGCGTCGGCGTGAACAGGATGGACGAGCTGAAGAGCTCTTCCTTCGGCCGCAGGGAGATCTGGATCAGCCACAAGAAGGGAAAGAGGACGAGAAGGGCCAGCACCACGGTGGCCAGATCGCCGAGCCACAGCGGGTTGCGTTGCCGCCAGCTCGGCTTCGAGCGGCCGGATGGCTCGCGCGTCGTCGGCGCGTCTGCGATCTCACTGGCCATGGTCGTCTTTCGGGCTGGTGATGCGGTAGATGGCGTAGCTCACGACGAACACACCCGCCAGCATCAGAGTGGCGATGGCGCTCCCGTAGCCCCACAGCGAGAAGGTGAACGCCTGCCGATAGACATAGAAGTTGGTCACCTCGGTCACCTCACCGGGGCCACCGTCCGTCATGATGAAGATCAGCGGGAAGGCCTTGACGCTGTCGATCAGGATGAACAGCCCGGCGACCACGAGGGTCGGCGCAATGAAGGGAAGCCGCACGTGCCAGAAGATCTGCGAACGGCTGGCGCCGTCGATGCGCGCAGCCTCGATCGGGCTGTCGGGCACCATCTGGAGCGCAGCCAGCGACATCAGCATCGCGAAGGGGAAGTGCTGCCAGGTCCCGGCGAAGACGATGGCCCACAACGCGGTCGACGGATTGGTGAGCAAGGGCGGAATGGGCAGCCCGATCCCTTCCATGAACCGGTGAAGGGGACTGATGTCCACGGTGAAGAGGGCCAGCCAGGTGATGCCCACCACGATCGGCGGCAGCACCATCGGGATCAGCAGGGCCGACCGCGCGATGGTGCGCACACGGGTATTGGCGTGCAGAAGCAACGCCACCGCGAGACCAGAGAACAACTGCAGCACGACGGAGGACAGGGACAGCTTGACCTGCACCGCCACCGAGTTGAGGAATCGCGGGTCCTCGAACATGCTGACGTAGTTGCCCAGCGGCTGGCTGAAGTCCCATGCGCTGCCAGGATTGGCAAGGTTCAGGGGCGTCAGCGAGGTCAGCACCAGGTAGATGCCCGGTGCCGCCGTCAGCGCGGCCAGCACGACCAGGGCCGGAAGCAGTCCGAGGAACAGCGATGCGTCTCTGCGGTCGCTCCAGGCCCCGCGGGCTGGGGCCGTGCTGGACAGTGCCGTCATCTCAGAGACGGGCTCGCACCACGGCGTCCGTTAACGCCGCGGGCTCGCACCAATGACGTGTCGGTCATCTCGGCACTGCCGTTCACCTTGTAAGGCATCGTCGCTTCTTCAGGAACACCTGGCCCGCGCGCGGGGCTGGGTTGCTCAGATCTTGACGCCGGCACGCCGGAAGTCCGCGATGATGGATGTCTGCGCCTGGTTCATCGACTCCTTCGGGCTCATCTGCCCGGAGATGATCCGGCCCAGGGCCTGGTTGAGCTGCACGTTCACCTGCGGGTAGACCGGGACGGTCCGGTACTTCATGTGCCCCTGCTCGCCGAGCTTGATGGTGTCCAGGACGATCTGGCCGGTGTCCTGCCCGTTCACGGCGATGAGCTTGCGGTAGTCCGGGGTGTCGAAGATGGAGCGCCGCGTCACCGAACCCAGGAACTTCTCCTTCACCATGCGGTTGAGCAACTGCTTGGACGTCGACCACTTGATGAACTCCCAGGCGGCGTCCTTGTTCTTCGAGCCGACCGGGATGCCCCAGCCGTGCGACGCGACTCCGGGGTAGCGCCCCTTCGGCCCGCGCGGCGTCAGGGCGAACCGGAGTGTCTTGGCGACCTTGCTGTCGGGCTCGGCGTGCTGCATGCCGTTCTGGTGCGTCACCATCGACAAGTTGGCCTTGCCAGCAGACAGCAGTTCCTGCGTCTGGCCGTAGGCCATGCCGCCGGCGCCGGGCGGCCCGAACTTGGTGACGATGCGCGCCAGCTGTTCGGCGGCGGCGATGGCTTCCGGCGTATTGAGCGTCGGCATCAGGTCGTTCGGCGCATTGCGGAAGATGTCGCCGCCGTAGCCCTGCAGCATCTGGGGATACCACCAGCCCCAGTGGTTGTCCGTCAGGAAGCCGTCCACCCCGTCCTTCTTGTGCACGAGGCCGGCGGTGCGCTCCAGGTCGTCGAATGTGTCGGGCATGCCCGCGCCGACGCCCTGGAGCTGGTCGTATCGCGTGGCGATGATCATGGCTGAGTCGGTCACCCAGGGCACGCCGTGCACCACGCCCTTGGCGTCCTTCAGCGGCGCCACGGCACCCGGCAGGAAGTCGGCGAAGTCGAAGTCGGGACTCGTCTTCGTGGAGTCGTTCAGGAAGGTGTCCAGCGGGGTCAACCAGCCGTTGCCGATCCAGCGGCTGGAGAAGACGAAGGTGATGTTGAGGACGTCGTAGCCGGCACCCTTGGTCGAGAGCTCGAGGTCGGCGCGCTGGTTGTAGACCTGAAGCCCCGGGGTGTCGTAGTTGACCTTGGCGCCGGTGAGCTCGGTGAACTCGTTGACGTAGTCGGCCAGCAGCTGCGGGTAGCGGGCGCTCCAGCACGAGACGTTGAGCGTGACGCCGCTGAAGCGCTTGGCCTGAGCCAGAACAGCCGGGGCACCAAGCATCAGGCTCGATGCGAACGCCGTTCCACCGACCAGCAGCTTGCGGCGGCCGGCGTCGTGAGCCGCCGGCAGGGGCTCAACCGATGGCGTGGCAATCGACGCCGCCGCGTCGGCGAGCGCCTGCGGTTGGAGCAGAGGGGATGCCTGCTTCATGGTGTGTGACTCCTCGCGCATGAGCGCATTGCCAAGAGATGTCGGCTGCGACGCCGGTCGAACACCATTGTTCGACCGGCAAATGGTAGCGGATATCATCGCTTTCGTTCCAGTCATGGTTTCCCCCAAGGTCCGAACCTGGAATCACACGAGTTCTCAGCAGAGCTCTGTCCTCTGTAGAACCCCATTCGACCCGGTGCTGCCACTCGTTCCGGGGCGACTGCGCTAGTGTGGTAGCGCTTAACAAAAAGCGAGGCTCCATGCTGATCGAAGACATTCGCGCTGTCCCCATTTCGTTTCCGGTTCCCCTCGAGCGCTCGGTGCGCCTGGGCATCGGCCGCAGCGTCAAGCGCGATGCGGTGCTGGTCCGGGCGACCACGGACGAGGGGCATGTCGGTTGGGGCGAGGCCCACCACGGACGCGCGCCGGGCGCCATCGCGCGGCTGGTGGACACGACCCTGCGCGAGCTTCTGATCGGACGCGATGCCAGTGACGTGACAGGCGCCTGGTCACTGGTGTATCGGATGCAGTTGGCCAGCCATGGCATGGGCGCCGCGACGGCCATGGCGCTGAGCGGGATCGACATGGCGCTCTGGGACATCCGCGCCCAGAGCTGCGGCTTGCCCTTGTACCGGCTATTGGGCGGCGCCAACCGACCGATCAAGGCCTATGCCGGAGGCATTGCGCTGGGCTGGCAGGAACCCGGCCAGCTCGCGGAGGAGGCGCTGCGTCACGTCGGCGCCGGCTACCGGGCGCTGAAGCTGCGCGTGGGCGACACGCCGGTCCGGGACATTGCCCGCGCGCAGGCGGTCCGAAAGGCCGTGGGGGCGGAGGTGGAGATCCTCGTCGATGCCAACACCGCCTACAGCCTCGACGACGTTCGGCGTGTGATGCCGGCGTTCGAGGAAGCCGCTGTCGCCTGGCTGGAGGAGCCGTTTGCGCCGCACGACAGACGCGCCTACAAGGCTGCCTCTGCGCTGGGGCGCGTGCCCTTGGCCGCGGGGGAGAACCACTACACGCGCTTCGAATTCGCGACCCTGCTGGACGACGGCGCGGTGTCCTTCGTTCAACCCGATCTGTCCAAGACCGGGGGCCTGACCGATCGACTACGGATTGCCGCGATGGCGGGTGCACACAAGATCTCGGTGAACCCGCACACCTCGGCCACGGCGCTGAACATGGCGGCGACGATCCACTTCCTGTGCGCCGTCGACAACCCCGGCCACTTCGAGGGCGACGTGACGACGCTGAATCCATTCCGCGACCGATTGACCGACGCGGCGCCGTTCACGCTGGACTCCGAGGGCTGTGTTCGTCCTCTGGATGGCATCGGCACGGGACTGACCGTCGATGAGGACTTCATACTCGAGCATCCGCTGATCGAAGGCCCGTGCTACGTCTGAACTGGGAGACGGCTCGGCGCGGACAGATCGTGCGTTTCGGGGACTCGCGGGTAGCCGCACCTCACGGTGCCCACGCCACCTCCACCGGCTTGTCCAGCGCCTTAGGCCGGCGTGCCGCGTCGCCGCTGACCGGCGGCCCAGGTTCATCGTCTGCACCGACCTCGCGCTCCCAGAACGCGCAGCCTTGGCCCGGCATGGCGCGTATACCCGGTGGCAGGGTGCACTTGGCGGCAGTGTCCCGGTAGATCAGTGCCTGGAAGTGTGTGCAGTGCCAGCAGGCCCGAAGGCTGGTGGTGTGCGGGCTGAAGTACATGGCCGTCATCCTGGCGGCGCGGTAGCTCAAGGGGTGAGCCTGCAGCCGACCGCTGCGCCCGGGCCACAGGCCGGGAACGCCTCCCCCAGATAGGGGCTCCCCCCTTCGTGGTGAACGACATCCAGCCCGCCCATGCCGATCATTGCCGTATCACCAAAAGGAGCTCGGCGATGCAAAAGACTGCTGGTCATTTTGATCGGGCTCCTGAGACCTGTTAGCGCTGGATCATGCGTTCCGGGGTGATGTAAGGCGTGAGAGCTCGCAGGTCAGGCGTGGCGCCAATGCCCGCGAGTTCCAAGAGCCCATGTGCACTTTCAACCCAGGGCGGCCTGGCTCTTTCGCAGCAAGTTGAGGATGCGCAGGGCGGCTTGCGCGGCGCCGAAGCCGTTGTCAATGTTGACGGACACAAGTCCCGGCGCGCAGCTGCCGAGAGCGCTGTTCAGCGCCAGCTTGCCACCGGCGCTAACACCGTAGCCGACCGATGTGGGCACCGCGATCACCGGCGCGCTGATCAGCCCGGCAAGCACACTGAAGATCGCGCCTTCCATTCCGGCCAGCGCGACGACGACGGGGTACTGTCGTATCTCGTCCAGCCTGTCCATCAGGCGCCACAGGCCCGCCACGCCGATATCGGCGAACAGGCCGACGCCAATGCCGGCGAACAGCAAGGTACGGCGGATTTCGTGCACCGTCGGCAGGTCTGACATCCCGCCGCAGACGACGGCGACATCCTGCGGCGGTTCAGGCTCGAGCGGGCCGAGAATTGCAGTCCGTGACACGGCATCGTAGTCAAGAGCCTGCACCGTCAGCGCCGGGAGCTCGGCATGGGCGCTCGGGGAAAGACGGGTCAGCAGCAGCCGTTTCTCGTTCTGGACGGCCGTCGCCACGATCTCGGCGATCCAGGCGGGCGCCTTTCCTTCGGCGAGTACCGCCTCGACGAGGCCTGTGCGCACCTCGCGTTGCCAATCCATGATCGCCGGCACGTGCATGTGGCTAGCTCTCAGCGATGAAGGCGGAGCCCTGGCGATAGGGCTTCATCGCCACGAACCGGTAGGCATGCTCCGCGCAGACGGCCCTCGCCAGGTCCTCGAGCTGCGACAGCATGCCGGGGGCTGGCCAGCCGCCCAGTTCGACATGGACGCCCGCGGCGCGGAAACGCACGCGCACCGTTGAGTGCTCGCCCAGCATGGCCCTGAGCCTGGCCTCCAGCTGGTCGACGAAGCCGAGGTCCGGCGCGCGAATGGGAATTCCCGTTTCGATGCGGCTGGCCAGGCAGGGTTGTGCCGGCAGTTCGGCGCAGTCCAGGCCCTGCTGCCGGGCGATTTCGCGGATCTGACGCTTGTCGATGCCGGCGTCGACGAAGGGATGGACCACCTCGCGCTCGGCTGCTGCCTGCAGCCCCGGGCGGTAGTCCGACAGGTCATCGACGTTGGTACCGGAGGCGAGTGGCCGGTCGGTGATCGCCCGCATCGACCGGTAAAGATTGCTCTTGCAGTGGTAGCAGCGATCGTAGGGATTCGCGAGGTAGTTCGCGTCGGCGAACTCGCCCGCTGCGATCTCCTCCAACTGCCAGCCCTGAGACGAGGCGAATTCCCGAACGCGCGCCGTCGCGGCGGCCGGCACTGCGGCAGAGACCGCATGCACCATCAGCGGTGGCGTGTTCATCATCCGGTGGGCAACCGTCGCCAGGGTCAGGCTGTCCACGCCGCCGCTCACGGCAATCGCAAGCGTCGGATAGCGCTGGAGCGCCGCCGCCAGCCTTGCCGTCGGCTCCTTCGGATCGACAATCATCGCGGGTCCTCGTATCGTGCCTTCTTCGAGCGGCGTTCCTGCAGTCCTGCAAGGGCTTGCAGGTCGTCGCTTTCCGTCTTCACGGTGAGTCGACCGTCCGGCCGCAGCACCTCCTTCACGCGGACGCCATCTCCCGCGTCGCGCATGCTGCGCGCGAGGACCATGCGATCGCACAGCGTCCAGCGCAGGCCGATGGTCGATGTCTCGGCGAATATCGCGTCACAGCAGGACTGCAGCGCGTGCGCCTGCGCCAGCACGTGGAACATCGTGAGCGGACGTCCCTTCTTCCCCTGGGCCGGGACCAGCGCCAGATCGAGCACCCCGGCCACACGGCGAAGGCGCTCGGCGGCGATGCCGATCTCCTCGCCCGTCATGTCGTCGATGTCGAACTGCACGTTGGCGACGACACCTTGGCCTGCGTCGGCGCTCGACGGTCCGTCGAAGGCCATCACGCGCAGGACGTTGGCCATGGCCGCGAAGTTCTTCGTTCCGGCACCGTAGCCCGAGGCGACGAGGGTCCCCGCGGGTGCGGACTTCGTTGCGCCCGGGCCGACCAGATGTCGGACGATCGCGGCACCGGTGGGCGTGACACGCTCTCCATCGATACCGTCGGAGCGCCATGGATAACCCTGCAGGATCAACGCGGTTGCCGGCGCCGGAACGGGCAGCCATCCGTGCTGAGTCCTGACCTGGCCGCCGCCCAGCGGCAGGGCATCCACCGACCACGTGGCATCGCCCAAGACGGAGACGATGCTTCCGGCCGCCACCACGTCCATCAGCGAATCCCAGTCGGAGAGCTCGTGAAAGTGGACCTCGTCGACCGGAACGCCATGAATCGCGGCCTCCGCCTCGGCGAGCACCTGGAGAATGCCGAGGGCATGCCCCGCGACCGAGTCGGAGAGTCGGGCAGCCTGGATCAGGTGCCGCAGCGCCTTGTAGGTGCCGTGGTGATGCCCGGCGGGATGCGCTGCGGTCGAGGTGTGGTGAGCGGCAGCGGCTGGCGCGTGATGGTGAGGGTTCGCGGCCGCGCCTTCGGGGCCAGCGGCCGCCAGCTCGGCAGGTCGTGACTCCGGCGCCGTGCTTGCAGCGGCCAGTGAGAAGTGCAGAGCCGCGATCCCGTTCTTCGAGACGCGGACCAGCCGCGCCGTGCCGGCTTCCTTGGGCAGCACGGCGCAAACGTCCGTGAGCACGCGGTCCGCAATCTCCGGAAATGCATCGAGCATCGCGGCGACGAACATGTCGCCGGCGATTCCGCCCTGGGGTTGGAGATGGATGTGCCTGCGCCCGGTCACTTTGCCGCCGCTCCCCGTACCAGTGCGAGGTGCTCTCGGATGCCGGCCTCCAGGCTGTAGTCGGGCGCCCAGCCCAGGTCGCGCCGGGCCGCCGAATCGTCGTAGGAGAGCGGATAGGGATTGTCGGAAGGGCGGGTTCCTTGGCGGAACGTGATCTGGGCCCTCGGCTCGACCCGCTTCGCAACCTCCATCGCCTCCCTCACGGAGTAGAGGCCCCCCATGATGTTGTATTCGACCTGGGGCAGGGAGTCGCTGCCCAGCAGCAGCAGCAGCGCCTTGACGGCATCCCTGACGTACAGCCAGTCACCCGTTTCCTCCGGGAAGTCGATGTCCAGCGGCTGATGCCGGGCGATCGCGTCGAGCAGCTTCGACGAGTACAACGCGGTGATCCCGGTCTCGCGCCCCGGGCCGTAGACCCAGGGGAATCGAGCCGCGCCGACGGCCATGCCGTGCTTGTTCCGGTACCAGCGCAGCAGGTGCTCGCAGGCCAGCTTGGTCTGGCCATAGATCGTCGCCGGTTCCTTGACGGCATCGTCGCGTACCGGCTCCGGAACGCCGCGGCCGAACACGGAGATCGAACTGGAGAACACGAAGCGCTCGAGTCCGGCGGCAAGACCGGCGTCGAGCAGGTATTGGGTCGACAGGAGGTTGATTTCCCAGCCACGCAGCGGGTTCGCTTCGCAGGGCGCCGCGAGCCAGGAGACCAGGTGGATCACGGCTTGCGGGCGTGTGCCCAGCAAGACCCGGTAGACCTCCTCCGGCCGCGAAACATCCAGCGAATGCCAGGAAACGCCCTCGGTTGTGACGGCGTCGCCGGGTAACCTGAGGTCGGTCGCGACCACCGAGTGGCCACGCGCCACCAGGGCAGGCAGAAGATAGGTGCCGATGAATCCGCCGGCTCCGGTCACGAGAACTTTCATGGCGATCGGGCTCCTAGGCTTTCCATAGGTTCTTCACGCATTGCCACATCACGGCGCTGTCGGCGGCGCCCATGCCCTGCGCACTGGCCGCCTTGTTGAGGAAATCGACCGCGCGACCGAGCAGCAAGGGCGCGCCGGCGGACTCCGCCATTTCCAGGCCAAGGCGCACGTCCTTGGCGAGCAGCGCCACGGTAAAGGTGGGATCGTCGTACCTGTCCTCGCTCACGCGGCGCCCCAGCTCCTTGAACAGGTTGCTGACCGTGGCGGCCTGGCTGGCGGTGATGACCTCGTACAGCCTGGCCGGTGGGACGCCCACCTTCTCCGCCACAGCCATCATCTCGGCCGTCATGCCGTTGATCGCGCCGAACATCAACTGGTTGAGCAACTTCACCTTGTGCCCGGACCCGGATTCGCCAATGTGAACCACATTCGCCGCGATCAGGTCGAGCAGGGGGCGGACTTCGTCGAGCACCTCGGGCTCGCCGCCGACCGGCAATGACCACTTGCCGACGGTCACGGGCCGGCCCAGCACCGGTGCATCGAGGTAATGAACGCCCGCAGCGCGCGCCGCGCGCGCCATGGCAACGGTGTTTTCCGGTGAGCTCGTGCACAGATCGATGATCACGCTGCCTTGTGACTGCGCGGACAGCAGGCCGTCCGCGCCCGCCACGCACGCGGCGATCTCGGCCGGCCCCGGCAGGAACAGCATGACCCAGTCCGTGGCGCAGGCAAGCTCGCGCAAGCTGCCGCACATCGCGACGCCCGCCGCCCGTGACTGCTCGATGCATGCCGGAGCCCCATCGTAGCCTTGGACCGCGACGCCGGCTTCGACAAGCTTCGCAGCGACGGTCCGGCCCATGACTCCCGTACCCACGATACCCACTCGCTTCATGTCTTCGCTCCCGCCACGGCGGTTCGCGGCTGCTGGCGCGCGAACCATGTTCTCCACATCACCTTCGTCTCAGG
>Ga0138256_10005841_pt1 | contig 13028 bp, 28 predicted proteins | sample KNB2016incub_MG_FD_105486 | JGI IMG/M metagenome (GOLD analysis project Ga0138256, IMG submission 105486) | Active sludge microbial communities from wastewater in Klosterneuburg, Austria - KNB2014incub_MG | ecosystem: Engineered > WWTP > Activated sludge > Unclassified | place: Austria... | reverse complement strand
TGAAAAGCAAGGCCGAGGTAACACTTTATTTGTAGGATGCTAATGAGTAAAAACAAATATGCGAGCGTGAGGGCTGGAAGCAGCACAAACAATGGCCAAGGCCAGAGTTTTGCCCCAATCATTCTTGGAGTTAACAAGGGTGACAAAGTAATCTATGTCACAGTGAAAAACATCAGTGTTTTCACTGATAAAAGTGGTACAGATTGTTTGTTACTTGCTGGAAATCCCGGCATCAAGACTCTTGGTAAGCTTGATTACATTCGAGCACAAGAAGGCTTTCGTAAACCTATTCTCAAGATTGTAAATGAGAAAAAGTTTGGAAGCACCCTAAGTGATCGAGATCTTGAAGCTTACAAAGGGTAAGGTTGAGTTTAGCTAGGTTGACGAAAGTTGATCTAGCTTTTTTACTTTAAAGACTAAAGCTATGATATTAAAAACACGCGGTGGGTATGGTTCTTGGTTTTCATTTGAGGATGAGTGGTTTGTATACTCAAGAATGGAAGAAGATAAGTATCATACTTATTTATATGCCAAAGAAGGTAATGATATAAATTCACTAAAACTAATATATAACAATTAACTTAATAACTTATGGGACTTTTTGCAGAAGCAATTGAAGGACATGAACATGCTAATTCAATCAGATTTTTAAGAAACTATGCTCCAGGATTCATTGAGCACAGTATTTATGACTTACTTCCTAACGCAGATGTTGAAGAAATAGATGATGCTATTTTCGAACTTAAACATATGTGTAGAGCTCTTGTCATAATCTGTTTAGATACAAAAGATCCTAGAGTTTGGCAAGGAGTGGTAGAGTCTAGCTTTACAGCAGGAGAGATTAGTGAAACTACTTTTGACATATTCACTAAGTTTCTCATGGTAGATCTTCCACAAGACTTTCAAGCTACTTTTCACGAAGCTGTTCAGATTTATAAAACTTATACATATCACGCATGATTTTACGCTTATTTGGCACAGCAGTTCCTCAAAGTGATTCTTCTAGTTGGTTAACTCTTAAGCCTTATCTGGGCATGTACAAAGAAGTTTTTCCTATGCGACATTGTACTGGGGTACTCTCAATGCGGATTATCTATGAGAGTTAAACACAAAGGGTATCCTCACTACGCAAGTCTTGATTTTTTTGAGGTTAGAAGTATGAGATATCGTTGGATAGGCTCAGATGAAAAAAGATCTTTAAAGCTTATCTATGAAAATTAAATGGCATGGGTCTAATATATATTGGAAATTAAAACATTTTCATATAAGCCCTTTAGCTAAGCAAATGAGTACAAACAGAAATATGTTAACTATTTCACTAATTTATAACACATGAAACACATTCTCTTTTTTATTTTGATCTTTTTTATAGGATCACTCAATGCTCAAACCTTAACCATCCAAAAACCAGCAGAGCCTATTCTCAAGATCAGGTCAAACAGTCCTCAAACTGTTATTGTGGAAAATGGTGAAATCTATGTAACTGATAGTTGCATAGAGATTGTCTATCTCAAGGCTGACTTGTCTGTTAGTAAACTTACCTACACAGGTAACTTTACAACTGAGACAATCTTTGAAGACATGGACCAGCAAGTTTTCTTGAGATTTCACACAAACCGTATGGAGATCAGGAATTTTCAAGGCAAACGACTCTATACTTTTTACCCAAAGTATTACGTAACTAACTAAACAAGATGACAGGTAGGTAACACTACCTGTCTTTTTCACTCAGTACATGGATATAAAAGATAATGTCGTAAGTAAAGGATCTTACTATATAAATAGGTTTGATTTCTTACAATATATAGAATTTAATCTGCCTTGGGAGAGAGGTCAAGATAATCGAATGGAAATCTTTTCTAGTATAAAACTTGTATATGAAAATTAAACCCTACGCATTGGGTATATCTAAGAGTTATCCAATATTTGATTTTAGACTTGAAAGAGTTTTACACAGATCTTCTCAAGCATATATTATTCATTATATAAGACCTGTTTCAATATCTATTATATATGGTAACTAAATATATTATAACAGGTTGGTGGAATTATCTAGGCTATTTTACAAGCTATGAAAGAGAGCTTATAGATATCTCAAGAGTTGAAGGTTCCTTTTTCTTAATTTATATAGAGTAGTATGAAAATTAAATACAATTTTGGAACTTGGTGGGGTTATACTCGACCTAAATCTTATAATAATAGAGCTCGTGGAGTCTGTGGCTTAGTTATCACTGATAGAAATAGTTACACTTTAATCTATCAAACATGATAGGAAAATATGCAGTACTAGACTTGCTGGACGACAATCAGTTGTTTCTAGTCAAGATAGTAAACGTAGAAATAATTCCAGCTACATGGTGGATACCTTGGTCAGTTAGAAGAGAAAAAGTCACCTATGTTATAGTAGGAGATCCAAGTAATAACGAACATATAGCCTATAACTTCAAGTGGGACATTTTTATCCGTAATGCTAATCGCTTAGATATTCAGTTCTACTTTAAATATGGAAATCAAACATACAGGAAATAGATAGCAATTAAAAAATGAGGGGAACAAAAGATATGGTATTAGATACATATATTTATTTAGCAACGATAAACCTTCAATTTATATAATTTATGAAAGTTATATGTAGTTTTGGATTACAATATGAATTGGGGTCTTATTTCTCCTATATTGACAAAGAAACTAGCTCTGGCACATTTAAAATGGGTAATAACACTATTCAATTAATTTACTATGACACCTGAAGATCAAATTCGCCTACAAAACATCCGTAAAGATAAAAAACTAACTGACGAAAAAGTCAGAACTTTTCAAATGCAAAGATTAGCTGCTACTTTAGGAGCTGTTTTATTGCTTGCTTTTTACATAATTTACAAGCATTACTAGTTGTAAATTTTTCTCAAACCTAAATCTAAAAATCATGCTTACCGTTCTTATTATCACCTGGCATCTTGGTGCTAAAATAACTGAGACTAGTCAACAGATGACTAAAAAAGCCTACACACGATTGCAAAGTTTACGTAATCTCAATTACGTAGAAGATGAGTACAACATTCCTGTACTAGATGGTACAGAAGTAAAACTTGCCTAAAGACACTGAGTAACAAGGGGTTCACTTAGAACCCCTTAACTTTTTTATATGGAAATTTTACCAAGATCAATAGGAATACCTTATAATTGGAGTATGGAAGACTTTACTTTAAGACATTTTTTAGAACATATGTTTGAAACTAAGCCTTATTATAGTGGGATACACATAATCTATGAAAATTCAAAATAGAATAACTTTTGCAAGAGTTGATTGGGAATTGATTGACTTTAAGAGGAGGTTTATTGATAAGTGGGTGGAAACTACGACAAATGATGCTTCAATTTATATAGTCTATGAAACTTAAAGAAGTAAAGTGGACAGGCAGTTTTTATAAGTTAAAATATTGGGATTGTTATCTATCCTATGTGATATTTAGGGCAGAGGTTAGTTGTCGAAGATCTCAAGGTGTAACTTTAAATTTAATTTATGAATCAAGAAGATTTTCATAAAATCTTAAACGAAAGATTTAAGAAAGACTCTCAAGCCACTGTATGGTATGATGAGCATATTATAATAGATGATACTACTTTCGGGTGGTTAATTATATACAATCGTAAGAACATGAGATACAGGCACAGAGAATATGAAGGAGAGCAGAGGTATCTTGGAGCATTTGATTGGCTTCAAATGTATAAGAAAGAGGAATTAGAAATTCCTGAACGCTGGAAAGTATGACTATTTTAGAATATTGGGATTTTAGGCCAGTTCTTTTTTCTTTTAAAACGGGGTCTAGGGGTTATTTTCAAATGTTTGATATTGGAAACGACAAGAGCTCTTTAGTTATAGTCTATCACAACTGATTAGAAAGTATGAAAGTCAAGACTAACTGGAATCTCAAAGCAACAACTTGGTTGATATCTAGTAAGGTTGTTTTCTTAGCTTGGATACACTGTCCTATGGTTCCTAAAGATAAATTAACCCTATTCCTTATCTATGAGAGTTAAGCAAACAAGTATTTATTACACGTGGGATGAGGAGCTTGTGTCAAATTCCTATCAGAGATTTTCTCGAAAACTTTATAGCAAAACCATCATAACACTCAAACTATGCTATACATAAAAGAAATAATTTTCCTTATAATCTTAAGTGTTTCTATTTTAAAAATAGGAATTACAGTTACAGCTCTTTACAACATGCAAATAGCCCTAAGTGCTATTGAAAGAGAGACAGACAATCTTAGCTCTCCAGAAGCTGTCAATGAGGGTAAACTTTTACTCAAAGGAGCTAATAGAATCCTACTAACAAGCCAAGTCTTTGGAATTTTCAAGATTGCTTTCTTTTTAGGAGTCTGTAAGATCACTTTTTATCTCTGTTATCAATGATAATTTCTCACTACGGTTGGGATTTTTTTGGATTTTGGGAAGTTAATTCAGTAGATCCATCTTTTTATAGATTAGAAAGGTATCCATACAGAGGAACAAAGCTTTCAACTTACTCGTTAAAATTTGTTTACACGATATGACTGTACGGTTTAGATACTACGGTTGGCCTATAATACCAAGATGGACTGTTCTAGAGGGGGATTTTACTTTCAGACGCTTGAATATGATTCCAACTGAAATTGATACTGAATTTTGTAGCTATTCCTTAAGACTTATCTATGAAAGTTAACGATAAATATATAGGAAGTACATATGCTTACATGTTTATCACTAATAGACCTCTTAAATCCTATAATATAGCTTACAATAAAAGAGCTAATCCTACTGTTTCACTAATTTACATGCGATGAAAATTTAATATGCACACTAAAGCCATCCCGCTTATAGGTTCTATGGGAAGATTACAGTCTTTACACTTAAGAGAGCCTTTCAGAGAGCGCCAATACACCTTAAAAATTCAAAAAAGTTCTATCTACTTAATTTATGAAATTTGATATTTTTAAACCCGGATACTTCGTCAAAAGAACTCAAAGCCTACCCATAGACATTAGTATACGTACTCGTACTACCATAGACACATGGTATGAAGTCATGAGCGTAAAGGATGATGTCATGGTAGTTTTACCATGTTCTAAAATCCATAGAGTCAATGGGAATTATATTATCAATTTCCCTAAGGATTTTGATGATGACCACTGGACTCATGCTTTCCCAGGGGATCGTATGGATGTTTACTACCATGATTTTTTACATTTTGTACAGTGTGCTAGTACCAACGCACTTAACAATGTAAAAGTACGCACTGAGCTGTCAGACAAGGCTCTGGAAGAGTGTGAAAACTTTACTGGGATTAAAGGCACAGCCTGTATTAATTGGATTTACAATAACATTCTGAGCCCTGAAGTGGAACTCAGACTAATTGAATATATCAATGCTACCTATTCAAAATCGGGACAGCCAACAGAAAGTGTTGGTCACTCCTAAGTTAAAGTTTGAAATACCAACTATGGTCTTACCTATTCAGAATATTCTGATGTGGGGAGCTATAATTGGAATTGCGGTTTTACTATACATTAAGACGGACGTACAGATTACAGAAATAGATACCACAGAAGTAACTTCAGATACAGCTAAAAGTGTTCTTACTAATTTAGCTACAGTAGAGTTTACTGAACTAGACATAGAAGAGGTAATGGAACATACCAAGATTATCAATCAGGCTGTTAATGAGTCTCAAAAACAAGTAATGGTTCAGTCTCTCAAGAAGAAGACCCCTATGCAACCTGTAAATCCATCAAGTATTGATGCTTATGCAATTGCTATATGGATTTTGAAAGCTGAAGAGATCTTTACTCCACACTTCTATAGGGATGGTAAAAAAGAGGCTATTGGTTTTGGTAAAAATGTTTCTAGTAGGTCTGATGCTGCTATTAAACCTTATCTCAAGGATGGTTTATTCACTTGGGATGATGGTATCAGTGTTATGAAGAATCACCTAGAAACTCACATTACTGGAGAGATAGCTAAATATGAGACTCGTAAGGGTATCAAGTTAACCCCTCAACAGAAAGCAGGATTAATGGTATTTGCTTACAACACTGGTAGGATAGACAATTTTGGTACCTGTTGTAGGAAGAAAGGAGGAAAAGGCTATTGTGGGTCAAAAGATAGCAACATACGTATTGCACATAATCGCAGAAGGTATATAGAAGCTCTTTTGATGCAAAACAAACTTCCCTTAGAACAAATTCAAGCTTATCAAAAAGCAGCCATGGTTCAAGAAGCAAGATGGAAGAAAATGGAAAGTCTAGGCTTGATTAACAACCCTTCAGTAAAGACTAAAATACCAAAGAATATTTTGAAATTATGAATAAAACAATCTGGATTAAACTGGCAATAAGCTGTTTGGTAAGCATTTTCATTTGCCACTGGCTTTCACTTCAGTTTATTACCCTAAATCAGCTGACCTTCCTACTAGTAATTACTTTAGTAGGAGGGTTAGCTTATCTCGCTGGAAAATTTAACATCATTAAAACTCCATGAAGACAGATAATGAGTATTATCAGGAAATAGCTAGGGCTAAGCTACATCTAGTTACAACTTTGAATCACAGTTATTTTAATAACTGGCTTATCTTCACGAAAGTGGGGTTAAGCGACCAAGTACCTACAGCAGGAGTTTGTTTTCGTAAGGAGTACAGATATGAACTCTTAGTAAACCGTGAGTTCTGGGATTCTTTAGCTTTTGAGCATCAAGTTGGTTTGATTCAACACGAAGCTTATCACCTGATCTTTGGGCATACAATTCCAGGGAGGTTTGACGAAGAAAGGGAACCTAAAATATTGAACATAGCTATGGATATAGCTATCAATCAATATATTAGACCAGAAAATCTTCCTCCCGGAGGTTGGCTTCCTTCTACCTTAGGCTTACAGGAAGGTTTGTCTACTATTGAGTACTATGACCTTTTGATGCAGAATCATGTAAAGAAAGTCAAGATGCCAGGAAATGGACAAGGACAAGGTAGTGGTAAGAATAAAGGAGATGGGGATGGAGAAGGAGATAAAGATGGAGAAGAGCCTGGTTATGCAGCAGGTGGGAATCATTTCTCTTCTGAAGTACCAGACAAAGTTCAAGATCAACTTCACAACGAGGCAAGTGCAAGGATCTACAAGACTTCTAGTTATGGTAAGCTCCCAGCTGAACTAGAAAGGTTGATTTCAGAAGCTATCAAGCCCAGTAAACTTGATTGGAAACAGATGTTACGTCAGTATCTTGCTAGTAAACAAGCTAACTACAAGTTTAAGCGTAAGTACAACAAAAAAGCTGAGTTTGATCCTAAGAGGGTTACTAAGCGTAAAAAGTATGTACAAAAGGCTTTCATTGGCATTGACGTATCCGGCTCTATCGGAGCAGCAGAACTTGAAGAGTTTTTTACTGAAGTAAAAAGTATTTACGGAGATGGAACAGACTGCACTATTACAGTTGCAGCTTGTGATACTAGGATCACAGAAGTGTTTGAATACGAAGGAATTAACCCTGTATCCTTAAAGGGAGGGGGAGGAACAGAAATGCAACCTCTATGTGACTATATGGAAGAACATGATTTTGATGTCATTATCGTATTTACAGATGGTTACTTTGGACCAGTTAGTTGTGCTAAACCCTCTCTTTGGATTACCACTGCTACTGAAGAATTCAAAGTAGAGGGTCCTCATCATATTGTTAAACTCTAAACTTAAACATGAACGCATTACAATTAGAGCAGCAGCTTACAGAACACATTCTCACTAATATCGAATTGAGTAAACTTGGCCTAGTGCCTTCTACTCTCGAAATTGGTGGTAATCACGGCATTGGTAAGAGTGACATTGCCAAGAACGCAGTTAAAAAAGCCTTCGGAGATGAAGGAGTATTTATTTACTTTTCAGCAGCCCAATTAGAGGATGCGTCTGACTGGGTAGGCTTGCCTAGTAATGATGTAATCTTGGAAAGGGATGGGGACAGAATCACAATTCCAGTACATATTGCAGAGCCCTTCATTAAGCTAGACTACAAGTATGTAGACTGTTTGACTAGTATCAAAGCAGCAGATTGGACCAAACGAGTAAAGCCTAACAAAACAGTCATCTTGATAGATGATTACACTCGTGCAAATCCTATCATTATGCAGGCACTTATGGCTTTCCTCTTGGACCAAAAGCTTGGTGACTGGATTTGTCCTCCAGGGGTTACTATTATCTTGACTACCAATCCTCCTACAGGAAGTAACAACAGTAAATATCAAGTGAGTAACTTAGATGATGCTCAAAAAGACCGTACTGTAGATTACACCCTAGACTTTGACATGACTACTTGGGCAAAGTGGGCACGTAGTAAAGAGGTAAACGGAGAAAAGTTGTTTCCAGAGGTTCTTATTGATTTTGCTGTGCAGAATGAAAAGCATTTCAAGAAAGTATCTCCACGGAAGTATACTATGTTTATGAGTTCTTTTGTCCGTGATAAAGAACTTAAGAACAAAGAGTTTCTTAGGTATCGTGCTGAAGCTATCAGCATGGAATTCTGGACTGCTCTTCATAGTTTCATTGAGAATAATGTAGACCGTGTTATTACCCCAGAAGAGTTTCGGGATAAAACTGACGCTCAGGTAATTAAAATCTTCAATGCTTATCATACAAAGAAGACTCCTGAGAAGCAGGCTACTTTTATGGACAGCTTGATGACACTTATCAAAGCTGAAGAAGACTGGAAAACCAAAGGTGACAAAGCTTGGATTTATCAGGCTCAACGTGCTCAACGCTTGAAACTTATTTCAGGTGACATTACTATTAACTTTTCAAAAGAACTCTGTGTCTGCAAAGATGGACCAGAACTCACTCGCATTTATTCAAAATAGTTTTAAATGACAGCAACACAAGATCGCAATTTGGTAAAGGGAGTAATTTCCCATGAAGAGTATAAGTATAACCCCAAAATGACATCCGAATGGGGTATGATTGACTGGAAGAAGAAGGGTTTTACGTTTAACTTTGTAGAAGTCCCTGGTGGCCTTTACTTGACAGGAGATCCTTCTCAAGAGAAGCGTTTTTACTGTTATGTGGATGACTTTAAAATGGCAGACGCAGTTCCTTGTGTAAAGGATTGGGAACCATTCCGCAAAGCTCATGTAGAGCTTGTAAAGAAGTTTCCTAAGAATTTCCGCAAAGCTGCTATTCGTGGTACTGAGCTTACTCCTCAGACAGAATATCTTCCTATTATTGACATAGACATCTTTGAGGGGTGGCAATATTGCAATTACTTGACTTGGCTTCAGAAAGAGGAACAAGGTCTTCTTATTGGCTTATTGCCTTATGAGATGAACGAGACTGATGAATACATCAAGTGCAATTACAAAATCAAGGGAGGATACTACCTTGCTTCTGAGTGGCAACTTGAATATGCAGCTCGTGGTGGAGGACGTGAAGGTTTGGAGTATGCTTACTACAACCCTGATGTTACAGTTCTTGACAACGAAGGAAATGAGCGAGTATGTGATGGATCTTTGATTCACCCACATACAGTGGCTTATAACCACACTGACAAGTATACAGACAGTAAAATGTACCCACAGCTTACTGAGCGTCAGTGTATTCGTCCAGAGTTTGGTGTCCCCAAAGGTGAAATTGATTACCAGCCTAATGTGTTTGGTATTTATCACTTGTGTAGCAATGTCTTGACCTACTGTTCTAACCTTTATGTAGAGGGAAAAGAGTACCCAGGATCTTTCGCAGACAAGTACTCATTTAATCTTCCTGAAATGTATGCTCACTTTCCTAACATTGGAGAGTGGGAAGGTTTCTAGTGAGAATTAGAAAGTATTACTGGAGCATTGAGATCAGATGGCTTAATACTTATAGTATGCGAATCCAGAAGGTGCTAGAAAAAGACCCATACAGTGCTCGTGATCTATTTTCTTTAAAGTTAATTTATGAAGATTAGAACGTATATCTGGATAGGTCACTTAAAAGATTTGGAAGCTCGTAACTTTATCTTGAGAGGATTATATAAAACAAATAGATTCATTACTACCCAGTTACTAGATTTACACAGCCTATGTATAGTTTACGAATAGTTTTGATAATAGGGTTTTGCCTTTTAGCTTACAATTTCAAGCCCACAATCTTGGAGTTTATTCACCCTACTGTTAATAGCTATCAGGATGTATCTAGGAGCTCCATAATGGAGGTTCCTGACGATTATCTCTTAGCTATGGTAGCAATACACGAGTGTATAAATACGTGTCCTCAAGACGCGCATTATATAGTCACAGCTACGTGGAACAGGGTGTTAGTAAATCACGGAGGTTACGGAAACTTGAAGGCCCAGCTATTAAGCTCTGAGTTCAAAGGATTAATAGATCAGAATTTCTATTTTGATAGTAAGAATCCTAAACATCTTAAGTGCTTAAAATTAGCTAGAAAAGCTATGAGACAAGAATCTAGTTTTAAAGCTATTGGCTGGTATTCTAAAGGTGCAAATCCTCAGTTTGTTAGTTTAGTTAGTTCCAGAGTTGTAAAAACTAAAGGAACTTGTCATGTTTTTTGGAAGTAGAGTTACGGCTATTATTTTAACCCACGGAGTTGGGAGCTTAACTCAATTTTTCAATTTTTCAATTTTTCATTATGAAAGCTCTTGTAGTCATCAACACCACAAACTTTTCAGAAGCTAACACTCCTGGTACTCTTTATCTCAAGCCTGTAAATGGTAACCCTAAATTCTTTGAAGGAGGTTTGCCTAAGAAAGCTCGCTTGATGCACCCAACTATTGCAAATAGTTTGGGGATTAAAGAGAACAAGACTTATCTTGTTCAACTTGAACTTAAGGAAGTAAACGAGTGGGGTCCACAATTCAATTACACTAATCTTGGTGAAGCAAGTTTCAAAGATCTTATGGAGCTTGGAAACAGCAAAGCTGATTTCAGTGAGCTGGACGCAGCTATCAATAAAGCTCAAGCAGCTTATGATGGTGTGGATGTTACTGCTGCACCTGTGGAAGAAGATGGCAAGTACTAGATTAGTCTAGTTAAGATTTAATCCTAACGGAAAAGATAGGAGTATCCAAAGGGACATTCCTATCTTTAATTTAATTCGAAAACTTAAAGATATACCATGAGTGACTTTCAGAAACTGTACCTAAGTGCCCTAGAGACACTTAGTAACTTTCAAATTAACTCCCACCCAACACCTGGCGAAAAGAAAGCAGCACAGCTTGCTGATGCTTTTGTAAAAACAGCTCAAGGACAAGTAAAGATGAAGTTTGATCTAGACGAGCTTCAAATGATGGGACTTGTAAACGAGCTTGGACAAATTACCAAAGCTGGGATCTATGAAATTAACACTGATATCAAAAAGTTGTCCAATGTGAAATACACTGGACGATTTATCAGGATGATTACAGAAGGGTTTTCACGTAAAATCGCTGGAATTTATCCTATCTTGTCAAAAAGTGTAGGAGAATTGCGTGGAGATGTATTTGATAATCTCTTCTCACTTGTGCTCAAAGAAGCAAGCAATCGCTACAGGAAAACAGAGGTAAGCGTAGAACTAGCTGAACAACTCAGTGATTTCTATGAAAACCAAGTTAATCTTCGCATGGAAGCTCCTTCTCTTGAAGTGATTGCCACTGTTCTCGAAGAACCTGTGGAGAGTGTGGGAGTCTTTGAGAAAAAGAAAAAGAAAGAATCAGTCTAAACTAATAGTAAGGAGGGTAAGCTTTTTACCTTCCTTACTTTTTCTTATGAAGATACGAGAATTCAGTTTTCAATATAGCTTGTATAACTACGGGAAGTATATGTTTAAAGTCACTAAATTTAAACGTAGTTATAACTATCCCACGGCTAATAAAATGGTATTAAATTTGATTTATGCAAATTAAAGAAATGACTTATTATAATTGTTTTATTGGTGAGCATTCTCGAAACCTTACAACATGGTTTTTGGGAAGAATAGACGGTTGGGCCAAAGTTGGATATACAAGTTATTCTATTATTTATGGAGATTAGAGAAATGTACTTTCAGCATACTATCTGATCTCATAGGTCTGGTTGCTTTAGACTTAAATACTCAAGCAGAGGTTCAGTCAGCTTTAAAGGCACTAATCACATGAGTTTAAATTTGATTTATGAAGCTTAGAACAATCCTTAGGTCTCAAGAGTGTTTTATATGGAAATTTAACATGACTATAGAGAAGTTTAATTACAGGGAATGTGAAGTTTTATTTTCATCAGACTCTTTAATACTGATCTATGAAAGTTAGTCCTATATTTACACGAAACTTTAAGTCTAGAGAAGAAAAGTTAACTAAAATTAATATTATAATCAGCGGATTTTTCGCTGAAGTAGTAGTTCAACGCAAAGCTTCATTTTATATAATATATGGAAATTAAACTATCAATAACTTGGGCTGGAATATTTGCAAATATACAGGAAGAACAAAGAAACTCAAGATTCAATAGAACTGGAGTTAATAATCTAGGCTATGCTTACGTTTCTTTAAAACTAGTTTATGAGAATTAGAGATATCCGTATGAGAGATGTTATTTGGAAAACTCCATGGTATTTTGTAAATGGTCGTAATTCTTTTGAGCGCAGTAACTCTTATTCTAGGAAAAGATCCTCTAAAGTTTTAATCATAACATATGAAAATTAGAGAATATGTAGCTTTTCCTCACTTGTGGAGAGAACATGAGAAAGAAAATCACCTGTTTAACAGGGAATCAGCTCGTTCTACATATAGTCGTAAAGCAATCTCACTAATATATGCAAATTAATGAATTTTACTATGCAGAGCGTATATGGCTAGATAATAGAAATATGAAAATAAATCTTTTAAAAAGATTGTCTGAAAGAGTTAAAATTCAAAGAAATACCCTAACAATAGTTTATGCAACTTAGAGGTAGAAATATCCACAATTCTAATATATGGAGTTGGCACTCTATAACTATAATTTCAGCCACAGAAAAAGAACAAAGATTTTGTCAAAACCACGGTGAGACTTTATTTTTAATCTA
>Ga0138256_10005840_pt1 | contig 13029 bp, 12 predicted proteins | sample KNB2016incub_MG_FD_105486 | JGI IMG/M metagenome (GOLD analysis project Ga0138256, IMG submission 105486) | Active sludge microbial communities from wastewater in Klosterneuburg, Austria - KNB2014incub_MG | ecosystem: Engineered > WWTP > Activated sludge > Unclassified | place: Austria... | reverse complement strand
GCCATAAAATTGGGAGAAACCTTTTCGATAGCTTTCTTCGTATAAAGAAACATCGGTAACGAAATGATTGCTAGTTGTCATTCCTGTTGTTCCACTGCTGGTAAAGGTTTTCTGAATTGTATTCTTATTAGAAATAACAGTGTGACTTTTAAAAAATTGGATTGGCAAAAACGGAATTTGCTCCAATGATTTAACTCTTTGAACATTGATTTTCAACAAATCGCAAAATTCTCGATAGACTAAGTTATTTTCGTATTGAAAACGAAATACTTTCAGTGCTATTTTTTCAAATTGCTTTTGGCTGGAAATGGAAAATATGTCGGGAGTTGGAGTCAAGATTTTTTTGCAAAAGTAATTAAATAAAAAAAACTCCAACTTGTGATTGGAGTTTTTAAAAATATAAGATGAAATTAATTATTCGATAATTAATTTTTTGGTGTCTGTTTTTCCATCTTCAGATATTTTCACGATATAAGAACCTCCTTTTAAAGAGGAAACATTTACTGTGTTATTTGAAGTTTTAGTATTTAATACTTGCTTTCCTAACAAATCATAAACTGAAACAAATTTTGCTTCACTACTATTAGATGTGATATATAAAGTTCCATTTGAAACGGGGTTTGGATACATATTTAAACCTGCAATTGCATTTTGTTTAAGGCCTAAAGGCATATAAGTTCTTATGTTAAAATCATCGATGGCATACATTCCATTGTCAAGTGCATCGTTTGTATCTACCCATTTAATCCATAAATTTGTCCCGATAGTCCAATTTAATCCAGAAATAAGGCTTGTTAAATTACGGTAATTTCCAGATAAATTTCCATCGAGCGCTGCGCCACCAGTAGCGTCGGTCAGTTTTTCGTTTAAATTTAAGGCAGTCACGGGAGTCCAAGTTGCTAATGCATCGCTTAAACTTGTAGCATCTAAACTATAGTAAAAAGTAACGGTTTCATTTACACCTGCATTACCAGATTCTTTCCATTGTTCCATTCTGGAAAGAATTAATATGCTTGTAGCTGTACTTCCTGTGTTGTTTTGAAAAACAGCACCGAAGGCAGGAGTTATTGTAGCATCTGCCAGTGTTCCAAAAGCCCTATCAGAGTTGCTTGTAGTACCAACATTGTAGATATTTCCAGCGAGTGTACCGCTTCCGTCTGTTACGTCCATTGATAATGTCGCGCCGCTATTATTGTTAATGGCTGTCCAGCCAGATGGAAAAGTTGTAGTGGCACCCATTCCGTTGAAATCCTGATTATAAGGATCGCCTACTCCAGTAAGACTAATCGGTGTTTGTCCAAAAGACAAAGTTGTCAATAAAATAAATGATAATGTGTAAAGTTTTTTCATATGAAACGAATTTAGAATTAAGATGTAAATATAGTAAGTATTTTCTTTGTAAGAAAGTGAAATCTTTTTTTTATACTTACTAAACGATTATTAATTCGCTGAAAATAAAAGAACTATATTGTATTGACTTGTCTAAATAAAAAAACTCCAACTTTGCAATTGGAGTTTTTTAGCTAATTATTCAATAATTAATTTTCTAGTATCAGTTTTTCCTTCTTCGGTATATAATTATTTTTTTATAATTTTTCTACTAGTTTTTGCATAATCATTTTGTATGGTTACAAGATAAACACCAGAAGCCAATGATTGAGTGTTAATTGCTTCATTACTGTTTACTCTATTCGAACTAAATAGTTTGCCATCTGTTGAATAGATATTTACGGTAGCTCTTGAAGGCATTTGAATTGTTAAAACATCAGAGATGATAGTTGCCATTTTTACTTGGTTGTCAAAATCTTTTATATCTCTTACAGATAAAGTAGATTTATCATAAAACATAATATCATCAAAATAGATTACACCGCCACCTGAAGTTTCTGGATAAATTCTCAATCCTGGTCTAGCGACAGTTGCAGTAGTATTTGGAACTCCTTCAGCTGTAAATTGTTGCCAAGAAGCAGAATCAGTAGAATAAGTAGTTGATTGTAAAGCATTTGTTCCTGTGTCTGCAGTAGCAGTTCTAAATTGATTCCAATACCTAAATCTTGCGTTAACGTCATTATCTAAATACCAACCGGAAAAAACATAAGTTACACCTTGTGTTACAGGGGTGTCTGTTGTTGGGCTAATTGTTTTGTTACTACTAGCAGGAGATGTAAAACCAAGTGAACTTATGCCACCGTGAAAAATAGTTGTACTTTGTGCGACTGTTGATCCTGTTGTGTACCAAGAGTCAGGAACTCCAACCGTCCAAGTCTCAAAACCATTATTTGTAATCAAATTAGTTTGTGCATTTAATGAAGTTGAAATAACAACGAATGCTAATAAAGTGTAAAATTTTTTCATAACAATTTTTTTAAATTAGTTATGCAAATATAACAATCCTTTTCCTTTTTGAGAAAGAATTAATGTAAAAAAATCATTAATTTAACAAAATTGGTAAGATTTACTTATTTGACAATAAGTTTTCTTGTAGCGGTAGATTGTTCCTCATCTATCTTAATTATATAAACACCAGGAGACAAATTTGAGATGTTAAGTTCCTTTGAACTCATTGTAGTTTGAAGTACTTTTTTTCCAAGAACATCAAAGATAATGATGTTTTTGTCTAAATCATTTTTTGAGGTAATATACACTTTGCCATTACTTACAGGATTAGGGTACAAGTTCAACCCTTCGATAACCGTAGTTTCTTGAATTTTGGCATTTTGCTTACCCTCTTGTGCCGAAACACTCAAAGTAAAGAAAAAACCCAATAAAAGTGTAATATAAAAGTAATTTTTTGTCATCATTTCGATTTGGAATTGTAAAGATATAAAAAAAAGTTTTCAAAATCCATACCAAAAACTTTAAATTTACGTTAATGTTCATTTTTTACAAGAAAATTAGTAAAAAGGGTTTAATTTATTTGTTCGTTTTAATCACATTTGAAGTTTTACCAACAAAATTTATGGAGGTTAACTTTGTTTCAATTTAAGAATTATATTCTTTGTTTTCATTTTGCGATTGCTCCATTCTTCTCAATATAAAAAACCAAATTTGTAACTTGTTTTGCAGTAAAATTTAAGGAATAAGGCAGTTGTGTTAGCTTGAATTATCATTCCGAATTTGCTTCACAGTATTACCAAATTGTTAACTTATAAAAAACAGTTTAACACATACGATGGTTTTGTTTTATATTTACCTTTACAAACCTTAAAGCATTATTTGTGCTATTATGAAAAAACGAAATACAAAGATTTTATTAGTCGATGATGAACCGGATATCTTAGAAATTGTTGGCTATAATCTTTCCCAGGAAGGCTATCAAATTTTTACAGCTTCAAACGGAAAAGAGGCTGTTGCCAAAGCAAAAAAAGAAGAACCAGACCTTATTATTATGGATGTAATGATGCCAGAAATGGATGGGATGGAAGCATGTGAAATGATTCGGAAAATTCCTGAATTGAATAATGTAATCATTACTTTTTTGACCGCCAGAAGCGAAGATTATTCTCAAGTTGCAGGTTTCGACGCCGGAGCTGATGATTATATAACCAAGCCCATAAAGCCAAAAGTGCTTGTAAGTAAAGTTAAGGCATTGTTAAGAAGATTAAAAGAACAAGAAAAAAATAGCGAAACACTTAATGTGGGCGGAATCGAAATCAATCGCGAAGAATATCAAATTGTAAAAGACAATATTGTAATTGCCTTGCCTCGAAAAGAATTCGAATTGTTTTATTTATTGGCGTCAAAACCGGGTAAAGTATTTAAACGTGATGAAATTTTAGATAAGGTTTGGGGCAATGAAGTGGTTGTTGGTGGGAGAACAATAGATGTACACATTCGCAAACTTCGAGAAAAAATTGGTGATGATTTCTTCAAAACCATAAAAGGTGTTGGGTATAAATTCGAAGTGTAATTTTTGTGTTAAATTTGCACAACACTTCGAATTCAAAAAAAATGAAAATAAGTTTTCAAAAAACCTATAAGTTTGCTGTAATCTCGGCATTATACATCAGTGTTTTTGCTTCTTTTTTTGCGATGTTTTTGGCAAAAGCGATGTTTAAATATCCATTCAAAAGTTTACTTTCGTTTGGACTTGTCTTCCTTTTTATTATTTATATCTTTTCATTTGTAGCCATACAATATAGAGTAGAAAGATTTATTTACCGAAGGGTGAAAAAAATCTATGACGACATTTCACTTTTAGAATCCAGTACTTTTATAGATCAGCATATCACTACCGATATGGAGGCCTTGACCAGAGAAGTTAAAAAGTTTGCCACCGACAAAAAATTGGAAATCGAAATGCTCAAAGTTCGAGAAAAATACCGAAGAGAATTTCTAGGCAACGTATCTCACGAACTTAAAACCCCTTTATTTACCGTGCAAGGTTATCTGTCAACACTTCTTGACGGCGCCATGGAAGATAAAACCATTAGAAAAAAATACTTAAAACGTGCCGAAAAAGGTGTAGAGCGATTAATCTATATTGTCGAAGATTTAGATATGATTACCAAACTTGAAGTAGGTGATTTGAATCTAGAATTTTCTGAATTTGATATAGTAGAATTGATTCAAAACGTTTTCGACTTATTAGAAATGAAAGCTGATAAGAAGAAAATCACTTTGGCTTTCGAAAATTATCACATTCAACCCGTTTTTGTAAAAGGCGATAAAGACAAATTGCAACAGCTTGTAGAGAATTTGATAGTCAACTCTATAAAATATGGCAAAGAAGGCGGCTTGACCGAAGTGAGTGTGATCAATTTAACCAAGAAAAAAGTCTTAGTTCGAATTACCGATAATGGCGAAGGAATAGAAAGTCAAAATCTTCCAAGGATTTTCGAACGATTTTATAGAGTTGACAAAAGTGGTGCTCGTTCTGAAGGCGGTTCTGGTTTGGGTCTCGCTATCGTAAAACACATTGTCGAAGCGCATAAAGAAAAGATTTATGTAGAAAGCGAATACGGCATTGGCTCAGAATTTTCTTTTACTTTGACAAAAGCCAAGTTAATTAACAAAACAAATGAAGAGGTTTAATTAACGTTTGGTAAATATTATTTCTATATTTAAACAACTGAAAATCATAATCTTATACGTTATTTTTTATTCTGATTTTCAAATCTGACATTAAATAATTGTCAATACACTATTAATTTATTATCAATATAATGTTAAGTTAACATTAGCTTAACATTGCAATCTACCTTTGCAAAAAAATTAAATCATAAAAAATGAAAAAGATTTTATTTGCAAGTTTACTATTTGTTTCATTTGCAACTCATGCTCAAGATATTAAAAAAGACGAAATCAAAAAAGAAGTAGTTCGTATTTTAGACTCGATTAATTCTGTTAACAAGGAAAAGCAAACTGAAAAAGAAAAACAAGTTGCAAAAGAAAAGGTAGATAAAGAAAAAGCGGATAAAGAAGCTTGGTACAATAAATTATCCCTACGTGGGTATGTTCAAGTTCGTTACAACGGATTGTTTTCTACAAATGACAAAGTTTCTTGTGACCAATGTGATAAATCTTGGGGGACAACTTCAACCGCTCCAGATGCCAAATCAAACAATGGTTTTTTTATAAGAAGAGCTCGTCTTGTTTTTTCGGGACAAATTCATCCTAACGTATATGTTTATATTCAACCTGATTTTGCTAGTTCACCGGGCTCAGGAGTGAACCACTTTGCTCAAATCAGAGATGCTTATGCCGATATTTCTTTTGATAAGAAAAGAGAGTTCAGAGTTCGATTGGGACAAAGTAAAATACCTTATGGTTTCGAAAATTTGCAATCAAGCCAAAACCGTTTGACTTTAGATCGTAACGATGGTTTGAATAGTGCCATTGTCAATGAAAGAGATTTAGGGGCTTTTTTCTACTGGGCTCCAGCTGAAATTAGAGAGCGTTTTGCGATGCTTGTAAAAGACGGATATAAAGGGTCAGGTGATTATGGTGTGTTTGCTTTTGGGGTTTATAACGGTCAAACGGCTAATAAATCGGAGGCAAATAGAAATTTACACGTGGTTACCAGAGTTACTTATCCATTTGTTATTGGAAACCAAATCATAGAGCCAGGATTACAAGCGTATACTGGAAAATGGGCTTTTACCAATGAGTTATCTACAGGTGTAACAACTCCTGACAAGCAATACACATTGGATCAAAGAGTGGGTGCTACTTTTGTATTGTATCCAAAACCATTTGGAATTCAAACGGAATACAACATTGGAAAAGGGCCACGTTACGATAAAGTTACCAATACAGTTGAGGTTTCGGATCTAAATGGAGGTTATGTGACTTTGAACTACAAATGGGATATTAATTTAGCCAAACACCATTTTTTATATCCTTTTGCTAAGTTTCAATATTATGATGGTGGAAAGAAATTTGAGAAAGATTCTAGAAGTTATATCGTAAGAGATTATGAAATTGGTCTAGAATGGCAACCCATCAAAGCATTCGAATTAGTAGCCGAATGGGTTATTGCTGACAGAACATTTGAAGACAGCGCACTTCCAAACAACAGGCAAAAAGGAAATTTGTTGAGATTGCAAGCGCAGTTCAACTTTTAATTTAAAAATATATTATAGATAGGGGCTATTTCACTAATTATGAAATAGCCTCTTTTTTTAATATTTTAAGAGTTTATTGTGTTTAAAATCAATATTTTACAGTTAACTTTGATTACGTTTAGTTTTCCGTATTGTTAAATTATTGTAAAAACCATTCAAATAGTAAAGATTGAATAATATTGACTTAACATAGGCTTAACCTTGTCACTTTACTTTTGTCAAAAATTAAAACAAATTTTAAAAATGAATACAACTAAATTAAGAATTGCAGCCCTTTTAGTAGTCGTTATGGCTATTGGATATTCGTTTACAAGTTTAAATAAAATAACGATTAAGGGTTCGGATACTATGGTAATTTTGTCTCAACAATGGGCAGAAGCGTATATGAAAAAACATCCCGAAACAACTATTCAAGTTACTGGTGGTGGATCAGGTGTAGGTCTTGCAGCATTAATCAACGGTTCTACGGATATTGCTAACTCAAGTCGTCCAATCAAACCAGCCGAATTAGAAAAAATAAAAGCAAAATACAACAAAAGTGGTGTTGAAATCGCTTGTGCTAAAGATGGTTTATCCGTTTTCTTGAACAAAGGAAATACGGTTTCTGAATTGACTGTTCAGCAAATCGGGGATATTTTCTCTGGAAAAATAACCAATTGGAAACAAGTAGGCGGAGCAGATGCTAAAATCCAATTGTACGGAAGAGAAAGCAGCTCAGGAACTTTTGAATTTTTCAAAGAGCACGTAGTAAAAACTGATTTTTCTCCAGCTTGTCAAACTTTGCCTGGAACTGCAGCTATCGTAAATGCAGTGAAAAAAGATAAATATTCTATTGGTTACGGTGGTGCAGCTTATGCTGAAGGAGTGAAAGACTGTAAAGTAAAAAAAGATGCTAAAAGTAAAGGTGTTTTGCCAACTGAAGCTACTATAAAAAACAAAACTTATCCAATTTCAAGATACTTGTATATGTATTTGAAATCGAAACCAACTGGCGATACAAAAAAATTCATTGATTGGATTTTGAGTCCAGAAGGTCAAAAAATGATTGCTACTGTAGGATATTTTCCTGTAAAATAAAAAAATTTAAAAAATCCCTCTCTTTCATTAGGGAGGGATTTTTTATATACATATATGAATTCTTAAATCCACTAGATGAATTCTCCACTTCCAAAAAAAGAAACTTTCACCAAAGAGAGTTTAAAAAAACAATTCAGACTTTCTGAATTTCTGGCCGAAAAGATTATTTCTTCGGTAGCTTTTCTCTCGATTGCCATTATTTTCCTGATATTTATTTTTGTTTTCAAAGAATCATTGCCATTATTCAGTTTCGGCGATAAAGCCAAAGCAAATACCGAAATACAAACCACAACAGGAACTGAAGTTGAAACTTATGGAAGCGAAACTTCCACTGAAGAAAGTCAGCCCGAAACCTATGGAGCTCCTGCCGAAAGTCTGGAACCTGAAAGTTACGGAACCACAACCGAGGATTTGAATCCAGTTGCTGAAGAAACAACTGAACCAGAAACTTATGGAACGGTAACCGAAGATTTAAACCCCGATTCCGCTACGGAAGAAGTAGTTGATGTTGACGAAAAAGTTACTGGAAACAAAGAAGGAGCCGACAAAACTTGGAGTACTTTTTTCTCTACTGAATGGGTTCCCGTTTCCGATAATCCTCGTTTTGGATTAATTGCTTTACTTATTGGAACTTTAAAAGTTACGGTAATTGCAATGTTGATAGCTGGACCTTTGGCAATCTTAGCAGCAGTTTACACTTCTTGTTTTGCATCCAATAGAAGAAAAGAAATCATAAAACCTATTATCGAAATGCTAGCTGCTTTTCCATCGGTAGTAATTGGATTTTTTGCAATGATGGTTTTGGCAACTTTTTTTCAAGATATTTTTGGCTATGATTCTCGATTGAATGCTTTTATTGGTGGTGTAGCAATGGCATTGGCAGCAATTCCCATTATTTATACGATCTCAGAAGATGCGCTTTCGGCAGTTCCTAAAACCTATACTGAAGCTAGTTTGGCATTGGGAGCCAGCAAAGCACAAACCGCTTTTTCTGTGATTTTGCCAGCTGCTACTCCAGGAATTTTTGCGGCTTTGCTTTTGGGTGTTGGTCGTGTTTTTGGTGAAACGATGATTGCACTTATGGCAACAGGAAACGCAGCTTTATTATCGGCAAATCCTTTTGAAAGTGTGCGAACTTTTGCAGCAACTATTGGTTCAGAAATGGCAGAAACTGTTTTTGGAGAAACTCATTACAGTGTTTTGTTTTTTATTGGATCATTACTTTTCATTTTCTCTTTCATATTGAATGCGGTGGCAGAATTTTATGTCAAAGGGAAATTAATCAAAAAATTCCAAGGTAAATAGATATGGAAAATACAAATACTATATCGGTGAATCCGTTTGCAAAGACTAGCGGAAAGGGAAAAGATATTAAAGAAACGGCCGTTGTGGGAATTACCCAAATTGCAGTGCTGTTGATTATTGCCATCTTGTTTGTTATCTTGGGAATCATAATTTACCAAGGGCGTGATAAATTTTCTTGGGAATTCATCAGTTCTTTTCCAACCGACGGAATGACCAAAGGAGGAATTTTCCCTGCTTTGATAGGAACGTTTATTCTAGTTATCGTGATGTCGATTGCGGCAGTTCCTTTCGGGACAATTACAGCGATTTATTTAACCGAATATGCACACGAAAAATCAAAATTTGCGGCAGCCGTTCGTTTCTCTATTCGAACTTTAGCTGTTGTTCCTTCAATAATTTTTGGACTTTTCGGATTGGGTTTTTTCATCCAATTCGTGGGAACAGGAATGGATACAGCTTTCAACGGAGGCGAATTGCATTGGGGACAACCCAATATTCTTTGGGCGAGTTTAACAATGGCATTATTGACGCTTCCCGTGATAATTGTCTCGGTAGAAGAAGCTTTGAAAACAATTCCGAGAGAATTAAGAGAAGCCAGTTTAGCATTGGGAGCCACCAAATGGCAAACGATAAAAAAAGTAGTTTTTCCGGGTTCTATTTCTGGAATTATGACAGGAACAATTCTTGCTGTGAGTAGAGGTGCTGGTGAAGTTGCTCCTATACTATTTACCGGAGCAGCTTATTATTTGGCGACTTTGCCAGAATCTTTGAGCGACCAATTTATGAATTTGGGGTATCACGTTTACATTATGTCAACCCAATCTTCGGATGTCGAGAAAACAATGCCAATACAGTTTGCAACCACTTTGGTATTATTAATTCTAACTTTATCACTAAATTTAGTTGCGGTAATTATCCGATCCAGAATTAGACGAAAAGCAAAATAATTTCCTATTGCGAAACTATATTATTTTAGATATAACAAAAATAAAATGAGAGATATAAAAATACAGGTTAACGATTTGTCATTATACTACGGCGAGAAAAAAGCGTTAAATAATATTTCGATGCAAATTCCAGCCAATAAAGTTACGGCTTTAATCGGGCCATCGGGTTGTGGAAAATCTACTTTTTTGAGATGCATTAACCGAATGAATGATTTGATTCCGAGTGTGAAAATCACTGGAGAAATGCTAGTGGAAGGCGTTGATATCTATGATAAAAACGTGGATGTAGTCAATATCCGAAAAAAAATTGGAATGGTTTTTCAAAAATCGAATCCGTTTCCGAAATCTATTTATGAAAATGTGGCTTATGGTCCAAGGATTAACGGATTGAAAGATAAAACTCAATTAGACGAAATCGTGGAAACTTCTTTGCGTCAAGCTGCGATTTGGGATGAATTCAAGGATAGATTAGACGATTCAGCTTTGGGATTATCGGGTGGACAACAGCAACGTTTGTGTATTGCTCGAACATTGGCGGTAAGCCCAGATATTATTTTGATGGACGAACCAGCAAGTGCTTTAGATCCTATTTCAACCTCAAAAATCGAAGAATTGGTTCACGAATTGAAAGAACAATATACCATTATTATTGTGACTCATAATATGCAACAAGCAGCAAGGACAAGCGATCACACCGCATTTTTTTATATGGGAGAATTGATTGAAATGGGAAAAACAAATGCTATATTTACCAAACCAGAGAAGAAACAAACCGAGGATTATATCACGGGAAGATTTGGATAATGGTTTAAATTGGTTAATCACTTAATTGTTTAACCAATTAACTTGTTAACCGATTGACCTTTTTAAACTAAAAATTGTAAGATGACACATTTTGAAATGGAACTAGAAAAACTGAGAGACGTAATAAAAAAAATAGGCACTTTGGCCGTAAGCCAAGTTGGAGAATCGGTTAAAGCACTGCTTTTTGAACCTATTGAAGGCAAAGAAGTAAAGAAAACAGAAATAAAAATCGATAAATTAGACGTCAAGATCGACGAAATTTGTCAAAGTATTTTTGCTTTGCAACAGCCAGTAGCTTCTGATTTGCGTTTTATTATGGCATCACTTCAAATAAGTAACGAGATTGAAAGAATTGGTGATTTGGCCGTGAGTGTTATAAAAAGAGCTAAAAATATCAAAGAAAAACACGACTTAATTTCAAAATTTGAAATAGGCGATTTGGCCAAACAAGTTGAATTGATTACTATAAAAACGAACGAGTGTTTAGTCACACAAGACGAAAAAACGATTTCAGAAATCTTAGTTTTGAACAAAGCAATCAAATTGAAAGGGGATGAAATAATCGACAACATTATTGATGCTATGAAATCTCAATCAAAAGTGGTAGTTTCAGGAACTAATTTGGTTATAGCATTAAAGCATTTGGAGCGTATTTCTGACCATAGTTCGAATATTGCCGAATATGTTTATTTTATGGTAAATGCCAAAATTATCAAACACGAAAAATACGAAGATTTAAATATTGATAAGTTAGAATAGATACTAATCTAATGTATTTCAAATAAGAAAGCCAATTTCACTATCAAAATGAGATTGGCTTTCTTGTATCCAATGTTTTGATAAAAGAGACTAAATACTTTCTTTTTTCTTATCGTCTTTCCAAGTAATGTAACCAATAATTGCATTGAATAGATAAAATACATATTTGATGGTATTGGCAATATTCAATATCATAACGCTTTGCACAATTTTAGAAAGGTTATAAAGTTGCCACATAATCCAATTGTCGGGATACATCCGACTGGTATTAAAAGTGCCGCCAAAACTAATTCCAGCAGGAATGGCAATGGCAAAAAACAATTTCCAATCGATAGGCTTGTCACTAAAATGAGTAAATCCGAGATAATTTAAAACCAAAGACAATAACATTCCAATAACCAGATTTCTATAAAAAATCCCATCAATAGAGTTCAAAATCTTTTTCTTTTTCCAAAATCGGAAGGCTACATAATTTCCAATAAATGAAATAGGATATGTTAAAATAGCCGCTGCATTTCCCAAAAGATAGTCGATTGTTCCGCTCAAAGCAGTGTTTAGCGTTCCAATAAAATTTCCAAAATTATTTTTCTTAGTTACTAATCTTGTAGAAATCATGGAAAATCCAACATTGATAATCGAGAAAATCCCAAGCGGAAACTCGAAGTTTAATCCGAATAAATTTATAGGAATAATAGTTTTATGATACCCTAAAGACACCGAACCAATCAAAACGATAACCAATCCAATAATATCCAAATATTGGCTGTTGGTAAGCGATTTAATAGTTTTTATTGATTTTTCAGAAAGCGAAAATAAGTTCATTCAATAGTGTTTGGGCAAATATAGAAAGATTATTATCCAAATTCCTTGCTTTTATATTATCATCAAAATAAAAATATTATTTTCTTGTAATGAAATATTTTTCTTTGGTAATGTTATTCATTATTGCAATAATTTTTATGATAGATTCCTGCGGAATGACAAAGGTGCTCAAACTGCCAACTCAAAACTGAAAACTGCCAACTATTTTTTAATGCGCTTCTAACCAATTTTTCCCTAACCCAATTTCTACATCCAATGGAACATCCATTTTAAAGGCATTTTCCATTTCGTGTTTAATCATCGGTTGGATTTTTTCGAGTTCAGAATTGTGAACGTCAAACACAAGCTCATCGTGTACTTGTAACAACATTTTCGATTTCCAGTTTTCTGAAGTTAGTTTTTTGTGAATGTTTATCATTGCAATTTTGATAATATCAGCGGCAGAACCTTGAATAGGTGCGTTTACGGCATTTCGTTCGGCACCACTTTTGACCATCATATTGGCGGAATTAATGTCTTTCAAATAACGTCTTCTTCCTAAAACCGTTTGTACATAACCGTTTTCTCTGGCAAAATCTACCTGATTGGCCATATAGGATTTTAGTTTTGGATACGTCGCATAATAGGCATCAATCAACTCGGCACTTTCTTTTCGCGAAAGCGAAGTTTGATTGGAAAGTCCAAAAGCAGAAACGCCATATATAATTCCGAAATTTACTGTTTTGGCATTGCTACGTTGTTCTTTGGTT
>Ga0138256_10005839_pt1 | contig 13029 bp, 8 predicted proteins | sample KNB2016incub_MG_FD_105486 | JGI IMG/M metagenome (GOLD analysis project Ga0138256, IMG submission 105486) | Active sludge microbial communities from wastewater in Klosterneuburg, Austria - KNB2014incub_MG | ecosystem: Engineered > WWTP > Activated sludge > Unclassified | place: Austria... | reverse complement strand
TTTTTAAGTCGTATTAAGGGCGTGAAATTAAGGCAAAAAGAGGAAAAACAAGCCGATAGTCAATAGTCAATAGACGATAGTCAAAAGTCTGCCTCAAAAATGACCGGCTAAAGACTAAATACTATCGGCTTCCGGCTTCAGTTTTATATGCTGATACCCTGCAAAATCTGCCTTTCGCTTTTCTTAAACCGGCTGCAACGAAACCCTCTGCGTCCGTGTCAATACTATTAAATTTGGTGTATGAAACTGCTTGTTCCTGCATTATTCATGTTGTTACTGATCAGTTCCTGTAAAAAGCAGGGCCCTGATACCGTACTAACCGGCACATGGAAACTGACAGAAGTTATTGACAGGGCGACCTCTACCAGCCAGTTTCCGCCAACATCCTCCAGCAGCTATCTGTCCATTACATTCCGGAACAACGGAACTTATTTCGGCAATACATTGGTGAATACATTCAGCAACGGGACTTATCAAATAATCGACAACAGCAAAATTAACTTCGGCACTTTTTCTATGACCGAGGTAATTGAAGATGATTTTGGCAGAGGATTATTAACAGTGCTGGCGTCTTGTGGTTTGCAATCAGTTAGTCCCTGCAAACCTTCCGAATATACCATTACCGGCAGGAGATTATACATCAAGTCGGCGATGCGTTATGATCTTGTGCTTGAGAAAATGTAAAATCAGAAAAAACGATTTAATCTTACGTAACATTTCAACCGGATGTTCTCAATAAAAAAAATGAAAACAGATATACTACTACTGACGGTATTGATTGTTCTGCTTTTTATAAGCTGTAAACGGACAACAAATCCAAATACTGAAACTCAAACAACTGATTTTAGCGGTACCTGGAAATTGGTTCAAACTGTAAATGAAGTAAATGGAACGGTTAACCTGCCACCTGCAAATGCACCCCGCTACATTACCATTACATTTAAAAATAATGGAAATTTTACCGGCAATACGATTGTAAATGAAATAGGAGGAACTTGTAAAGTTGAGAACGGGAAAGATTTAGATATCATGCTCGGATTTCTAACGAAAATTAACGAAGATGACTGGGGCAGAAATTTTTGTAATGTCCTGATGTCGTGTTACTATCAATCATTACATCCCTGTATCAAGCCATCCTGCGAAATAAAAAATGGTCATTTAATTATTCACTCGGTTGCTGATTATGATTTGATTTTGGCAAGATAAAATAGCTTAGAAACTATTTCGGGTTAAACTAATAATCCAGTTCCATTCCCAATCGGTCTTTTAATTCTTTTGCCAGGTATATTTTCTATACGATTTTTCTGACGTGTAAATATTACAAACTTTTTCCTGTTTTATATTCTGATGGAGTTACACCAAACTTTGATTTAAACACTGTTGAGAAATAAGCCTGTGATGAGAAGCCAACTTTAAATGCCACTTCAGAAATTGTATTGTCTGCATTTGACAGTAAAAATTTAGCTCTTTGCATTCTCACCATCAGGATATAATCATTTACGTTGTAGCCGATGAGAGCCTTTACCTTTCGGTATAACTGAACCCTTGAAATTCCAATTTTTTTACAGATATGATCAACTGAAAAGTCTTCGTTGGAAATATTATTTTCAATAATGGCAGAAAATTCGTTTATAAACTTACGGTCAATTTTACTGGATGAATTTGATCTTGTTTCTGTTGGCAGCTCACTTGTAAAATGTTCTCTTAAAACTTCCCTGTTTTTTAATAGGTTTTTAATAGTGACTTCCAGGTGTTCAAGATTGAAAGGTTTTACAATAAAAGCATCTGCCTGCGACTTTATGCCTTCAATCTGTTCTTCAATACTTCCTTTTGCGGTTAATAAAATAATGGGAATATGTGATGTACGAATATCCTGCTTTAATTTTTCCGTGATTTGTAACCCATTCTGGCCGGGTAATATGATGTCAGATATTATAAGGTCGGGTATAATGTCATACGCAAGACTGATGCCCACATCTCCATTTTCTGCTTCATGAATTTCATATTGCAGCCCAAGCCGTCTGTTTAAGAATGAACGTAAGTGATCGTTGTCTTCAATAAGTAGTACAGAAAAATCTTTTTCTGTTTTTTCATCTGCCTGAACACTCGCAGGAACAGGGTCAATATCTGCTGTATAGATTTTAAGGTCTTCGTAAATGTTCGGTGAAGGAGGCAATTCTGAGAGAATTTCATCATTCTGAAGATGCGATTTCCCTATTGGTAAGGTTATTTCAAATATTGTTCCTCTGCCCTTTTCACTTTTTATAGTAATTGTGCCGTGATGAAGTAAAATCAGCTCTTTAGATAAAGATAAACCGAGCCCTGTACCCTTGAAAGTACTGCTGTGCCCTTGGTAAAAAACATCAAATGCATGCTCCACATCATCCGTTGACATTCCCACTCCGGTGTCTTCAACTTTCAGAAATGCATTCTTGCCATCAATGCTTTTATCTATCAAAACATCAATGCGTCCTTTTTCCGGGGTAAACTTAAATGCATTCGATAAAAGGTTGAAAAGAACCTTGTCAAGCATTGTTACATCGAACCACAGGTTCAGGTCATTTGCTTTGCTTAAAACATTGAATGAGATAGATTTTTTCCGGGCAAGATCATTGAAGGAAGAAGCAATTTCATTTACAAATGCTGAAATATTATTTTCAGAAGCGTTCAGTTTCATCTTGCCTTCTTCTATTTTCCGGAAATCCATTAACTGGTTAATAAGTCGGAGAAGGCGCAGGGCGTTTTTCTGAATAAAATCCAGATTGTCTTTTATGGTAAAATGCAATTTAGATGATGATAATGCATCTTCCAATGGGCCAAGAATAAGTGTTAGCGGTGTTCTCAGTTCGTGTGAGATATTAGTGAAGAAATTAAACTTTGCATCTGTTGCTTCTTTTACTTTACCAACCATCTCAATCAATTGGTTTCGCTGATCGGCAATTTCATTTTTTTGCAGCTCCAGCTTCTTATTTATTTTTTTATTTTCAGCAAGATAATACAACAGGATACCTCCAAAAATTAACGCAAGTGCCAGTGTTACAGAAATAGCAATAATAATATTTGTTTGATTTCGGGTGATGGTAATTTGTTCTTCAATCTTTTTTTGTCTTTTATCAATATCTTCCTGCTGCAAAAGCACTTTTTCATTCTGCATCCGCATGATCCTGACATTTGTTGAATCAATGATTGTAGATAATAAAATATTTTCCTTTTTAAATGGTTTGTTTTCGAGAATATTTACTGCAGTTTGTATGGCTTCCATTCCTCCTGTTGGGTAAAGTATTGTAGCCTTCAAAATTCCTCTTTCAACAAGATCTATACCACCGTTTTTTCCGGGCAGACCATCTACACCAATGATCTTTATTTGTTGATTAATTCCTGATTTGCTGCAGACTTTCGAAGCTCCTAAAGCAATACGGTCGTTTTGGGCGAAAATCAGTTGAAGATTAGTTAGTGATAAAAGAGTATCAGCGAATTTTTCAGCAGTTTTATTGGGCAATTTATCCCAGTCTCCCGAAAATTTCGTGACATATTTTATACCGGGATATTTTTTTATAAAATCTAAAAACCCTGTATGGCGACCTATATCAGCTGATGATCCTATATCGGGGCCTCCAATTTCCATTACGTTTCCCTTACCTTTTAAAAGAGCGTTTGCATAAGCTCCTGCATCCAGCCCTATTTTGTAATTGTCTGCACCAATAAATGCCGAATAATTTTTTGATAAGATATTTCTGTCTAAAACAATTACAGGGGTGCCTTCTTTATAAACTTTATCAATAATAGGTGTTATAGGGGCGGCTTCATTTGGAGAAACGATCAACAGGTCAATTCCTTCATTGATCAATTCTTCTATTTGCTGAACCTGCAGTTCGGAATTGAGATTTGCTTCTTTTAAAATAAAATCAACTTCCGGATGGAATGATAATTCTCTTTCCATTTCCTTGAGCATGCTCTGTCGCCAAACATCATGTATTGTACATTGCGAAAATCCAATTTTAAATTTCTTTACCGGCTGATTTCTTGAGCAGGAAACAAGTAACAGAAGAAAAACAGAAAGAAAAAGGAAGTTGCCTTTTATTAATTGTGCATTTCCTTTTACATACTTTAATTGAGTATATATGCTGGCAAACATAAAGGCAAGTTGATCTTTTTTTCTCAATCTCTGTTATAAAATCGTTTCAATTCTTTTAATCCTGATTCATTTGCACAATAAGGTCCATTTTAAACAAACCAAGCTGGTTTAATTTTAGAAATGATGGTTACAATTTTATAATATCTGGCTTTTTTATTTCTGGTATAATTATTTCAAATAATTAATAATCAAATAGTTATAGAAAAAGTATAAAACAATACAATTTTAGAAGAGATTGAAACGGGAACAAAAGGCAAAGCCGTTGATCACCAGCTATTTTTACCTTACAAACGAGCAGCTATATGAATAAAAACAAACTTTTCCAGTGGTCCATAGTGGCTGCACTTGCCGGATTTATTTTTGGATTTGACACTGTTGTGATCTCCGGTGCAAATCTTCCCATTAAAGAACTCTGGCACACTTCCCCCTTATTTCACGGTTTCTTTATCATGTCAATGGCATTGTGGGGTACATTGTTCGGCTCCATATTCGGAGGTATCCCCACTGAAAAATTTGGCAGGAAAAAAGTATTGTTCTGGATAGGGATATTGTTTGCCGTTTCTGCTTTTGGCTCCGCATTGGCACAAGATCCTTATACATTTTCCTTTTTTCGTTTTATGGGTGGGGTAGGAATAGGTGTGTCCTCTGTAGTAGCACCTACTTATATTTCTGAAATTTCCACACCTGCAACAAGGGGTAAGTTGGGGGCTATGTATCAATTCAATATTGTATTTGGGATATTGATTGCCTTTCTTTCTAATTATTTTTTACAGGGCGTTGGTGGTACAAACGACTGGCGCTGGATGCTGGGGGTATTAGCTATTCCGTCCATTATCTATACTGTAATGGTAATGAGTGTACCTGAAAGCCCACGCTGGCTGGTTACCAAAAAAAATAATCTTGCAAAAGCCAGAGAAACATTACTACTGATAGGTGTGCAGGACCCTGATGCCGAGATTTCTTCTATCATAAAAAGCAATCTGCATGAATCACCTTCAGGAAAAGCAACCCGGTTTTTTAATTCAAAACACAAACCTATCATCTGGCTTGCATTCCTGATTGCATTTTTCAATCAGTTGTCGGGGATCAATTTCATTTTATACTATGCCCCTGAAATACTTTCTAAAATTGGGTTAGGCGCAAAAGATTCGCTCTTGAATTCTATTGCCATTGGCGGTACGAATCTGATCTTCACATTTGTTGGTCTGTATCTTATTGACAGGCTTGGCAGAAAAAAATTACTGTTGATAGGATCCCTGGGTTATATCCTGAGTCTTTCAATGGTAGCCATCTGTTTTGCATTTCATGCAAGTCCGGTATTGTTAATGGGTTATTTATTATTATTTATAGCAGCACATGCAATAGGGCAGGGAGCTGTAATCTGGGTGTTTATATCAGAAATCTTCCCCAACAAAATCAGGGCTACGGGACAATCATTTGGCGCCAGTGTACACTGGGTATTTGCCGCAATCATTACACTGATCACACCATTTTTTCTTGATGATAAAAAAGGAATTTTCAAAGACAACCCATGGCCCATTTTTGCATTTTTTGCCGGCATGATGGTTTTACAATTGATTTGGGTACTTACTAAAATGCCTGAAACAAAAGGTGTGTCATTGGAAGAATTAGAGAAAAAATTAGCCATTCAATAAATCAATCATATGAACAGCATACGTAAACATGAAGTGGTTTGTTTTGGAGAAATTCTCTGGGATATACTTCCAACGGGAGCGAAACCCGGAGGAGCTCCTATGAATGTGGCGTATCATTTACGCAAATTAGGAATAAGCCCGGCATTGATAACAAGAATTGGAAAGGATCAGTGGGGCAGGGATCTTCTTACACTGATGAATGAACAACAGATCAGCACTGATTTTTTCCAGGTGGATGAAAGCCTTACAACAGGAGTTGTAAATGCAAAAATCAATTTGAATAATGAAGTGACTTATGATATTGTAAAGCCTGTAGCCTGGGATAATATTATGTGGCAGAATGGAATGGGTACGCTTATTTCTGAAGCAGCGTATTTTGTTTTCGGAAGCCTGGCTTCACGCAGTGAAGTATCCCGGAATACATTATTCCAATTAATTGAAAAAGCAAAATACCGTGTGCTTGATATTAATCTGCGGGCACCTCATTATTCAAAAGATGGCGTAGAGCAACTCATGGCAAAAGCAAACCTGCTGAAGTTAAACCATGATGAATTAAAGCTCATCGGAAGCTGGTATACAAATGCAGGATCAGATATTGATCTCATTCATGCTATCCTTGGCAAATACAATATTGATAAAGTTGTTGTTACAAAAGGTGCAGAGGGAGCAATTCTCTTTTGTGATGATGTTTTATATACTTATCCCGGAATAAAAATTACCGTGGCAGATACTGTTGGAAGCGGTGATTCTTTTCTGGCTGCCTTGTTACAGGGATTTATCAACAACAAAAAACCGGAACAGGCTTTACAGTTTGCCTGTGCAGTTGGGGCTTTGGTTGCAACTTATAGCGGGGCATGTCCCGATTATGATCCTGAAGAAATCAATAAGCTGCATGTTGAAACTGTATAAACAAGCCATTTTTTAATAAAAATGATATGACCAATTATTCAAAACTAAACACAAAGATTATGAGGAAACTTTTTTTCTTGCTGCCGCTTTTGCTGCTGGCTGTTTTCACATTTGCCCAGCAAAAAACAATCACAGGTACTGTTACCGGTAAAACAGATAAAGTACCACTTGCAGGCGTTACCGTTCAGGCAAAGAATAAATCAGTTATTACCGATGTAAATGGTAAGTTTTCAATTGAGGCATCCGTTGGAGATAACCTGGTTTTTTCTTATGTGGGAATGAATTCGGTAAAAATTAAAATTACAAACGAATCACAAAACTTATCGGTTGAATTGGAAGAGGGTGTAAAAGAAGGAGAACAGATTGTAGTGGTAGGATATCAAACACAAAAGAAAGCAGATTTAACGGGAGCAGTAACAGTTGTGAATGTCAAGGATATCAATAAACTTCCTAATAATAACCCCATTCAGGCATTGCAGGGAAGGGTTCCGGGAATGGTTATTTATACAGATGGTTCTCCAAGTGGTTCTAACGTTAATATACTGATTAGAGGAGTAGGGTCGATAAATGGCAATGGTCCTTTGTATGTAATTGACGGGGTTGCAACTACTGCAGGTATGCATGAGTTAAATCCCAATGATATTGAATCAATACAAGTATTGAAAGATGCATCAGCTGCAACAATTTATGGAGCAAGAGCTGCAGGCGGTGTAATTATAATTACAACTAAGAAAGCAAAAAAAGGTGCATTACAAGTTACTGCAAATGCCCGTAGAAGTTTTTCCTGGTACAATACTAGAATGAGTGTGCTGGATGCTGAAGGTTATGGTAAAGCGGTTTGGCAGGCAAGTGCAAATGATGGCTCACCTTTAAACAAATACCTGATTTATAAGTTTGATTGGAATACAAAAGCAGATGGTGGTTTCAACCTCAATAAAATAACCCTGCCTGAATATGTAGATACAACAACTAAAACCATGAAAACTGCCAATACTAATTGGTTTAAAGAAATTTCTCAAATTGCTGTTTCTCAGAATTATGATGTAACAGTTTCAAGAGGGTCTGAGAAAGGCGGTACCTTGTTCTCTGTTGATTATCTGAAAAATGAGGGTACAGTAAGAACAACAGAGTTTAGCCGGATGACGGCAAGGTTGAATACAGATTATAAACTGATTAATGATAAATTATGGATCGGCGAAAACTTTACAGTTAGTACAACAAAGGAAGTGCAGGATCCGGGAGTTTTAAATGCTTCCTTACAGGCGTTGCCGGTTATACCAGTACATACAATAGATGGCATTGGTTGGGGTGGGCCTTTTGGCGGCATGAATGATCGCCAGAACCCTGTTCGAATTCTTGAAAACAACAGTCAGAACCATTACAATTATTTACGTCTTTTTGGGAATGTGTTTGCCGATCTTGAAATAATCAAAAATCTGCATATAAAAACCAGCATTGGCTTAAATCATGGAAATTTTGACAAACGTGATATGCAACTTTCATATGTATCCGGCTATTTGAATAATCCAATTAATAAGGTTACAATGAGTCACTTTACAAATACCGAACTTATCTGGACAAATACGCTTAACTACAAATATGAAAAACAAAAACATCTATTGGATGCAATTGCCGGAACAGAAATAGTTAAGCAAAATGGAATGAGTTTTTGGGCAAGCAGACAGGTTTTTGCAAGTCAGGATCCTAATTATATGTATCTCGACGCAGGTACAGGAACACTTGGAAATGGTGGCGGGGCATCTGAAACTAGACTTTTATCTTATTTTGGAAAGGCTAACTATGTATTTGATCAACGTTATTTAGCATCTGTAACTGTCCGTTATGATGGATCATCACGTTTTGGTAAAAATAATCAATATGCTTTATTCCCTGCTTTCAGTGTTGGATGGAGAATAAACAATGAATCTTTTATTAAAGATCATTTTGACTTCATTTCCGATTTAAAATTACGATTTGGATGGGGTGTTACCGGCAACCAGGATAACATCAGTGCTTACGCTAACCGTACATTATATCAAACAAATTATGGGGGAGGAGATCCAACCTGGAGAACACCGGATGGTACTGCTTACGACTTTACTGGTGGGGGAACCGGTAATCTTACTTCAGGATATCAGTTAATTCAGAGAAGTAATGATGATGTTAGGTGGGAGTCAATGACTCAATCAAATTTCGGATTGGATTTTGGATTCTTTAATCAAAAGCTTTACGGTTCAGTTGATTATTTTGAAAAGACAACATCTGATATGTTGGTGCAGCCTGCTTACATTGCTGTAATTGGTGAAGGAGGTTACCGGTGGGTAAATGGAGCAACAATGAAAAACAAAGGGTTTGAATTGTTAACAGGTTATCGTGGTAAGATTCATAATAAAATCAATTTTGATTTTACAGGCAACATTGCAACTTACAGAAATAAAATAACAAAACTTCCTGAGTCAGTAGTTAACACTTATGGAGGAAATGGTATTGGTGATAATATTCTTGGGCATTCATGGGGATCTAGATATGGATATGTAGCTGATGGACTTTTTCAAACAGTTGATGAAGTTGCAAATGCTGCTGACCAGAATGGAAAAGGGCTTGGAAGAATCAAGTATAGAGATCTTGATGGAAATGGTATCATTGATTCAAGAGATCAGACATGGATTCTAAACCCTACTCCTGATTTCACCTATGGCCTTAATATGAATTTTGAATATAAAGGATTTGATTTTACAATTTATTTTCAGGGAGTTGGTGGCGTTGATATCAATGTGTATGATGTAAAGTCAATGACAGATTTCTGGAGCATAAATGAAACAGGTTCAAATAAAGGAACCCGATTATTAAATGCTTGGTCTACCACAAACACGGGATCAACAATTCCTGCTTTAACAAGTACAGACAGGAATAATGAAACACGCTTTTCAACTTATTTTATTGAAAATGGATCATACATGAAATTGCGCAACTTGCAATTAGGATATTCTTTACCAAAAAATATATCTAAGAAAGTTTTTGCAAGCAATATTAATTTATATGTAAGTGGTCAGAATCTATTTACAATAAAATCAAAAAGCTTTACAGGTGTTGATCCGGAAACTCCTACATGGGGATATCCTGTTCCAACAATGTTTACAACAGGTCTCAGAGTTACTTTCTAAACTATTAACAGGTTAAAAAAAAGAAAATGAAAAAGTATATAACAGCCCTTTTATTAATAGTACTTGTTTCCTGCAAAAAGGATTTTTTAGATGTTTCACCTAAAGGAACATTGAGTGAAGATCAGGTTGCAACCGGTACAGAACAATTGGTAACTGCTGCTTACGCATCTTTAGGTAATGATCATTATATAACACCCTGGAGTCTTTGGCCCTATGGCAATGTAAGATCAGGAGATGCCTATAAGGGAGGTCGTGATGAAGCAGATATTCAGGAGTTTCACTTCGGAGAAATCTTTGTAAATCAACGTAGTGATCTGGGTACATTAGATGCATTATGGTTTCAATATTATGTTGCAATATCCAGAGCAAATGCTGCATTGGTTAATTTAAATAATTTAAATGAAGCAAATTTTCCCAAGAAAAAGGCAAGAATTGCAGAAGTGAAGTTTTTGCGTGGTCACTGGTATTTTAATTTAAAAAAATTGTTTAAGTATGTTCCCTATATTGATGAAAGTGTAAATACGAATGATTATGATAAAGTAGGGAACAGAGCTTTAACGAATGATCAGTTATGGGATAAAATTGCCGCTGATTTTCAGGCAGGAGTTGATGCACTTCCTTCAACACAATCTGAAATTGGTAGACCAACTAAATTTGCTGCAACTGCTTATTTAGCAAAAACAAGATTATATCAGGCTTATGAGCAGGATGAAAAACATAATGTAACAACTATTAATGCTGCTAAATTAAATCAGGTTGTTTCACTTGCTGATCAGGTAATATCTTCTCCAAACGGACTGGAAGCAGATTATGCATATAATTTTATGGCTGGTTCTTATGAAAATGGTAAAGAAGCAATCTTTTCCATTCAATATTCAAAAGATGATGGAACAATGTTCGGGCGCTTAAATTTTGGAGATGTTTTAGGAGCACCACAGGGAATTGGTTGTTGTGATTTTCATAAGCCAAGTCAAAACCTTGCAAATGCCTTTAAAACGGGAGCAGATGGTTTGCCAATGTTTAATACATATAATTCAAGTGATGTTGATCCCTCTGTAAATACTGTTGATCCACGCCTCAATCACACAATAGGAATGCCTGGACATCCCTGGAAATATGATGTGAATACAATCTATCAAGTAAACTGGAATCGTTCACCAGATGTATATGGTTTTTTTGCCTCATTAAAGGAAAATGTACAAAAAGGTACCTATACACAAGTGGGGCCATTTTATGCAAATGCCAAAAACAAAATTGTAATACGATATGCAGATGTATTACTGTGGAAAGCAGAAGCACTAATTGAATTAGGCCGCCAAAATGAAGCACTTCCATTAATTAATCAATTACGTACTAGAGCAAAAAACAGTACTTCCTTATTGAAACTTTCAAATGGAAGCCTTGAATCAAATTTTAAAATTGACACGTATCAACCCGGAGTAAATTGTACATGGACTCAGGATTATGCCAGACAGGCATTGCGTTGGGAACGCAGATTAGAGTTGGCAATGGAAGGGGAAAGATTCTTTGATTTAGTTAGATGGGGCATTGCTGACACTTATCTGAATAGTTATTTACAAACTGAAAAAACAAAAAGGGCGTTTTTAAAAGATGCATTGTTCACAAAAAACAGAGATGAGTATTTGCCAATACCATTAACACAAATCAAGTTCAGTCATAACTTATACGTTCAGAATAATGGTTATGCACAATAACCAAATGAACCTAATACAATTACCGTGTTTTAAAAACAATTTGAAATGAAAAGAATTATTTATAAATGCTTAATTATAGCAAGTCTGTTAACAGGACTTTACAGTTGTCAAAAAACTGAAATAGTATCAGATCCTGCTAAAATAGAAACTGTAAGTGATCTCAAATATATTCTTACAGGCGATACGGTGACTCTCTCCTGGCAATTACCCAAAGGAACGGACTCGCTTTACCCAACAATAAACAATGGATCAACAACCTCTATCTTAGGGTTAAGAACTTTAACTTATAAATATGGAGTTGTTGAAACAAATAAAGAGTATGCTTTTACGGTTAAACTTACTGATCAGAAAGGAAATTATTCTTTAGGACAAACAGCTCGCTTTACACGTGAAGGCGCAGCTCCTGTAAAAAATCTGGCAGGGCTACAGAATGATAATGGAGTATTAATTACATGGAGCTTACCCGATAAACCAATTACAAAAATTACAATTAAACTTGGTACGCAAACTGTTGAGTTAGGGCCAACAGTAACTTCTTATCAGTTTAACAATGTTGCTGCAGGTAGTTATATAGTAACAGCTGTAACAACGAATAGTAGTAACCAGGTTTCTAATACCGTGTTTTTGCCATTTAAAGTTGGAGCAACTGCTGTAGCTTTTCTTGGAGTGTATGCCGATTCTACAACATTATTAAATACCGGAGATGACGATGAAATTGCAGCCGCAAAATGGTGTTTTAGCAATTATAGCAAATCACGTTACCTTTCATTTGCACAAGTAAAAAACGGGACTGTTGATCTTTCGCAATACCGTGTAATTTGGTGGATATATGATTCTCAAAGTGGGAATGCTGCTTTACCGGCAATTAGTACTGATGCAACTGTTTTGAATGCATTGAAAAACTATTATATGAACGGAGGTAATTTCCTTTTCAGTATGCACGCAATAAGGTATGTATGGGAACTGGGACGCATGACAGAGGCACAGAAATTAGTTGTTGGAGCTGGCACAGGTGGAAATAACCCAGATGTATGGGGAGTGGGAGTGAAAATTGGATCGCACGATCAGAGAAACCATCCACTTTATGCAGGTATTTCAATTACAACTCCAAATGGTGGGTTCCCTGTTATTGGCCCGGGCTGGAAAGAAGATCATAATTATGTGATGGTTGAAGTTCCGGGTTTTTATGGCTTGGGTAATGGCGATGAATCGGCTTACACAAAATTCACAACAAATAATAACCTGGAATGGTTAGGTGTATGGGATGGTATTGGTGATTATTATATGGCAGGAATTTTTGAATTAAAGCCCAAAGATTCTTTCCAGGGTACTTCCTTAAATATTGGAATTGGAGGTGTTGAATGGAATCAGAATAATACAACTAATCCTTATCAGGCAAACATTCAAAGGCTTTATAAAAATGCAATTGATTATTTAAAAACAAAATAAAT
>Ga0138256_10005838_pt1 | contig 13031 bp, 10 predicted proteins | sample KNB2016incub_MG_FD_105486 | JGI IMG/M metagenome (GOLD analysis project Ga0138256, IMG submission 105486) | Active sludge microbial communities from wastewater in Klosterneuburg, Austria - KNB2014incub_MG | ecosystem: Engineered > WWTP > Activated sludge > Unclassified | place: Austria... | reverse complement strand
CTTCAGGTGGCGTATGGCAGCACGACGCTCGAGATCAATCGCGACGGGAGTCTCGATGTCTCGTCGTCCACGACGGTCAACATCACCTCGAGCGGCGACCTCACGCTCGAGTCGCAGGGCAACATCTCGATTGCGGCGCAGGGCACGCTCGAACTCAGCGGGCTCTCGCTGTCGGCGCAAGGGCAGGCGACGGCGACCCTGAAGGCGGGGCAGATCTCCCTCGCCGGCATCACACAGTTCAGCCCCGCGTGACGACGATGCCCGGACCTCCCGTCTCCATCGGCTGCGCCGTGCTCCTGTCACCGGGGGCCGCCGGCCCACCCGACAGCGGCGTCCTCATTGCGGTGCCGCAGGGGGCGGTGACGGCGGGCGGGCTACCGCTGGCGGTCGTTGGTGCAACCTGCCAGATGGTGAATTCCGTCTCGGGGGTTCCCTACCCGCTGCCGATTCCCGGCGGAGGGTCGACGGGTGTCTCGATCAACGGGATGGCGATGCTGCGCCTGGGCGACGTGATCCCGGCGGGGCCAGGAATGCTCACGCTGCTGGGCCCTCCGGCCGCTCCCTTTGTCACGGACACGGGGGCCTGATGACCGGTCCCACCCGACTCGATCGCATCATCCCGCAGATGGGACGCGACCTGCGACTCGGCTTCGCCCAGCGCGGCGGCTTCTACGAGGACGCCGACCTCGATGCCGAACGTCGCCCGCATCGCGCCTTTGATGTCGACCTGGCACGCGCCGAAGGACTCGACACCCTGGTGCAGGCCATCGCGATGCGGCTCAAGACGCGGCGTGGCGAACTGGCGGCGCTCGGACATCCGGGCTACGGCTCGCGGCATCACGAGCTGATGGGCGAACCCAACGTCCAGCGCACGCGGGACCTCATCAAGCTCTACGTGCTGCAGGCGCTGCGCGATGAGCCGCGTATTCGGCGCGTCCAGTCCGTCGAGGTCGTCCCGGAACACCAACCCCCGCGCGAGACGGTGCGCATCTCGCTCAGCGTCGAGGTCATCGACGCGCCGACGCCGGTCAACCTCGTCCTCCCGTTCTCCTTGGGGGTGTCCCTGTGAGCTACGTGCAGGAGCCGTACGCACAGTTCGTCGACGACCTGCTGGGCGCACTCACCGGCGGGGTGACGCGGGAGCAGTTCGTCTTTGATCCGGACGGCGCGACCTACCGCCTGGTGCCACCGGCGCCGCTCCTGCCGTCGACCGTCCGGGTGTTCGGGCAGCGGCAGGGCGCGTTCGCGACCTTCGTGGCCGATCGGGACTACACGTTGAGTGCGACGAACGAGCTGCAGTGGCGGGCCCGGACCGACGGGACACCGGCGGCGTCGGCGCTCTGGCCCGACGGAGGGACGCTCTTCTTCGTGAACTACGATATGCGTCCGGTGTCCGGGGCCGTCCCGCTGCTGACGGACCGCAATCCCGGGAGCGTGACGCGCCTGCTCGCCGAGAGCTTCGCCCGGGAGTACGCGGTCCTGTCGCGACAGCTGGAGGGCGTGTACGCCTCCGGCTTCCTCGAGACCGCGACCGGTCGTGACCTGGACCAGTTGGTGGCGCTGGTGGGCATCGAGCGGCTCACGCGTTCGGCGGCGATCGGTTCGGTCATCTTCGCGCGGGGTGCGCCGGCCGCCGCGGACATCACGATCGAGGCCGGGACGAGATTGTCGAGCGCGCAGCCGCCGGTGGCCACGTTCGAGACGTCGGAGCCGCGCGTGCTGCGCCGCGGCACCTTGAGCGTGGAAGCGCCGGTGCGCGCCACGGTGAACGGCTCGGCGGGCGTCGTCGGGCCGCGGGCCATCAGCGTCATCCACCGTCCGATCTTCGGGATCGAGCAGCTGTGGAACCCGCAGGGGACTCGCCTCTCGGGCGAGGACGAAACCGACGTCGCGCTGCGCGCCCGCGCCCGGCGCTCGTTGCAACATGCCGGGCGGGCAACAAACGGGGCGTTGCTTGGCGCACTGGCCAGCGTCCCGCGCGTGCGCGAGAAGGACGTGCGGATCGCCGAGGACCCGCTGGCCCGACCCGGAGTGGTTACCGTGAACGTGGCGGTGCCACTGGAGCCGGCGGAGTGCCTGCGCGCAGTCGAACTGATCGAGACGACCCGGCCGGTGGGCGTGCGCGTGCTGCACAACCTGGACTGCGATGCGGGGGCTGCCGCGATCGTTCCCGCCAGCAGCAATGCCGACGACGACACGGCCGTGGACGACGCGGCTGCCCTGGCGGCATCGGGCGAGGCGCTGGTCGCCTCCGGCGCCCTCTTCTACCCGGTGGCGGTGCAGGCCGTGGTGGTGCCCGCCTCGGGGCTCCTGAGTGCCACGGATCGCAACGACCTCAAGGACAGGGCGATCAGCGCGATTCAGGGGGCCGTGGCCGACGCTGGCATCGGGGAGACGATCGTATACAACCGGGTCATCGAACGCATCATGGCGCTCCCCGGTGTGCTCGACGTGACGCTCGAGCTGTGGCCCAACCTGCCCGGCGCACGCATCCCCAGCCATCGCAACCTGGTGCCGCCCCGCACGCTGCGCCCCACGGTGCTGGAGAGCGAGGGGGGGACGGTGCAGGTCGACGTGGGGGCGCAGTTGGTCGCGCTCGACGTCATGCTGGACATCACGCTGCGCGGGGCCGGGCTCGAGGGGGACACCGCGGCCAATCGCGAGGACGCGCGCATGCAGGTGGCCGGGCAACTGCGGGCCGGCGCCGGCGACCTGGTCTCGCTCTCCGTGGCCGACCTCGTCGGGTTGCTCGTCGAGTCGGAGTTCTACCAGGTGGCGACCCTGGAGTTCGTGAAGGAGTATCTGGATGCCGGGGTGCGCATCAACCGCGTGTTCCGCGCCGCCGATGCGGCGGTCCCCGTCTCGACGCTCGAGCGGGTCTGGGTGCGCACGGTGCGCCTGGCGGAGGGACCGGCATGACCGCGCCGCTCACGGCTCGCGCGCGTGCTGTCCTGGGTCGCCTTCCCGTGCACCTGGACGTGGAGCGCGGGGGAAAGCAGATCGCCCATGTGGTGGAGGCGTTAGGCGCGCCGTTCGACCCGATGGCCAGCCAGCTGGCACGCGTGCGCAACGCCCGTCGCCTCGACCACGCGGCGACGCTGCGTGACCTGGCGCTGCTCGGAGCGCTGCACGGGGTGACGGAAGCGGATCTCGGGGTCGTCTACCTCCGGGCCGAGCAGCTCGCCGCGCACGTCGAGTCGCTGCGCGCGGCGCTGGGCGTGGGCGGAGCGCCCATGCGCGCGGCGGCGTTGCGCCTGCTCGACGCGCTCGACGTGGCAGGGGGCGAGGAGCGACTGGAGGCGCTCGCGCCGGCCCAGCCAGCGAGCGACGCGCCCGACGAGTCGGACGCGGCGGCCGCCCTGATCGCGGCGCTCGCGCCGCTGGTCGGCTTCGACGCGATCCTCGAGGCGACGCGCCGACGGCTGCACGATATCTGCGACCTGCACGCCGCGGGCAACGGCACGGTGCGCGCCATGCTGCTGACGACGCTGAGCGTGCTCGATGTCGAGATCGATCGCTCCCGCAACGCGGCGGTCAGGGACGCGCTAATCCACGAGGGACGCACGTCGGACCTCGACCTGAACATCCACGACGAGCTGTTCCACAGCGCCGACCACTTCTGGCATTCGACGTACGTGGTGCCCTCCGCGCCGCTCGAGGTCGCGATCGGCGTGTCGATCCCCGCCGCCCGGGTCTTGATGGGGGAGCGTATCGCCATTGCCGCGCTCGCGCAGCGCTCCACGGTGGCGACCGCGGCGCTGCTGCAGCGCTCGGCCGAATTGGGCGTGGTCGATCCGGTGCCGGCGACCCGTGTGTCCTTCGACGTGGCCGATGCGATCGGTGCGCTGGAGGGCTTCGACGTGCAGCGCGTGCCACGAGGGTCGATCACCGTGACCGGCCCGGTCGCGCGACGCGACTTCGCGGTGCGGCTTGGCGTCACCGACGAGCGCCTGGGCACGGCGCTGCAGTCGCTGATGGGGTTCGCGAGCGTCGCCGAGACGCAGCTGACGCCGCAGCAGCTGGCGGCCGCGGCGCGCAAGTGGGGGTACGCGATCGTGCTGCGCCCCGCGCACCACGGTGAGGTGGTGGGGCTGGAAGAAAACCCGCTCCGGCGCGAGCGCCATCCCGACGTGGAGTGCGCTCACGGTGCGTTGTTCACGGTGCGGCGACGGGGATTCGGCCGCCAGACGTTGCGCGTGCAGGTGCACGGCATCGAGGACCTGACCGTGGGACCGATGCTGGTGAATCGTGATGAGGGGCGCGGTGTGGTCTTTCTCGGCCCCGTCCCCGCCGGGTCGCAGTTGCTGGTGACCGAGGAAGGGCGCGTCTTTCTCGATGGAGCTGACAACACGGGGATGGCCTCTTCGTGGAGCGGTGCCTGTTTCGCGGACGCGGGCGCGCCGAGCGCGCGCGACTTCGTCCTGGACGGTCGTGGGACTCCGGCCGCGAGGCGAGCCCGCTTTGCCCGCTTTGTCCCCACCGGTTCGCTCGACCGGGAGGGCGTGGTGCCGCATGTCGCAGAGGCGCTGGTCATGCCGGGAATCAACGTCGGCGAGACGCGCTTCGCGTTCTTCGTGCAGCAGGCGCACCTCGCCGCGCGCGGTGTGCCGCCGGCCGGCGACCTCACGCCGACGCCACGCACCGTGATCGGTTTCGCCGACCAGAGCACCTTTGCCGGGTCGTCGAGTCCGCAATCGCCGGCCCCGGAAGATCCACCGGCCGCGCGCCTGTCGCTGTCGTGGCTGGAGCACGAGGGGTACGCCGTGCGCGTCCTGATCCCGTCGCGCTTTCGGCAGCTGGACGACGAATCACCCGGCCTGCCGGCGCGTGTGCGTGCCGCGCTCGAGCGCGTGCGCCCGAGCGGGGTCGCGGTCCGCGTCGAGTACCTCGATGATCGCTGGACGCTGGGCGACGGGACCGTCACTGACGTTGCCTCACGACTGAACGACAATCCGAACGACTTGCTGCAGGGCGGCACCACGCTCTGGTCGCCCGACGACCTGTAACGCACCCGGAGTCCACCCATGGAACTCAGACCATTCGTGTCCACGCTCGTTCGTCCCGGCCAGCCGCTTACCGCACAGGGATGGAATGACCTGGTCAACGGCATCGACGCCGTCCACGCGTTTCTCCGGGCCACGTTGCACGTGGTGACCGTCCGCATCACCAACCCCGAGGTCGACGCGCGCGGTGTGCGCGTCACCGCCACGCGCGGCGATGTGCCGCCGGTGGAAGGGGTACGACCGGCCGAGCCGGACGGGGCGCACGTGCTGTCCCGTCTCGAGGCGGGCACGTGGACCATCGTGGCCGACGCCCCCGGCTACCGACCCGCCAGTGCGTCGGTCACGATCGTCGACGAGGGGACGACCGACGTGCAGCTTGCACTCGAGGCCACGGCTCGACCGATGCCCGAGCTGTTCGGGCTCACGCTCAACGCGGCCATCGGGAAGCTGGAGGGCGCGGGGATCGCGCTGACTCGGCTGCTCGACTTCGAAGGGACGGACTACGCGCCGGCGAATCCGGGCCGCGAGCAGCTGTCGCAGCCGGTGCTCGCGCAGTCGCCCGTTGCCGGTACGCTGGTCGATTCGGCGACGGCCGCGCGCGGTGCGGCAGTGGTCATCGCCGTCCCCGCGCTGCTCGAGTCGGTGGTCGAGGTCCCCTCGCTGGCCGGTCTCACGCAGGACGAAGCCAAGCGCGTGCTCGAGGACCTGGGGCTGCGCCTGGGCAAGGTCACCGTACTCCAGCCACGTACCTGATTCGCGATCGCCCCGCCGAACCGGGGCGCCAACCATCGGAGAGCATCATGGGTTCCTCATTCCGGCCAGGGCTCGCGGCGGCCGCCGCCATCCCGAAGACATCGGTCCTCGCCACGGCGGTGCGCATTCCCACCGAAAAGGTCGTCGACCTCGAGGCGACGCGGACCAAGGCCACGATCGTGCGCGGCACCGAGACGGTGGAGACCCCGGTCATCAACCTGACGCGTGCCACGGGACTGCTGGACGCCTTCGTCCCGGTGCGCCGCACCGAGGAGGCGCGCGCCGTCAAGCAGACGATTGTCGCCGGCACGCTCGTGGCGCGTGGCACGACGATCGACCTGGAGTTCCTCGCCCCGACCCACGTCGTGCTCGGCATCTTCGACGGCGTGCATGCGGACCTGCGCGCGAGCAGCGTGCTGTCGGTGGCGTCGCTGCTCGACGATCCCGAGGTATCGGCGGCGCTGAAGAAGAACACGAGCGAACTGACCGCCACCGAGCGGCAGAACGTCGGCGCCAAGTTCGCGGCGGCCAACGTCGCGATCGACGACGCCGTGCCCGAGAAGTCGATGGGTGCGGCCTTCATGGCCCTGAAGTCCGCGCAGGCGTTCCGGTAGCGGCCGTGGTCATCGACAGCGGGCCAGCCGCCATCGAGCTCTTTCCGATTGCCCAGTCGCAGATCACGGTCCTCGTGTCGCTGTTCGGGCTTGCGCCGACCATCACCGGTGGCGGCGCGGTCGCTGCGCGCACGTTGGCGATCCCGAGAAATGCCGTGGTGGTCTCCACGTTTCCGGCCATGGTGCGGGTCGTGCACGCCGAGTGGTTCGCCGCGCGCGACGTGGCCCAGCTGCGCTCAGCGGCGTCCGGGACGGCGGGCGTTCACGCCGTGGTGGTGGACTTCGGCGCCGCGCGCACGGTGGCAGCGGTGGCGAGCACCACCGGGTCAGTCCTCGTCACGTCGGTGCAGCGCTGGCTCGGCGCATCGTTCGAGTCCGCGTCGCTCGAGATGCGGCCATCGTTAGGCGCCCCCGGTGCCCTCGCGTCGGAGGTGCGCACGGAGCGCCTGCTGGTCACCTGCGCGGGACCGAGCTTCGACGCGGTGCGCGACGCGCTCGCCGTGCGGCTCCCGGAACTTCCGGCCGACCTCGAGTTGCGGATCGACGGCGGTGCCCCGATCTGGACCTCCGGCGGACCCGTGGTGGCGGGACCGTTGACCGCGGACGCCCCGGCGCTGCGCCTGGCGCCCGGTGCGGTGGCGAACGGGAGCCAGCGCTGGCGCGCGGTGGCGACGAGCGGCAGCGCCCCGCCGAGCTTCGAGCAGGCGCTCGACCTGGCGGCGATCGTCAACGCCCTGACCAACGATCCGGATGCGGCGCACGGCGACACGCGCGAGGTGACGGTGTCGCTCACGTCTCGCATTCCGGGCGCCATCGGGCTCGACCTCCCGACGGCACCGCTGGCACTGCTTCGACACCTGGCCCGCGTGACCGATGGCTTCGTTGAGGGCCGGCAGGATGTCACGTTCAACTCCGAGGGACTCCATGTCGTCCCGCTGGCGCTCCCGTCGTGGGCAACCTCGGTGCATGCGGCGTCACATCTCCTCGCCGGGAGCTGCGATGCCAATCGCACGCTGCCGCCGCTCGGTCCGGATGCCACGCTGCTCGACCAGTCGCAGGCGCGGGATGGCGCCGTGCGTCCGGACGCCGAGTTCGTGGTGGACGGTGCGCGCAGCCTGGCGCTCCGTCTGCCGGCAGATCACGGTTTGCTCACCGTGTCCGCGTTTTGCGTGCCGGTGCGCCCCGACAGCAGCGGATGCGAGCTGCGCGCCGTGCTGCTCGCTGCCGTCGGCGACCCGGCGGGTCCCGGTGCACCCCTGGACGGTGGCGTCGGGACGCCGGTGGTCGTGGATCCCGCGCCCGATGACGGGGAGCAGTGGGTGACCCTTCCGCTCCACTCGCCCTACACGATAGCAGCAGGCCACGAGCTGTACGTGGCGCTGCACGTCCTCCGGGGGACGGCCGCGCTCCCCGCGCTTAGACTCAGCGCGTCGGTAACCGATACCGCGGGGACGCCCGTCTCCTCGAGCGCGCCGGCAGCACAGGCCACCGAAGGGGCCACGCCGGTGTGGCGAGGGCCTCCGACCGGGCCGTGGGAGCTGGTGCCGGATTCCGCGGACCTGCGCGGCCTGCGGGGACGCCTGCGCGTGACGGGCACGGCGCCGAACGACCGACCCATCGCGCCCGTGCGCATCGCGCTCGGGCGCGCGCCGGGTCGCGGCGACGGCGTGACGCCGGGGCCGAAGGGCGTACCGGTGCAGCTGGCGGCCGGAGTCGCGGCGGCACCGGTCCTGTTGCACGTGGTCGCCCTCACCCCCTGCACGCTCACGCTCCGCGACGTAGTCGTGACGGTCTCCGCGGCGGGACTGCCCGCGTGAGTCCCCTGTCCCCCTGATCAGTCCAGGTCCCGGAGCACATCTCCCATGGCAACCGACGCAAAGGCACAGTTCCTCGACGGCCTCCGGGTCACCTCGGAACATCTCTCGCACCTGCAGGACCGGCTGTACGAAGCGGTGCTCGACCTGCGACGCACCGTGGGACTCGGGCGCATCGGGTGGGGACTGCGGATCACCACGACGGGAAGCGACATCCGGGTGGAACCGGGCGTCGCCTTCGCGCCGAATGGCACCCGGCTCGCCCTCGACTCGGCGGCCACCGTGCCCGCGCCGGCTGGCCCCGGTGCGTTTCGGGTGCGGCTGGCGGCGACCAACAGCGATCGCGAGGCCCTGCGGCTCGACGGGACCCCGACGCTGATCCTCGGGGCGACCGACCTGCTGGTCGAGGAACCAACGGACGCCGCAGTGCCCGCCGACTCCATGGTGATTGCCCAACTGACGATTGCCGGCGGTGTGGTGACCGTCTCGCAGGATGAGGCGCTGTGGATCGCCACGGGCGGGCATGGACACAGCGGAGACTTCGTGCAGGACGACGAGGGACGCTGGCACTTCGACGGGGTGCGGCTGTCGCCAACCGCGGGGCAGGGACCCAAGGGCGATCCAGGACCCGTCGGGCCCAGCGGTCCCGTTGGACCACCAGGGGCTGCCGGACCAACCGGGGGGGTGGGCAACGTCGGACCGGCGGGGCCGCTCGGTCCGCTCGGTCCGGCCGGTTCTGCAGGGCCGCCGGGTCCCCCAGGACCCGCGGGTGGTGCGAAGGGGGATCAGGGTGAACTCGGCCCGGCTGGGCCCGCGGGTCCTCCGGGCCCCGGTGGGGTGCCCGGCCCCGGCGGACCACAAGGGCTCACCGGTGGAGCAGGACCTGCCGGACCACCCGGGCCGACAGGAGCCGCGGGACCAGGTGGACCCGCCGGTCCGGTCGGAGGGGTAGGGCCGGCGGGGCCATCCGGGACTGCCGGCCCGGCTGGCCCCGCCGGGCCATCGGGTCCGCAGGGACCGATTGGATTGCCCGGCCCGGCGGGCGCGTCTGGGCCGGCAGGTGCCGTCGGTGCAGTCGGACCGGCCGGTGCCCTTGGCGTGGCCGGGCCTCCCGGTCCCGCTGGCCCGGTGGGCGCGCGCGGACCACAGGGGGCAGCGGGCGCCCTCGGTCCGGCGGGCGCAGACGGAGCGCTTGGCCCGGCCGGCCCCATCGGGGCGGCTGGGCCCATCGGTCCGGTTGGACCAGAGGGACCGGTCGGGGCGACTGGGCCATCTGGGCCGGTGGGAGCTGCGGGTCGAACCGGCGCACAGGGTGTCGTCGGCGCGGCCGGGTCGGCCGGAGCGACCGGCGCAGCAGGTCCCGTCGGACCGTCAGGGGCACAGGGGCCACCGGGCGTCCCCGGTCCGGCGGGCGTGCAGGGGATTCCGGGTCCGCAGGGTGCCGAAGGCCCCCCGGGGGTAGGGCTGGAAAGCCTCGACCTGACCGTCATCCGGGGCACCTCGTGGACGCACGAGGACGTGGTCGACGTGGCGACGGCGCTGCGTTTGCTCGACGACATCAGCGTCACCCTCACCCGCTCGCTCGAGCCGTCGGTCGTGAGCGCGCCGGGGAGCGTCGTGCAAGTCTGGTTCGAGGCCATCGGGACGGGGGCTCCCCCCCAGGCGATCGTCGCCCTGGATGGCAAGCTCGCGGTGTCGGCCCGCATCGTGCGCTGGGTGTCGGCCCATCAGCCTAACGACGTCCTCAAGATCATGACCCGTTCGTTCGGGCGAGTGCTGGTGCGCGTGCATTGCAGCTACCTGCTCGACCTCAACAAGCGCCCGGTCTCGTCCACGCCGGAGCTGGTGTTGCGGGCGGGTTTCCCCGCCATGCCGGGCGGGGTGTTCGAGAGCTGGTTCTTCGTGAAGGGGTAGCTCACGCGCGTTCCAGCACGTGACGGTCGCGGTCGCCACGGCGAGCAATGCGCCCGCGCGCTCGGTGCGCTCGCGCTCGCGGTGCGCAGCGCTCTCGCCCGGATCCCGCGTGCGCGCTACACTACGACGATGCCCGTGCGCGACGCGGCGTGTCTGCGGACGTGCGCGGACGCGCCAGGCCACCTTCGCCTCTCATCATTTCCAGATCATGACGACTCGCCTGTTCGTCGCCGCCCGCCGTAGCGCCCTCGCGCTCGGCGCGAGCGTCGCGCTGCTCCCTGCCTCTGCCCTTGCGCAACGCCCCGATCCGGTCGGTATGACCCGCTCCGGACCGGTCATCCAGAGCGCAGGGCCCACCGTCAAGGTCGACGATCCGACTTTCATGATCCCGGCAGGGCACGACTTCAAGTCCGTGTTCGAGATCAACGTGGGCGACACCGCGACGGTGAACCAGCAGCTCGTCACCGTGGCCCGCTTCCTCAACGTGCACGTCCGCCACGGCATCCCGAAGGATCGGGTGCATGCGGCCGCCGTCATTCATGGCAGCGGCTGGATGGCCATCCTGTCGGACTCGGCGTACGGTGCGCGGTTCGCTGGCAAGGCCAACCCGAGTCGCCCGCTGGTGGAGGAGCTGCTGGCCAACGGGGTGCAACTCGTGCTCTGCGGGCAGACCGCAGGGATGCGTGGCGTCGATCGACGGGAGCTGTTGCCCGGGGTCAAGCTCGGCATCTCGGCCATGACCGCGCTCAATGTCTTCCAGGCCCAGGGGTACCAGTTCAATCCGTGGTGAGCTGACCGCTACTTGCCGAGGGTTCGCAGGTCGGGGAGCGGGTCGTTCCACAGGTAGTGATTGAACCAGACGAGGTTGTGTTCCATCACCGCCCGCATGCTCTTGGGCTTTGTGATGCCGTGCCCGTAGCCCTTGTACACCACCATCTCCACGGGCACGCCGCGATCCTCGAGCCCCTGGCGCAGTTCGTACGCATTGGCGATGGGGACTCGGCGATCGAGTTCCCCGTGCTGGATCAACGTCGGCGTGCGGGCCTTCAGCACATGGGTCATCGGCGAGGTCTTGGCGTAGATCGCCGGGTCGTCGGCCGGGTCGTCGCCCAGGTAGTTGATGGTGAACGGGGTGATGTCGGTGTTGTAGTAATACGTGGCCCAGTTGGAGATGCCCGCGCCGACCGAGATCGCCGCGAAGCGTGTGCTCGACGTGGTGAGGAAGGCGCTGATGTACCCGCCCTGGCTCCACCCCATCGACGCGACCTTGGCGGGATCCACCCACCCCTTGGCGGTGAGGAAGTCCACGCCGCTCAGGACGTCCCAGGCATCGCCCACGCCCAGGTTTCGCACGTTGAGCTTCCGGAACGCCTCGCCGTATCCGGCGCTCCCACGGTAGTTGACCTTGAGCACGAGGGCGCCGCGCCCGACCCAGGCGTCGATCGGGTAGTACCGCGCGTCGGGCAGGGCGGGGCGGTCGGTCCCGGTGGGGCCGCCGTGGATGACGCACAGGAGCGGATACTTCCGGCTCGGGTCGAAGTTCGCCGGCTTGATGAGGATCCCCTCAACGGTCGCGCCATCCTTCGATTTCCAGGAGACCACCTCGCGCGTCCCCAGCTGCCAGCCTTGCAACTGACGGCTGGCCTCCGTGAGCGTGCGCGGCGACCATTGGGCGATCGCGCTCACGGCGATCTCGGGGAGCGCGGACGACGAGCTGACGGAGAAGGCGGCGGTGGTCGCGTCGGTGCTCAACGTCACGCCGCTGATCATGGCGGCGTCGGGGGCCGAGACGCGGGTGATGCGACGCGAAGCCGGGTCGAGTCGAAAGAGGTGCGACGCCGTGCGCTGCGAGCCGGCGAACCAGAGTGACCCCTCGCGCCACGCGAGCAGGGAGGGGTTTTCATCGAAGGCATCGGTGAGCGATACCGGGGTGCCGCCGGCCGCCGGAACGACGGCGATGCGCGCGTTGGATGCGAAGTAGTTCTCGGTCCCCATGAAGCTGGAGAACGCGACCTGCGTGCCATCGGGCGACCAGACCGGGTTGTTGTCCGGCCCCGGCTGTGATACGAGCGTGCGCACTGCATCGCTTGCGCCCGCCCCCTCGCCGAGCGTGACGACGTAGAGGTCGGCTGTCTTTCCCTGGATGAGATCGGGATTCACCGTCGCGCTGAAGGCGATCGACCGCTCGTCGGGCGCCCATGCGAACGACTGCACCGTGTAGTTGGTCCCACCGGTGCGACGGCGTCCCGGCTGGGGTGTCTCGAGCGCCTCGCGTACGGCGAGGGTATAGAGGTGCGTAAAGGAATAGTCACGACGCACGACGTCGAACGCGCCGTATCGATCGGTGCGCGCCTTGGCGGGCGGCGTTGCCACGTCGGTCGCCGAGAAGGCGATCAAGCCGCCGCGCGGCGACCACTCGTAGCTGTTGACGCCACCCTCGGCGCTCGTCAGCTGCACGGGCTCGCCGCCGTCGCGTCGCATGCTGTACAGCTGGGTCTTGTCGCCGTCGCGCGCGGACAGGAAGCTGATCCATGTGCCGTCCGGCGACCAACGCACGCCGCTGACTCCCTTGGCATGGCGCGTGAGCTGGCGCCGGTCGCGCCCGTCCGCGCTCGCGATCCAGAGCTGTGACACGAAGGCATCGCCCTTCCAGTCGGTCGAGGTGACGGTGTACGCCACCCAGCGACCGTCTGGTGCGAGCTGCGCCCCGCCCACGGACTCCAGCGACAGGAGGTCGTCGACCGTCGGGACTCGACCCTGTGCACCCACCGGCGAGACCGTCGCGCCGACGATGAGGAGCGTGAGCGTGCAGGCCAGGGAGATGAGCGAGGCGGCGGGGCGGCGCATGGCGTATCGCGGGAGAAAGGGAAGGCGTCGAGTGGTGGCACGTCGGCAACCGTGACGGACCCCATGGATTCTATCGTTCGGGTCGG
>Ga0138256_10005837_pt1 | contig 13031 bp, 11 predicted proteins | sample KNB2016incub_MG_FD_105486 | JGI IMG/M metagenome (GOLD analysis project Ga0138256, IMG submission 105486) | Active sludge microbial communities from wastewater in Klosterneuburg, Austria - KNB2014incub_MG | ecosystem: Engineered > WWTP > Activated sludge > Unclassified | place: Austria... | reverse complement strand
ATGGATAAGGAATCATCCGTGAAAGACATTACAGGTGAACTCAACATACTCGGATGGGATATGCCCCGAATGTTTACCTTTATGGTGATCGGGCAGAACATCATAAAGTTCGGCGGATTGTTTCTTGCGATCGCCGGCCTGTTTATATTGATCGGCCTGAAGTTGGCGGCTCCTGTGTTGGCTGCTTTCGGCTTTGACGAGAAGTTCGCGGCTCAGATGTTCTATCCATTCTGTTGGGGCGTTGCGACGTTCGCGCTGGCCTTTCCGATGGTGAAGGAAGTGACTCTCTATGTTTGCTATGCCCTTGGCGTTCTCGCTCTTTCTATTTACAACGGTGAGGCAACGTTCTCACTTGATCCCGTAACCGCGAAGATCATAACAAACGGTGCTTACGACCCGGCTTCAAGTGCACTGATCGTCACGGCATTGTTCTTCGTCTCCAGCCTATGCTTCATTCTGGTTCCGTGGCTCAGTTACAGAGTTCTGCGAGGACAGGTTTATGAAGGCGTTTCTCAGATCTCCATGGGCTGGATGCTTTCGAGTATAGGAACTGCGCTTGAAACATACGGACTGGTTGCAGGGGCCGCCATCAATCGGCAGGCCGAAAACACCCAAATTCAAGGAATCTACAATGCGGAGCAGACGGCCGCAAGAAAATCCTTGGAAGCCGCAAACCAATCAACGGACGCTCGTTTGGTCTCTTCCGTTGCCGGAGTCGAGGGCGGCCTTACCACTAGTTTGGGACAGATCCGGGCAAATCAGGTGACGCAGACTTTGCTTGCCGAGGCGAGCAAGAACTATGGACTCAGCAGTAGTGCAGCAGCAACTAAGCGCGAGATCGCGGGAACGTTAGCGGAGGCTCAAGGAACTAAAGAAGCTCGAACAATCGATGGAATGAAGGAAGTCGAACTGCGCGGTCAGGGCAACCTTGAACGGTTCGGGATGAAGACATATGAATTTACGCCAGGCGGCTCGTCGATCGCCGGAACGTCTGTCCCGATACGCACAGGGCAGGAACTCTTCGACTGGTCGAGGAATAAGCATCCGATTCAAGAAGTGAACAAGCAGATGGACTCCACCACTCGCAGTAACATCGCCCTTCAGAACAACAACACCGGCATCGTCGCGGACACGAAGGTAGAGGCGAGCAATGTCTATCAGGGTGAGATCAACCAAGCGCTCGAAACGCAGGCTACACAAAGCAAACAGGCTTTCAATACCGGCAGTTCGATCGCTTCGTCGAGTACCAGACAAGGTGCCGGAATTCAGCTTTCAGGAATTCGTCGTTCGGCCGACATGGAGAAAGTATCAAACCAGCTAAACTTTGACGGCCGCACCGAAGCCGCCTCAATAAATCAGACAGAGGCGATGGAGGCTGCGCGTTTGCGAATGGTCTCATCAGTCGTCACGGGGTTCTTCAGAGATATGGACCGTCGATTGGAGGAAATGAAGCCTAAGTACTGAAGAGCTTGGGACATTGACTCAGAATTCGATGGTGAGAATCGAAAGCACAGCATTGTAATATGGGAGAAATAGCGAATCTTCCCAAAGCGTAGGCTTATCACTATCATTGTCGAGACTTAACCAAACGTCCGCTTCTACTTCGCCCTCGGCCGCCGGATGGGAATGATCCAAGAAAAGGCGACCGGAGCAGGAGTTCTGGTCTAGTCGTGTCTTGGGAATGAACGGCCAAAAAGAGTCGTTCTTATGCGTCCACTCAATGTGATTATTAGTGCTCCAGACTAATGCGCACGCCTCATCGGTTACGTCGACGCATTTAATTGCTGTTGCCGTGAGAGAGGTTTGGTATTTGTTCGCAATTTCTTGCGCCAGGGCAAGGGTTGCCTTCCGGTGGTTAACAATTTCATACAGCCTCCTAGCCGGAAGCAATAGTTCTGAGGCAAACCGATTGGCCGAAACCTCCTTTTGGCGTGAGACGTGTGCTTGCCAAGAATTGATGTCCTTTGCAGTACAGGAACAATCAGCCGTGCCATGACCTGGTAGAACGAAATGGCCAATCTCGTGAGCCACGGTAAAAGCCTTTTTACCAGACTCACGTATCGTTTCGCGTACCGCGACGACACCCTTTAACTTATTTGGGACGCGAATCAGAGCGCCATCGAAAGTCTGAGAAGGCACTTCACGAACTTTTAAGCCAATCATCTGGGCAAATGAGTTAACATCTCCAACCCTTGGCATTTCGAAGTAACCCAGTAACTCCGTTGCGTATTCTTCCGGCGTTCGTTCAAGGGAACCCATAGTTATTCACAATCATCTTCAAGTTCTTTTGCCAACCCGTCTAGAATATTCTTATCCGCAATGGGCAGTTCGCCTTCGGATCGATTTCGGAATGAATAAACGGGCTTCGGAAACGCCGTCGAGATGGTGTTCATCATCGCGTTTATGTAATCCTTTGGCTTGATCGAGCTTAGATCCTTTTCCTTTTCATATTTGACGACATTCGCAAGTATCCGCCGAAGGTTGTGTGCTTCCTTGCTATCCTCCGAGAGTTCTCCGAGCGTGGCTCTGACGGTCTTCTTTAATTCAGTCGTGAGAGAATCAACGTCAACTGAATAGAGGCTCAGAATCGCACGTGCTGAATCTTCGTCAAGATCCTCATCTTTTCCAATCATTGCGTCGATAAATTCTTCATTTTTTTTCAACATAACTGAGTTACCTAGCATTTGATGCGCTTTCCGCCATTGATGTTTCCGCATGAAATCGATATCTAAGACGGGCGGTTCGTTTTGTGACTTCTTCCGGAGTGATTCGTAGCAAGCTGGCGATGTCTTCACGCGTGACCGGAGCCGACTGCTCAACGGCTATCATCGCGGCAGCGTCGATCACTTCTTTGGCTTCTTCGTCATCGTTGGCATACTTATAAAATTTCTTCGCAAGGTCGGCGATGGTTACAGCCTTGGAACCGTTATGGTCAACCGATCGGTCTCGAAACTCCTCGTCCTCTACATCGTCGGACGTTGTATATGCGCTGTTTTTTGTAACGATGTCCAAAAAATCGTTTTTCATGATCCTGATGATTAGAGCGAAGCATTTGTCCTCCGTGTCAGCGTCATATTTCGGCAAGTTTGCGTATAGCGTAGTAACCGCATCGTTGACAAGATCCCCGGGCGATTTGCCAACGCCTTTAAGTACCGCATCTGATCCTGCGAGAAGTCCTTGTTTGCGAAATAGGTTATATGCTACGCCGAGTGCCCGTAGCAGTACTGAATCCCAGTTTATAGAAGGTAAAGGCTTATCTTTCATGGGTCACCTATATTATAAAGCGATCTATCCAAGCAAGAATGTGGAAAAAGAAAATATTTCTTTTATACCTAATTTTCTTTGCCTGATTCGCTTATCAAGTGTGGACGTAGAATCTACACCACATTCGGATTTTGAATAAGGCGAGGTTTAGTAAAAGATGCAAGAAAAAATAGAAAAAGACGATGTACAAGAAGGAGTCACGGACAATGACCGCGATTTTATATTGATAGTGAACGGTGAGAAGAAGCGATATGACGAAAGGAAGATCTCTTTTCGGCAGGTTGTGGAACTCGCATTTGGCCGCGATGCCAATACGGACAAAACTTATTACACCGTTACGTACAAGAACGGACCCGACGAGAATCCTAGCGGAACAATGGTCGCCGGACAATCGGTAAAAGTGAAAAGGGGGATGATCTTCAATGTCACACCAACTGGTCAATCGTAGTCCGGATCTCAAGCAATTGAGAGACGAAGGCTTTGAAGTTGAGGTAAGGGACGCCTTTCTGCTAGTCAGCGGCGTTCCCTACGTCAATCAGGCAAGGCAGGTTAAGCGTGGCACACTCGTTTCTGAATTGACGCTTGCGGACAATCGAACGGTCACGCCTGGAACGCATGTCATAAACTTCATAGGCGAATATCCGTGTACAATGGACGGCGCCGAGATCGCACAGATTCGTCACAATAGTTCCCCTCAGACGCTCACGAACGGATTAACGGTAAATCATTCCTTTTCGAACAAGCCGTCTGGTGGATATCAGAATTATTATGAGAAAGTAACGCGATACGTCGATATCATCGCGTCGAACGCTCAGGCTCTCGATCCGAATGCGACCGCGCGTACTTTCAAGGTGATCGAGACAAAAAAGTCTGCCGACGAGATATTCAAGTACCTTGATACAAATTCAAGTCGAGCTGGAATCGACGTAATTGCTTCGAAACTTGAGAATCAAAGAATAGCGATCGTCGGCCTCGGTGGCACAGGAAGTTATGTGATGGACTTTGTCGCGAAGACGCGGGTGAAAGAAATCCATTTGTTTGACGGTGATCGATTTCTTCAACATAACGCATTCAGATCTCCCGGAGCAGCTTCATCTGGAGAACTGCGCCGCCAATTTTTCAAGGTCCAGTATCTAAAAATGAAATATCGGCGAATGAGAGACGGCATTGTAGCCCGGCCCTGTTTCATCAATACGTCTAACGTAAATGAGCTTTCTACTTTTGATTTTGTATTTATCTGCGTGGATAGATCGGATGCAAAGCGAATAATCGTCGCGATGTTAGAAGAGACTAAGATTCCGTTTGTCGATGTCGGAATGGGGCTGACGATTGTCAATGATTCGTTGATCGGAATCGTTCGAACCACTACGAGCACGACAGAGATGCGGAACCATATTCATGACAACGGGCGAATCAATTTGGCGGATAATCAAGAAGAAGACGGAGTGTACGAGTCAAACATACAGATTGCCGAATTAAACGCCCTAAATGCAGCCTTCGCGGTCATAAAGTGGAAAAAAATATTCGGGTTCTATCAGGATCTTGAGATGGAGTACCACAGTACATATTCCCTTAATGTAAACGACGTGAACAATGATGATTTTGGAAACTAAGTTTGTAGAATTCGTCCCGTCTGAGTTAAAAGAAGGGTTTCTTTACATCTCCGTGGAATACGGGACGGTTGTGCATCTGTGTGCCTGTGGCTGCGGAAACAAGGTGGTGACGCCACTAACGCCGACCGATTGGAAAATGACATATGACGGTGAAACGGTTTCATTGAATCCCTCTGTCGGTAGCTGGAACCTGTTGTGTAAATCTCATTACTGGATCGAGGCAAACGAAGTCGTTTGGGCGGAGAGCTGGTCGAACGAACAGATCGAAGCTGGGAGAAATGCTGAGAAACTGGCGAAAATAGACCACTATGGGGAATCTGTCCAAAAAGGTCCTTCCGAAGAGAAACAGCAAGGCTGGTGGTCGCGAATAAAGAGCTGGTTTCAGTAGGAACTGCCTTCGACTGGGACGGCTTAGGCCAGACTGGTGTCTAAAATGAAATTTCCATTTCGTTAATTAATGTAACGACGGTTTCAAAAGTCGCCTGAAACTTTGGCTTGTTGGGGACTGATGCGGTTGCGCTTCTCCAGCCTCGTTCAAGGCTTTTTGTATCCTTAGACTTCAAGACCGTCGAGAAACTCTTTGGCAACTTGGTTTCTCGAAATCCAAAGCAACGTTTTAGTGCCTGTGCCAAGATGCCGGCATCGGCTTTTGGTAGGAGGAACGCCAGATCGTAAACATCTTTTGAACGCGAGTTAATGTCTCCGTGCGAAATTGGCGCGTGCATCTTCTCAGCAACTATTGTTTCCACCGGATAGACCTGCCAACTCAGATTGCTGTCCGGAATGATCAACGAACTCGTTTCTGTCGACATCGGGCCGGGCGTTACGGGATCACCTATGCCTACGTCAAAGTGGACGACCTGTGCCTTGTTAAGATTTTTTAGAATCTCTCCAATTCCGGCGCGGTAGGTCTGTCGGATGCCGCCGTATTCGCCTTGTGTCGCCAGATCAACCTGGTCTTCGAACCGAAACCAAACACCGTCGTCCAAATCTGTCTCGGCGTTTCGTTTGGAGAGTTCTAGGATCGATTCGACATCTGCCTTTACAACTAAGGCATCGACATCAACCGTGTATCGGGCTGAGTTATAGACTTTAAGTCCAACAAATCCACCTTTGAAGACAAGATGTTTTTGAAGTTCTGCGTCAGCTGTCAACCGTGCAACCAGCCGTTCGAGAATGAACGCCGTTTCCAGATTCTGAAACGGCACACCGTTCTCAACACTTAGGTTAATGAGCTTTTGTCTTATGGACGTTCCTTTCGCCTTTGTGGTCATGGCACGATGACCTCCAGATGTTTGGCGAGTACTGATTCAAGAGCAAGTTCTTTTGCTGCTTTTACAAGCTTTGCTTCCGTAGTGATTCTTGTTGCAAGAGCTTCTCTGGCGGCCTTTATGGCCGTTCGTTCACCGATCTTTGTGATGAATTTTAGAGCTTCTAGGACCGCCCGTTCGACTGTGACGATTCGATAGCCCTTTTCATCCACGATCTGTTTGTCGAGCCTCGTTTTTGTTCGAATCAGCTTATAACCGGTTTCTCGGGTTCGTTTCTCCGGAGGAACCATTACCCATATTTCTCCCGGCACTTGTTCGGCAAGATTGTAATGATATAGAGCTGTAAGCCCACCAATTGCCGAACCCGGCCCGAACTTTGAATACGCGATTTGGAATCCTACATCTTTATCCAGCGAGGCCTTCGGATGGAGGTAGATTCCGCGGCCGAGCCGAACGAGGTCATTTGCAGCGACAAGCCGGGATATGTCTTGCTGACTAATTCCCACGGACTTACCTTGAGCCAGTGTGAAGACCCCGAGTTTTCTGATTTGTGGCTGCTGTCGCTTATCCATCATTAAAAGGATGCGGTGGAAAGTGACATTTGTCAATAGATAATGTCGCAATACACCATATCCCTGATCGGTTCAGTTGAGCTAAAGTCATTATTCAAATATTTGGCGTTGAAGAAGATGACGCTAAAAAACCAAAAAAGCGGTTGGAAAGCAGCCGAATCAAAATGATAACTGGATACCAACGAGTATCGAGAAGGACTCCGTGCCGAATTTGCGGAAAACCGGACTGGTGCAGTACTACCAAGGATCACAATATCGCGTTCTGTGCCCGCTCCGCGACAAACGCCGACAGACTTAGCATCAAAGGTTGGGGCATCTTTTATTACGAACGTCGAAGCCCATTCCGAGTCGGATATATTCAGCCACAAAGGCAACTTTCGCGCTCAAAATCAACTTCCGTAGCCTCCGTTGAAACCAGAAATAGGATCTATCAGAGACTCATAAAGCTTTCGCCACTGCCTGAAAACATCAATAGACTTTACGGTAACGAATGGGTAACAAAACAAGGTGAGGAATTTGGACGCTTCGGATTGCTTCCAAAATCAGTTATCGAGAGACACTATCTGGTTCGATTGCTTATCGAGTCACTTGTAAAAGAAAAAGGAACTATTACAACTTTCAAAGGTATTCCAGGATTTTGGCAGGGATTGAACGGACGGCTACGAATGGGGAGTGATTTCGACTATGATGACGATCTACTTCTGATTCCGTTCTTAGATTCGAATGGTTTGATTCAGGCTTGCCAGATTAGAGCTATTGGAAGGGCTAAGAATACATTCGGAAAATACCAATGGCTCTCGTCGAGCGGAAAGCGTGAAGGGTGTAGTTCTGGCACACCGCTTCATCACGAAGGCTCAGTAGGGTTCAGAGGGACGACGACTAAGACGGTGCTTGTTACGGAGGGTGTCCTGAAAGCTGCCACGGCTCAGCATTTCATGCCTGATCGATATGTCGTCGCCAATGGCGGAGTTGCAACGTCGCATCAGGAAATTGTTCACGTGGCACGGCAAAAAATTCTGGAAATCGCTTTCGACGCAGATTGCTTCACTAATCCACACGTGGCGAGAGCACTGGCCTCACTGATCGCATTACGCAGGCGGGAGCAGCAGTTCTTGTCCTGCGACAAACCTACAAAAATTCTCGCGTGGGACACACGTTTCAAAGGAATTGATGATGCGCTGATCGCTGGAACCGCTCTTAAATATCTGGAAGTGTCCGATTGGCTTGGATCGCTCACGCCTGAATGTTTCGACGAGGCCAGCCATCAACTCGCCGGAATCTTGCCATAAGAAATTAGCGGCTGGCAGTTCACGTCATGAGCGAGCCAACAGTTCCCCCAACCTCATTCAAAGATCTCATCGAACAAGTTGCAGGGATTGTTGACAGCGAACGAAAGATCTCAAACAAGGAACTTATTGAGATCTGCAAGGGGGCCGGAGTCTTTGATTCAAACATCGATGTACATATCTACCACGAGATTGCTGAAACAGCGTTGAACCTACTCATTCTGAAAAAGTACGGACGCGATCTGCTAGCATCAACGGATCCAAGCGAAGCAGTTTTGACTGTCTTAAGGCCTTTACAAAAACAGCTTCCCACGCAGACTTGGCGAAGTGAAACTCAGATCGCCTATCAACAGTTCTCGACGCCGGTTCCTATTGCGTATCTAGCCGCCAATCTTCTGAACATCCGGCCTGATGAAACAGTCCTCGAACCATCTTGTGGTACCGGTTGTCTTGCGGTTTGGGCGTTTGCTGCCGGAGCCAAAGTAATAACTAACGAGATTGACCCCAGGAGAAGAAGGGCGGCCTCGGCGTTGGGGTTCGAGCCATATTCTGTCGATGCAGAGTTCATCGACGATCTTCTTCCTGGGCATCTACTCCCTGACATCGTTCTCGCTAATCCGCCATTCTCTTCGACCGGCGGCCGTGTGAAAAATAACAGTCTCGACTTCGGGTTTCGTCATATCGAATCAGCTTTACGAAGGCTAAAGAAAGGCGGACGATTCGCGGTGATACTGGGTGAGAACGGTTCGCCGAGATCCCGCAATGGAAATCGGTTCTGGCAATATATCTCCCCTGAAATACAGGTAAGAGCATCAATTGAACTCCCCGGGCGGGAATTTTACAGTAACGGCACGAGCGTCAAGACGACGCTCATTCTCGGTACAAAACCGCTTCCGATCGATACGCCTTTAGGTTCCGAACTGACATCGGCTCCGCATGTTGTTGCTCGCTGCGTCGAGGACGCGTTTGAACAAGCCCTATCGCTAAATTTCCGTTTTTGACCAATAGAAAAAGCAATGTATTCAACTCAAGAACGAAGTTCGGAAGGACTTCCCGCGTCTGTACTTACTTCGAGCGAGGCAGTCGCAACGGTGGAGCATTCCCAAGGTAATTCGGACCAAAACATTTATTCTCCGCGATTTATTACCGGCGGTTCGCCGCATCCGGGAGTGATAGTCGAACCTCCAGGCCTTGCTAATGTTGAACCGCCGCCGATTCGTTACCGGCCGACACTTCCGAACTATCTATCGGACACCGGAAAGCTCTCGGCAATGCAAATTGAGAGGATCATCTATGCGGGACAGGCACATGAACAAAGGCTTGCAGACGGTTCGCGAGCGGGTATCAGCATAGGAGATGGCACCGGAACCGGCAAGACAGCGACGCTTGCGGGTATCATTCTGGATAACTGGTTCCAGGGAAGACGACGGGCTGTTTGGTTTTCTGTAAAAGCGGATCTAATCGAAGCCGTCTCGGATGAGTTTAGAAGACTGGGGCTGACGCCGCCGATCAAACTGATCAATGACTTTAATACCGATCAGGAATTAGACATTCGAGATGGCATTGTTTTCTGTACGTATCGCTCGCTAATAGCCAAATCGAAAAAGGGCAATAAACGGCTCGATCAGATTACCGGTTGGCTCGGACCCAGCGGAGTCGTGATCTTCGATGAAGGTCATAAAGCTAAGTACGCTTTTGCCGACGACCGCGGCAAATCTACACAGACTGGGGCCGCCGTCCTTGAGATCCAGAATCCAGAAAGGTTTCCGAATGTGAGAGTGGTCTACTCTTCTGCGACTTCGGCTGGGGAGGTGCGACATCTCGCTTATATGTCGCGGCTTGGGCTTTGGGGAGCAGGGACTAATTTTCCGATAGGATTCGAGCAGTTCGCTGAAGAGATTGAATCCGGAGGTGTCGGGGCTTTGGAGATGGTATGTCGGGACCTTAAGGCGATGGGACGATACCTATGCGGCAACCTGAGCATGGGAACCGATCCCGAGTCGGGCTTGTCGGTTGAATTTCGTGAAGTCATACATAAACTCACACTTTCTCAGCGGAGGATGTACGACAATATGGCCCAGGGCTGGCAGGAAGTTTTTCGGAATATCCATCGAGCGCTGGATCTAACTAACTCGGGCAAGGCCACTCGAAGCAGTGCTCTCAATCAGTTTTGGGCCGAACATCAGCGTTGCTTTCGAAATCTGATCACGGCATTTAAGGTTCCGACGTTGATCCGCGAGATCGAGGAAGCCCTCAGCAGAAAAGAGTCCATTGTGGTGTCGATTACGGGCACTGGCGAGAGTCAGACCAAAAAGCAGATCGAAAGGGCAGCGGATCAGGAAGAAGCGATTGACAGTCTCGATTTCAGTCCGAGAGAAACTCTTACTCGACTAGTCTCAAATTGTTTCCCGACCGCGTGCTTCCAAGAAAGAACCAATCCATATAGCGGAACTATAGAATACATCCCTCTCGTTGACGCTAACGGCGAGCAGGTTGAGAGTCGTGCAGCTTTGCAACTGCGAACAGAGCTATTGGATAAACTGTCCATTCTGGAAGTCCCTGAGCATCCGCTTGACCAATTGGTGAACTACTTCGGGGTAGAGAATATTGCAGAGATGACAGGCAGGAAGAAACGCCTGATCCGGACGGCGAAAGGCACGCTCGAGTATCGGCCGCGCCAACTTGCTGGTGTTCCTTCAAAGCTTATCAACCTCCATGAAAAGAACGCCTTTCAGAATGGTGACAAGAGAATTGCAGTCATGTCCGAAGTGGCATCGACCGGAGATAGCCTTCACGCGGGCAAAAGTGTCGGCAATCAGCAAAGACGTCTTCATATCGCTGCGGAGCTAAAATGGTCAGCCGATAAACAGATCCAGGACTTCGGGCGTACTCATCGGACGGGTCAAGTGGCACCGCCAGTCTATCTGCTAGTCTTCACCGAACTCGGAGGCGAGAAAAGGTTTTCCTCAACTATCGCTAGAAGACTCGGCAATATGGGAGCCCTTACAAAGGGGGACCGCCGCGCCGAGAAGGCTGGCAACCTTGATAAATATAATCTTGAATCGAGAGAAGGGCGTTCGGCGTTACGTGTTGTACTCACCGGCATCATGAGAGGACGAGAGATCGAGGGGATCGAAGATCCTAAACAGGCGCTTCGAGATATGGGGCTTGTTAAGACGGTCGATGGTGACGAGCAGATCCCCGACAGCGAGAAGACCAATATCCCTCGATTCCTAAACAGGCTGCTTTCGCTTGAGATGGACCGGCAGAACGCACTTTTTGATTACTTCTACTCCACGTTCCTAGAGACCATTGAATATCTAAAGCAGAAAGGAAGACTCGATGACGGAATGGAAGACCTGAAAGCGATGTCAGTCGCCGTCTCGGGATCGCCGCAGGTTCTGAACTCCGATCCTTTGACCGCAGCAAAGACTGTCTATTACAAATTGGAATTTAAAGTCGCGACAACACCGGCTAGATATCAGGACATGGCGGCCAGTGATATACACCAGCTCTATCAGGACCGACGAGACGGATCGTTCATAGCCGTGAGAAGAACTTTATCCCATACTGATCCCGAATCAGGAGAACGGTATCAGATGTTCTCTATCACAAAGCCTTCCGGCCGCAACGTAGCCTATTTACGCGAGAGTGAGTTGAATCAACGGTATCGCATAGTTCCGAAAACAAAAGCAGAAGACTGGTGGATTAACGAGGAGAAGAAGATTCCAAACTTCGAACACAGAACCGTCCATATTCTCAGCGGTGCATTGCTGCCAATATGGAAATATCTTAAGACACTCAGCCACGATGCTCTGAATATCGTTCGAACCACAACGGATGATGGCACCAGACTCGTTGGAGTAAAGATATCGGAAGAATGGCTCAGAGACATCCGTCAGCACTTTGGCCTTCGGGCCAGTATTCCAACAACCGCCAATGAAGTATTGCGCGTGGTTGATTTTGAGAAGAACAGCGTCAATCTGATCGGCGATATCACTGTGCGGTCATCGCGGTTTCAGGGGCAACTGCTTACAGAGATCTGTCCTTCAACTTTCGAACAGATCCGAGAACTGCGGGGAATGGGACTCGTCAATATCGTACAGCACGGGCGCCAGAGATTTTTTCTTCCACAAGAATCCCCATGGCTCGCCCTTGAAAGAGTCTTGTTTCTTTATCCGCCGGAATCTACCGAGATTAGTTTCTTGCCTGAAATGTCGGGGGAATCTGATAGTTTCGAGAAAGCGACTGCGATTGAACTTCATGAGTGGATGATCGAGCCGGACCTGTGGGCTATTGACGAACTTTCCGTCGCGGAGGATTTGGCTAGTGTAAGCCAGAGAATCTGTTACGGCGAACAGCGACAACTAGCCAACGACCGACGATCGTTGGATTTCACGAGCGGAGTCTGAGTTTGGGGGTATAGGACTTGGGCATTGCATACCTTCCATCAAATCGAAAAAAAAATAGTTCCTTAGAAGTAACTTTTCCGGCTAATGAGGGTTTTTATTGATGTAGGTCAAACAATCGGAATTAAAAACGGCCCCTGGCTTTCCAAACGAAACGTCGGAGCTACCGGATGAAGAAACACATTCCGCATTGATACGGACCTTTGAAGCAGTATTCGGAGGGTCATTGCTAATGGACAGTCAGTATGTTTATGCGAACACAGACACTGCGTCGTCGGTCTTTGAGGAAAAAATAGCTCTGTACGCGCGAGTTCCGCATTACATTCTCATCACCGGTGAGAGAGGCACTGGCAAAACGACGATAGCCCGACAAATCCACGATCTTAGCATCCGATCGGGGAGGGAGTTCGTTGGAGTAAATTGCGCGAGTTTTTCATCAGAACTTCTAGAATCCGAACTCTTTGGCTACGAAAAAGGTGCGTTTACAGGCGCAGTCGCTCCTAAGGCCGGACTTTTTGAGACTGCCAGCGGAGGGACTCTTTTTCTCGACGAGATCGGCGAGTTGTCCCTAAGTCTTCAGGCAAAATTTCTAAAGGCGGTAGAAGAAAGGCGTATT
>Ga0138256_10005835_pt1 | contig 13033 bp, 17 predicted proteins | sample KNB2016incub_MG_FD_105486 | JGI IMG/M metagenome (GOLD analysis project Ga0138256, IMG submission 105486) | Active sludge microbial communities from wastewater in Klosterneuburg, Austria - KNB2014incub_MG | ecosystem: Engineered > WWTP > Activated sludge > Unclassified | place: Austria... | reverse complement strand
TAGGGCACATTGCTGACATGCACCGCATGATAAAGCGAGACCGCTTCGCCGTCGCGGCGGATGGTCAGGCGCAGCGTCACCAGGCCGGCACGGTAGGCCACCACCAGCGGATCATAGGTGATCGTGCAGTCCTCCACGTCGCCGGCGATCAGCGCCGAGCTGCCGCCTGCCGGGGGATTGCCCTGGATCGCCGTGACGGGGTAGCCCCAGTAGCGCGTCAGCGTGCGTGCCGTCGTGTCGCAGATGTAGGACACGGGCCCCTCGACGACCTGGAAGCGCTGGCTCGGCGAGGCCAGCGGAAACGGCGCGGCCGTCGGCGCAAACGCGATGTTGGCGACCGTCGCGGTCGCACCGGCGTAAGCGCGGCGATTGTCGCCGGCATAGGCATCGGCGCCGGCGATGCCCAGGTTGTACACCACGACCTGATCGCCCGCCGCCGCGGCGACGCCGGGCCCGAGCACGTCGAAGCTGCCGTCGGCGGCGGCGCTGAAGTCGAGTACATCGCCGCCGCCGGACCCATCCGGCTCGGCGCGATAGCGGCCGCCGGAACGCACCAGCAGGAACTCGACCGCGGCCGTGCTGGCCGTGCTGGCGACGCGCACGCTGTTCGGCAGCGCCAGGCGCAGGTCGCGGCCGATGCGCCGCGTTGCCGTGTTTGCCGCATCGGCAAGTTCCATCCGGCGCGCGGTATCGACATAGCCCATCACCGGCGAGCGGATGAACACCGCCACCGCGGCGGCGATGACGCCGGTGATGGCGATCACCGCGATCGCCTCGACCAGCGTGAATCCGCGTTCCCGGTGCGATGAAAGGCTCATGGTCGCGTCACGGCAGGGCATTCGGGGCGTAGCGCGTGCGGAAGCCTTGCAGCACCACCGTGGTGTTTCCCGGCGCGGTCACCGTGACGGTGACCAGCAGGGCCTCGCCGCTGGCTGCGGTGATGGCGCCCAGGTCCGCCGCGCCTACCGCGATGGTCGCACGATAGCCGGCGAGACCGATCAGCGTATTCGAGATATCCCGCAGTCCGCCCTCGGTGGCGGAGTCGTAGCCGTGGTAGTCGCTCGCGTTGTCGAAGAAGGCCCCGCCGGCACCATAGCGGTTCTCGGCGCCTTCCGCGCCGAGGCCCTCGACGGTTGCGGCCGCGCTGCAGCCGGCTGGTCCCACCGCGTTGCTCGTTGCCGTGGCCGCCTGCGGATCGTCCGGATCGCAGAAGGTGAAGGGCTGCAGCAGGACTTCCTCGAGCAGGGATTCGGCGATCGCCAGCGCCTGCTTCTGCAGCATCGGGTCGGGACTTCCCCGTGTCGCCGCATTCAGCGCCGACAGCACACCCGCCACACCGACGCTGACGACGACGATGAATACCACCAGTTCGACCAGCGAGGCCCCGCGGGCGCGACGGGAATCAGGGCGAAGCCACATAGCCGGTCTCGCGGCGGATGGTGAAACTGCGCGGCACCTCCCCAGCGGCCGAGACGGTGATTGTCAGGTCGGCAGCGATGGAAGGCTGGCCAAGGCCGTTGAAGCTGAAGGTCGCTGCCGGCCCCAGCGTCACGCCGCCGGGGGCGGTCGCCACCAGCGGATTGCCGGAAACGGGATCGGTGACGGGCGTGGCGCAGCCGGCGTCGTAGCAGACGCTGGCGGACCCGGCGGCAATGGCCACGAACACGTTGCGGCGCTTGCCCACCGCGGTCTTCTGCGCGTAGCGAACCGCGCCTTGCGCCTGGTCCGAGTAGCCGCGAAGGTCGAAGCCCGTGCGTCCCATGAAGCGCGGAACCGCGACGGCGGCAAGAACTGTCGTGACGACCATCACGACCACCAGTTCCACCATCGTGAACCCCCCGCATCCGCGCCGACGCAACACGCCGTATCCTCCGGAAGGCGCGAGGCGGGCGATTCGTCGCGTCACAAATCGCCCGCCTTCGGAAATCACAGGCCCTCCCGGGCGCAGGTGTCTGTCAGCAGCCGCTTACATCCACCGTCACGACGCCGGTGGCCGGAGCGTAGAGGGCCTGGCAGGTTGCAATGGTGCCGGGGGCGGGACGCCAGGTCAGCATGTCACCGGCCCCACCACCGCCAATGCCGACGACGATCCCCTGGCAAGAAGTCGCCGACTCGCAGCGCATGGCGTTGCCGATGCCCGCGAGCGGCGCGGTCGGCACCCCCTGCGCGGCACCTGCGGTACCCACCGCCACGGTTGTGCCATCCGCCATCGTGATCGGCGTCGTCGCGGTTCCGGTGGCGAAGTAGCGTGCCTGCGAGACCGCCACGGCCGAGCGCAGGCCGCCGGCAATGCCGTTGACCGCCGCGATCCGCGCATCGTTGGTGACATTGATGAAGCGCGGCAGCGCGGTGGCGGCGAGGATGCCGAGGATCACGATGACGACGATGAGTTCGACCAGGGTAAAGCCGGATTGCCTTGTGGGTTTCATTTCGTTCTCCATACAGGATTGATCTCGATTACGGGTTGGCGGTCACGACTACCGCGCCATTTGCCGCATCGTAGGTAAAGGTTCTCGCCGGCACCGCCGCCGCGCCGGAGATCTGGTAAGTGAAAGTGCATACCGTGCCCGCCGCCGAAGCGACGTAGATCACGTTGGCCGCGGCCGCGGCGGCCGCGATCGGCGGGTTCTGGATGACGCCGTTCCAGATCTCGACGCAGAGGGCCGCCGACATGGCGGTCGCATTGTTGCCGGCGGTGCCGGTCGGCCAGCCGATTGCGCTGACGTCCACGTCACCGTTGCCGAAGCTGGCAACGTTGTCCTGCGAGGCGACGGCGCCGTTGGCTAACCACTGCGCCTTCGCCAGCATGACTCCGGTGCCGAGTGCACCGGCCGTACCCGCGACGGCGGCGCGATGGGCCTGGGTGCTGGTATCCATGAACTTGGGCAGCGCCGTCGCGGCAAGGATGCCCAGCACCAGGATGACGACGATCAGTTCGACGATGGTAAAACCAGCCTGCGGATTCCGATTCATATTTTTCCCCTTGCGGATTACGGATTCGCCGTGATCACCACGGCGCCATTGCTTGCGTCATAGGTCATGGTGCGGGCCGGAGCCGCCGCCGCGCCATTGACCTGGTAGGTAAACGTGCAGACCGGCGCCGCCGCCGTGGCGACGTAGGCGATGCCGGCGCCGCTGGCAGTGCCGACGACCGGCGGATTCTGCATGACGCCGTTCCACACCTCCGCGCAGATCGCCGCGGTCATGCCTGCCGGCGCGGTATTACCCGCGGTGCCGGTCGGCCAGCCGCTGGCACTGACGTCGACGTCGTTGTTGCCGAAACCCGCCACGTTGGTGGCGGCAACCGTCAGTCCGTTCGCCGTCCATTGCGCCTTGGCCAGCATCACGCCGCTCCCCAGCGCGCCCGCGGCCCCGGAAACCGCGGCGTGATGCGCCGCAGCGGTTACGTCCATGAACTTCGGCAGCGCCGTCGCCGCCAGAATGCCCAGAACGAGGATCACCACAATCAGTTCGATGATCGTAAAGCCCTTCTGGATGGTTTTCATGCTCCCTCCTACTAAAGTTATACGATACATAGCATAAATCAGGCGAAGAACGCCATGAATTCCTTCACGAAATGCCGTGGTTCCCCGTGTTTACGTCAATTGCCAAACCAACTGTAGCCGATGACCGGCCCCAATTCGACGCCGGAGATGCCGGTACCCATGGCCGACGCCACTGCCGGCCGTACCCGGACCTGAAAGCGGAATACGCCCTCTTCAGGCAGTTCCCCCCGCCAGGCCAGCCGCCTCGGCACATAAGCCAGTTCGCGCCGGCCGGCATCGAAATACCAGGAGCCGCCCGGCAGCGTTCGCGGGTCGGGCCGATCCCGTTCCCCGAGGTAATCGGGCAGCGGCTCCATCAACCAGCGCATCGGGTTGCCACCCCCCATGGCGCGAACCTGGTTCAGGTCGCCCGTCGCGGCCCGCTGTCCTGCTTCCAGGTACATCGCCAGCCGCAGTGTCGCCACCGCCTGCCGCATCGCCGCCTGGTCGGCCAGGCGGACATAGTCGAGCAGACGGTCCGACAGAATCCACATCAGGACGGCGATCACCGTGATCGAAACCGTCGTCTCCAGCAGGCCGGCACCCCCCTGCCTGCCCGAGGAACGCCGTGCCCACCCCTTCGCCCGATCCGGCATCGCCGCTCACTTGAGTACGTTCTTGCCGAGGTCCCACACCGGCAGGAACACGCCAAGTGCGAGCACCAGCACCATCATGCCGAGCAGGATGATGAGGATCGGCTCGATCTGCGAGGACAGCGTCTTCAGCTCGTACTCCACCTCGCGCTGGTACATGTCGGCGATTTCCAGCAGCAGCTCGTCCAGCGCGCCGGATTCCTCACCCACCGCCACCATCTGCAGCACGACCGGCGTAAACACACCGGCGGCTATGGCGGTGCGCAGCACGCTCTCGCCGCGTTCCACCCCTTCGCGCATGCGCTCGACGCGGCTGGCAATGTAGGTGTTGCCGACCGTCTCGGCCGTCACCGTCAGGGCCTGCACCACCGGCACGCCGCTTTTCATGGCCAGCGCCAGGCTGCGCGCGAAGCGCGACAGGGTTGCCTTGCGCACGATCTTGCCGGCGATCGGGAAGCGCAGGATGAAGCGGTCCCAGGCCAGTCGCCCGGTCGCCGTCCGCAGCCATCCCCGGAACGCAAATGCCGCGCCGACCAGGAGCGCCAGCATCAGCGGCCAGTAGCTCACCATGAAGTCCGAGAACCCCATGAGGAAACGCGTCATCGCCGGCAGTTCGACATTGAAGCCCTTGTACACCTTGGCGAAGGAGGGGATGACGAAGAGGTTGATGATCACCAGTGCCACCGCCATCACCACCACCACGATCACCGGGTAGCGCACCGCCGAACGCACCTGTTCGCGCATGAACTTCTCGAACTCCAGGTGGTGAAACAGCCGCATGAAGACTTCTTCGAGGCGTCCGGTCATCTCGCCGACGCGGATCATCGACAGGTAAAACGGTGTGAAGACGGCCGGATGGCGGCCGAGCGAGGCGGACAGCTCGCGGCCGCCGTCCAGGCTCTCGCGGATCTCCTGGAGGACGCGGCCGAAGGTGCGGTGCTGCGTCGACTCCTGCATGCCGGCGAGGGCCCGCATGATCGGCACGCCGGCGCGCAGCAGGGTATGCATCTGGCGGCTGAAGAGCATGATGTCCACCGCCCTGATGCGTTCCTCGCCAAGCGTCGAAAACCAGGCGCCCAGGCCCGACCCGGCGCCCGCGGCCGGGGTAATCTCGATCGGCACGATGCCGCGCCCCGCGAGGGTGTCGGCCACCGCGGCGGCGCTGGCGCCTTCCTGGGTGCCGGTGACCAGCGCGCCGCCGGGGTTGCGGCCGCGGTAGGCGAAGCTGGCCATCAGGCGCCTTCCTCGAACTGGCTGGTGACGCGCATCGCTTCCTCGACCGTAGTGCGGCCGTGTGCGGCCAGTCGCACCGCGTCGCGCCTCAGGGTGGCGCCGGCCATCTGCGCCCGTGCGGCCGCGACGAAATGTGCCGGGTCGGCATGGTTGGCCGCTTCGACCACGGGGGCGGTCATTTCCAGCATCTCGTAGATGCCGGTGCGGCCCTGATAGCCGGTGTTGTTGCAGTGGGAACAGCCGGCGCCCTCGACATAGGCATAGTCGCCGGCCTTCCCGCCCAGTTCATAGCGCAGCCATTCGGCCTCGTGCGGTAGCAGCGCGTGCGGCCTCGCGCAGCTCTCGCACACCACGCGCAGCAGGCGTTGTGCCACCACCATGTGCAGTGACAGCGCGACCATATAGCGCGGCACGCCCATGTCCATCAGGCGAATCGGGGTGCCGACGGCATCATTGGTATGCAGGGTGGAGAAGACCAGGTGGCCGGTCATGGCCGCGCGCAGGCCGATCTCCGCGGTGGTCTGGTCGCGCATCTCGCCCACCAGCACGACGTCCGGGTCCTGCCGCAGCGCGGAGCGCAGCACGCGGTCGAAGCCGAGCCCGATCTTCTCGTGCACCTGCACCTGGTTGATGCCGGGCAGGCGGTATTCGACCGGGTCCTCGACGGTAATGATCTTCTTCTCCGTCGTGTTGATTTCCTTCAGCGCGGCATACAGCGTGGTCGTCTTGCCGCTGCCGGTCGGGCCCGTCACCAGCACGATGCCGTTGGGCCGGTGGATGGCTTTCATCATCCGATCGAGAACGCGCGGCGGCATCCCCAGCCGCTCCAGGCCGAGCAGGCCGCTGGCCTGGTTGAGCAGGCGCATGACCACCGATTCGCCGTACTGGGTCGGCATGGTAGAAATGCGGACATCGACGGCGTTGCCGCGCACCTTGACGTTGAAACGCCCGTCTTGCGGCAGGCGCTTCTCGGAGATGTCCAGCCCGGACATCAGCTTCAGGCGCAGCGCCAATGCCGTGGCGATCTTGGTGTCCGCCTCGGTCTGCACGTGGAGGACGCCGTCGATGCGGAAGCGGATGCGCAGGCTGCGCTCCTGCGGCTCGATGTGGATGTCCGAGGCGCGCGCCTGGATGGCATCCTCGAATACCGACTGCAGCAGCTTGACGACCGGCGCTTCCTCGGCGCCCGGCGCGAGCCCACCCAGCTCGCCGAATTCCACCGGCACGTCGGACAACTCGGCCGTCAGTTCCTGCGCCAGCCCGGAAATCTCCTCCGTGCGGCGGTACATGCGGTCGATGGTCGCCAGCAGTTGCGATTCGGTGATGACGGCCAGCTCGATCTCTCGGCGCAGGATGCGCGCCAGCTCGTCGTAGGCGAATAGGTCGGTCGGGTCGGACAGGCCGACCACGAGGCGGTCGTCGTGGCTTTCCAGCACCAATGCGCGGAAGCGCCGCGCCTGGGTTTCCGGCAACAGCTGGACCAGTTCCGCCTTGACGGCGTAGTGCTTCAGATCGATGTAGCGGATGCGCAGTTGCGCGGCGAGCGCCTGGGAAATGCCCTCCTCGGTGGCGTAGCCGGTCTCGACCAGCGTGCGCCCGAGCTTGCGGCCGCTGCGCTTCTGCGCTTCCAGGGCGAGCACCAGCTGATCTTCGGTGATCACCTGCTGCTTGACCAGGATCTCTCCGAGCCGGACCTTCTCTGGCCGCGCCATGCGCCCCCCAAAAGTTAAACCTGTTTACACGGAAATGGACGTAACATCCCAATTTTAAGGCAACTTATACCCTTTCCCGAAGGCTTTCAAGTGTTCCAACTGGTTCTCTTCCGGCCTGAGATCCCGCCAAACACCGGCAACGTGATCCGCCTGTGCGCCAACACCGGCACATGCCTGCACCTGGTGCGCCCCCTCGGTTTCAGCCTGGACGACCGCCAACTCGCCCGCGCTGGCATGGACTACCGCGACATCGCCGGCGTCCTGGTGCATGACGACTGGGCGGGCTGCGTCGCCACGCTCGGCGAATGCCGCCTGTTTTTCGCCACGACGCGCGGAGAAACGCGCCATGACACCCCCGTTTATCGTCACGGAGACGCTTTCGTGCTGGGCTCGGAGAGCAGCGGGTTGCCGGGGGAAATGCTGGATGGCGCGCCGTTGGAACGGCGCATCCGCCTGCCGATGCGGCCGGGCAACCGCAGCCTCAATCTCGGAAACGCCGCCGCGGTCCTGATCTACGAGGCCTGGCGGCAGAACGGCTTCGGCGGCGCGGCATAGGGCCGCGCCGGCCTACAGGTGCTCGGGCCGGGTCTCTCGGCCAAGGAGCTGCTCGACCGCCTCGCTCGCCGGCACCCGATCCTGCAGGACGCCCTTGACTGCCTGGGTGATCGGCATGTCGATGCCGTGCCGATCGGCCAGCGTGGCGACTTCGCGCGTGCTGTACACGCCCTCGGCGGTGTGGCCGAGGGCGGCGAGGATCTCGTCGAGGGGCCTTCCGCGCGCCAGTTCCAGGCCGACACGCCGGTTGCGCGAAAGCTCGCCGGTGCAGGTGAGGATGAGGTCGCCGACGCCGGCCAGGCCCATGAACGTCTCGCGCTTGCCGCCGAGTGCGACACCGAGGCGGGTGATCTCCGCCAGGCCGCGGGTAATCAGCGCCGCCCGTGCGTTGAGGCCGAAGCCCATGCCGTCGGAAATGCCCGCGGCAATGGCCATGACGTTCTTGACGGCACCGCCAACCTCGGCACCGATGACATCGTGGTTGGCGTAGACGCGCAGGCGGGCGCTATGCAGCGCTTGCGCGGTTTCGTCGGCGAAGGCCGCGTCCGCGGCGGCGAGCGTGACGGCGGTGGGAAGGCCGCGCGCCACTTCGTCGGCAAAGCTCGGGCCGGTGAGGGCGCCGCAGGGCGCCGTGGCACCCAGTTCGTCGGCGACGATCTGGTGCGGCAGGCACTGGCTGCCGCGCTCGATGCCCTTGCAGGCCCACAGCAGCGGCCGGCCCGGCGCGGCCGCTTTCAGGCTTCGCGCGGTCTCGCGCAGGCCCGCCAGCGGCGTCGCCGCCAGGTTCAGCTCACTGCCGCGGGCGGCGGTGGCCAATTCGGACTCGATGCGTATTTCGGGGGGAAGCGTGTGACCCGGCAGGTAGGGCGCATTCTCGCGTGTCGCGCGCATCGCCTCGGCCAGCCGCGGGTCGCGCGCCCACAGCGCGACTTCGTGGCGCCGGCAAAAGGCAATGGCCAGCGCCGTGCCCCACGCGCCGGCGCCGAAGATGGCCAGCCGCATCGGCGCGTCAGAGACCCCAGACCTGGCCGACGCGGACGAAGCCGGCCTGCCCGTCGGCGTGGCGTACGCGCACCCATCCGGCCGGACCGGCTTCCAGCCATTCCAGGAGGACGTCCTTGTCGGCCTCGAATACGAGCGGCGCCGCCGCGTCGGCCTCCTTGCGTACTTCGGCGCCCTTCCCGAGCACGATCAGCATGCGTTTGTCGTTGAGCGCGCGCTTCTCGACCCAGGCGATGTCCCCGGCCGCATCGCGTACCTTGATCCAGGCCTCGGTGCTGACCACCACCTCGACCGGGGTGCCGCGGGCAGCCACGAAGATCGGCCGCGCCTTCAGCGACGGCGCGTCGTACATGACCGTACCGGCCTCGGCGATCGAACGGAAGTCCAGCGCGAGCGCCGCCGGCGCCGCGAGCGCAAGCAGGAGCAGAACGCCGGGGCGCATCGCGCGGACCATTACTGGATGGGGATCTCGGCCGAGGCGTGCTGGCCCTGCTGCTGCAGCCGCTCCTGGTAGAGCGCCTCGAAATTGACCGGCGCCAGCAGCACCGGCGGAAAGCCGGCACGGTTCACCATGTCGGACACGGTCTCGCGAGCGTAGGGGAAGAGGATGTTCGGGCAGGCGATGGCGAGGATCGGCTCGATCTCGCCATTCGGCACGTTGCTCACGGCGAAGATGCCGGCCTGCGCCGCCTCGACCAGGAATATCGTCCGCTCGCCCAGCTTGGCGGTCACGGTCACGGTCACGGTCACGTCGAAGACCCCTTCGTCAATTGCGCTGGCTTCCGAACGCAGCGCGACCTCCACCTGCGGCGGCTCGCGCTCCAGGAAGACCTGGGGGGCGCCGGGGATCTCGAGCGACAGATCCTTGACGTAGATTTTCTCGATGCTGAAACGGGGCTGGGCTTCGTCTGACATTGCAGTTCCTGAATGGGTTGGTTCGGAGCGGAAAAAAGGCGCTGGCGGGACGCTCACTCGCCGCGCAGCAGGGGTTCGAGACGGCCGGACCGATCCAGCGCGTAGAGGTCGTCGCAGCCACCGACGTGGAAATCGCCGATGAATATCTGCGGCACCGTGCGCTGCCCGGTCTTTTCCACCATCTCGGCGCGCCGCTCGGGTTCGAGGTCGACGCGCACCTTGTCGATCGCGGTGACGCCGCGGCGGGCCAGAAGCTGTTCGGCGCGGACGCAGTACGGACAAACCGCGCTGGAGTACATGAGCACCTTCGCGCTCATTTCCGCGTCAGCGGCAGGCCGGCCTGGTCCCAGGCGGCGACGCCGCCGGTGAGATTGACCACGCGGGCGAAGCCGTGCTTGCGCAGCACTGCACAGGCCGACCCCGAGCGGTTGCCACTGGCGCAATTGACGATGAGCGGCTTGTCCTTGAGCTTCTCCAGCTCGGTCAGGCGCTTCTCCAACTGGCCGATGGGTACGTGGCGGGAGTTCGGGATATGCCCCTGGGCGAACTCGGCTGCCTCGCGCACGTCGAGCACGACGGCATCCTCGCGGTTGATCATCAGCGTCGCCTGCGTCGGGGACACGCCCCCGCCGGCGGCGCGCGCCATCCACGTCTGGTACGCCAGCATGCCCCCGCTGAAGACGGCCAGGCCGATCCAGGCGAGATTGTCCTTGATGAATTCCAACGGCAACTCCAATCAGTGCGGCACGCCGCAAAAAACTTCGCGCATCAGGACGATCAGTTGCAGGGTGCGCTGATCGCCGACGCGGTAATAGACGCGATTGGCGTCCTTGCGCGTGAGCAGCACGCCCTTGTCGCGCAGGATCGCCAGGTGCTGCGAGATGTTGCTTTGCGAGGTGCCCACGGCATCGACGATCTCCTGCACGCAAGCTTCCTGGTCGCCGACGACACACAGGATTTTCAGGCGCAGCGGATGCGAAATGGCCTTCAGCGCACGCGCGGCGGTCTCGATGTGTTCCTGCTTGTCTATCAGGTCGATAACGGTGGTTTGCACGTGGCTCGGTCCAATTGGGTGCGCGAATATTATAAAATACTTCCTCGCGCCACGCTTGGCCGCCACGCCGACCGCCTGCGCCGCCCGCCAAACCCGATCAACCCTGCCCCTTGAAATCATGAAGAAACTCGTATTGCTGCGCCACGGAGAATCTGCCTGGAACAAGGAAAACCGTTTCACCGGCTGGACGGATGTCGACCTGACCGACAAGGGGCGCGCCGAGGCCACGCAGGCGGGGCGCCTGCTCCGCGAGGCCGGCTTCGCCTTCGATGTCGCCTATACCTCGGTGCTGCGGCGGGCCATCCGGACCTTGTGGCGGGTGCTGGACGAAATGGACCGCATGTGGATCCCGGTGGAGCACTCCTGGCGGCTGAACGAGCGCCACTACGGCGCGCTCCAGGGGCTGAACAAGGCCGAGACGGCCGAGAAATATGGCGAGGCCCAGGTCAAGATCTGGCGCCGCGCCTACGATACGCCGCCGCCGTCGCTCGAAGCCGGCGACGAGCGCCTCGCCGCCCAGCTCGCCAACCCGCGCTACGCCGGCGACCCGGTGGCAGCCGCGACCGCAACCGAATGCCTGAAGGACACGGTGGCGCGCTTTCTGCCCTACTGGCAGTCGACCATCGCGCCGGCGGTCCGCTCCGGCAAGAGCGTCGTCATCGCCGCCCATGGCAACAGCCTGCGCGCGCTGGTGAAGTATCTCGACCGGGTCTCCGACGAACAGATCGTCGATCTGAACATCCCGACCGGCGCGCCACTCGTGTATGAACTCGACCATGACCTCCGGCCGCTCAAGCACTACTACCTGGGGGACGCGGCCGCAATCGAGGCGGCGATGCAGGCGGTGGCGAACCAGGGCAAGTCCCGCCCATGACGCCCGTCTGACGCCGCCCCGCGCGGAACCCGGCCTCCCGAATCATCGGTGTCTCCCCGCTTTTTCCGCGTTCTCGTTCTGCTGCTTCCGCTCGCCGCCGGAGGTGCTGCCGATGCCGCGCCGGCGACGGCAAAGCGGGCGGAACTGAAGGGGCTGCAGGAGCGGATCCAGGCGCTGCAGCAGGAACTGGCGCGAACCGAGGAATCGCGCGTCGATGCCACCGAAGAGCTGCGCGAGGTCGAGCGCGGGATCTCGGACGCCAACCGGCGGCTGGCCCAACTCGCCACCGAGCGTCGTGATGTCCAGCACACCCTGGCCGGGTTGACGGCGCAGGAGCGGCGCCTGGGTGAGCGCATCGGCCGTCAGCAGGAACAACTCGGCCGCCTGCTGGTGCGCCAGTACCGCGCCGGCGAGACCGATGCGCTTCGCCACCTCCTTGACGGCAACGACCCGAACCAGATCGCGCGGGATGCGCATTACCTCGCGCTGCTTTCGCGCGCCAAGGCCGAACTGATCGGCACGCTGCGCGAATCCCTCGCCGAAAAGGCGCGGCTGGCCGGCGAAGCGCGCGGCAAAGCCATCGAACTGGAAGCTATCGAGCGCAGTGAGCACGATAGCCGCGCCGATCTGCTCGACCGGCAGAAGCAGCGCCAGGCCACGCTGGCGCGTATCGGCGGGCAACTGCGCGCGCAACGCCAGGAGGTCGAAAAGCTTCGCCGCGACGAAAAGCGCCTGACGCGCCTGGTGGCCGGCCTGGCGCGCCTCGCCGCACAGCCCGCGCGCGCAGCCCGCCCCCGAGCCGCCGCGGCGGCGCTGCGCAACGACGCGCTGCCGGAAGCCGGCGCCGCGGACGGCGCCTTCGCACGCATGAAGGGGCGCCTGCGCCTGCCTGCGCGCGGGGAACTCGCCAACCGCTTCGGTGCCCAAAGGCAGGACGGCGGCACCACCTGGAAGGGGCTGTTCATCCGCGCCGCCGCCGGCGCCGAGGTCAAGGCGATCGCCGCAGGCAGCATCGTCTTCGCCGACTGGCTGCGCGGCTTCGGCAACCTGATCATCGGCGACCACGGCGACAGCTTCCTTTCCGTATATGGCAACAACGAATCGCTGCTGCACCAGGTCGGGCAGGCGATCGGCGGCGGCGACACGATCGCCACGGTGGGTGCCAGCGGCGGCAACCCGGAAACGGGTTTATACTTTGAACTAAGGCACTTGGGCCACCCAGTCGATCCGCTGCGGTGGGTCAGCCTGAAGTAGCCCAACGGAGACACGAAACACATGCGCAAGAAGCTGCAGCAGGCCGGGCTGGTCCTGGCGGGACTGGTCGTCGGCATTTCCATCAGCCTCAATTTCTCGGCCATCGCGCAGAAGGAGGCCGCGGGCCCGCTGCCGGTGGAGGAACTGCGCACCTTCGCGGATGTGTTCAGTGCCATCAAGACCGGCTACGTCGAGCCGGTCGAGGACAAGAAGCTCATCACCCAGGCGATTTCGGGCATGCTCACCGGCCTGGACCCGCATTCCCAGTACCTCGACGCCGACGCCTTCAAGGATCT
>Ga0138256_10005834_pt1 | contig 13034 bp, 11 predicted proteins | sample KNB2016incub_MG_FD_105486 | JGI IMG/M metagenome (GOLD analysis project Ga0138256, IMG submission 105486) | Active sludge microbial communities from wastewater in Klosterneuburg, Austria - KNB2014incub_MG | ecosystem: Engineered > WWTP > Activated sludge > Unclassified | place: Austria... | reverse complement strand
TAAATCATTGGTATGAAAAAAGGCCTATTGTCAGTCATTGTTATTTGTTGTTTTCTTTTGAATGGTTTGGCGCAGAGTGGATATTATTTCCCGGAAGCCGCTAACTACAATAAATCCATTCCTTCACCCGAACAATTTTTAGGTTATCCGATAGGCAGCCATCATACCCGTCATGATAAAGTTGTAGAGTACTTCAAAGAATTGGATCGCCTGAGCGACAAACTAAGTACTCAAATCATTGGATACACTTATGAACATCGCCCTCAACTGGTGGCAACGATTACCTCGTTGGTTAACCACGGCAGGCTGGAAAGTATCCGAAAAGCCAACCTGGAACGCGCCAATAAACCAGGAGGAGACGAGATGCCCCTGGTCATCACTTTGGGTTATAATGTACATGGAAATGAACCCTCCAGCACCGAAGCAGCTATGCTGACTGCTTATTACCTGGTAGCCAACGAAAGCCCGGAAACCGAACAATGGCTGAATGGCATGGTCATCCTCCTGGATCCATCTTATAACCCCGATGGCAGGGATCGCCACGCACATTGGGCCAATATGCATAAAGGCAGTCCAATGGTAAAAGACCCCAATGACCGGGAACACAATGAAGTCTGGCCGGGTGGGCGGACCAATCACTATTGGTTTGATCTTAACCGCGATTGGTTTTTGGGGATTCATCCTGAGAGTTTAAGCCGTTTAAAATTATTCCACGAATGGATGCCTTATGTCATGACGGATCACCACGAGATGGGTACCAATGCTACCTTTTATTTTGATCCGGGTAAATACAGCAGCAATAATCCAATCGTGCCACCATATTTGTACGATGTAGTATATCCCAAATTCGGAGAATATTTTTCCCGCGGGATGAATAGCATAAAATCCCTGTATTACACCAAAGAGTCTTTTGATAAATTATACCCCGGTTATGGATCGAGTTACGTCAATTTTTATGGAGGGGCCGGATTTTTATTTGAACAAGCAAGTTCACGTGGCCATGTTCAGGAAACTAATACCATACCTCTCGAGTTTAGATTCACTGTACGCAACCAGGTCACCGCTTCTCTGGCGACTTTAAAAGCATCACTTAACGAAAAGCCCATGCTGTTGAAATGCAGAAGGGATTTTTATGCGGCTGCTTTATCTCAATCAAAATCCAATCCGGTCAAGGCATATGTCTTCGGCGACCCGATGGATCCAACCCGGACCCAGGCCTTCGTCAATCTCCTGCGCCTTCACCATATTGATGTCTATCAGGTAGATAGGGATATGAACGTGAACACTAAAAATTTTATTAAGGGTTCATCTTATCTGGTACCGACAGAACAACAAAATTATTTTATGGTCAAATCCGTTTTTGAAAAAGGGATCACTTATACGGATAGTTTATTTTATGATGCATCGACCTGGTCGTTGATCCATGCATTTGATTTGCCTTATCAGGAGATCAGAGGCCAGTATTCAAAGGGAGCTTTGGTCACACAGGATCTGAACACGGTAGCATCCAATTTTGAAAAAAGCGATTATGGTTATCTCATCAACCAGCAGGATTATGCCGTATATCAGGCTATGTATAGATTGCAGGAAGCTGGAATTATAACCAAGACGGCTTTTAAACCTTTTAAGATGAATCTGAACGGACAAATGAAATCATTTAGTTATGGCACGCTGTTTATTCCCGTTCAACAACAAACTAAAACGGTTGATGAAGTTTATAATCTGCTGCAACTCATTTCAAAAGATTGTAAAATTGGCATCTTGCCTGTTAACACCGGATATGCACAGGAAGGGATAGACCTGGGTTCCAATTTTCTGAGAACCTTGAAAAAAATAAAAGCCCTGATGCCTATTGGTCAGGGCGTGAGTGGCTATGAAGCCGGTGAGGTCTGGCATCTTCTGGATCAAAGAATAAAAATGCCGATCACCAAAGTGGAAATGAATCAGTTTAGCCGGGTTGATTTGGATGAATATTCTACTATCGTCCTGGTCAGTGGAATCTATACGCTGGACAGGCCGACTGAAGATAGATTAAAAGCCTGGGTTTCCGGTGGTGGAACATTAATCACGTTCAAGTCCGCGTCGGAGTGGGCCATCAGAGTAGGATTGAGCCGTGAAAAAACTGTGCCATCGGATACTATATCGTCTATACGTGCTAATTATGAAGAGGTACAAAACAGGGAAGGTGCAAAACAAATCGGAGGATCTATTTTTGAAGCTGACCTGGATATCACGCATCCGTTGGGATTTGGTATACCGGACCGTAAAATCAGCGTTTACAAAAACAATAAAACCTTTTTAGCGCCAAGCCGCAATCCGACCGGCACAGTTGCCAGATATACGTCAAAACCTTTGATCGGAGGATATTTGCATTCAACGAATGAGCCTAAAATTGCAAATTCCGCAGCCCTCCTTTGTTCTTATGAAGGAACAGGGCGGGTCATTTTATTTGCTGACAATCCCAATTTCAGAGGGGTATGGTATGGGACTAACCGGTTGTTTTTAAATGCCTTGTTTTTTGGGCCTATCATTACTTCGCCGATTGGCGGGTTTGCTTCGTCTGAATCAGGGGAATAATCTTTTACTCTGGGTTTGAATTCTTTTTCAAACTTTATGATAAGGCCGTAATGATTTGCGGATACCTATATTATTTTAATTTACTCAAAGGGGATGACCCAAAGTGTTCAAGCATAAATAGAGAGCACTAGCCTTATAAACTAAATCTTAGAATCCCTAATGAGTAAACTCCATAGCACATACCTCCGTTGTGTGAGCAGGCAGGACATTGTATCTCGACTTGTTGTGCACTGCAGTTTATTGCGGTGGGATTAAGGCCAACCTGGGGATGACCTAAAAATGTTCAAGCATAAATAACGAGCACTAACCTTATAAACTAAATCTTTGCATCCCTACGGAGTAATCCCGTTGCAACGGGACCATAGCACATACCTCCGAAGTGTGAGCAGGGAAACCCAGGACATTGTATCTCGACTTGTTGTGCACTGAGGTTAACTTATGCTACGGTGGGTTTAAGCCATCTTGGTGATACCTAAAAATGTTCAAACAGATAATGAGGGCATTTGGTGTTTCTATTAGCTTAAGATATTGCGAACAAGTTTCAGGCGAAGACGCCTGAAACAACCTAAGTTTCAGGGAGGACGCCTGAAACAACCTCGTTTCCGAGTCACCCCCTGACTGTTTACAAATTGATGTATATTGAAATTGAATTGAACAAACATACATGACTTCAACCATTATTATTTCTATTTGTGTACTTGTCCTCATTGCGTATCTATTTGATTTGAGTTCTTCCAAAACCCGGATACCATCAGTTATACTTTTATTAATATCCGGTGGTATTGTCCGCCAAATCACCAAATGGATGGGCATCAACTTGCCTGACCCGCAGGTGATCTTGCCGGTATTGGGCACTGTGGGGTTAATCTTAATAGTTTTAGAAGGGTCCCTGGAATTGCAATTGCACAAGTCCAAACTACCGGTGATCTTCAAATCCTTATGGATAGCTTTTATTCCGTTAGTGGGATTGTCCTTATTGGCAGCATGGGGCTTGCAATACCTTGGTTTTCCAGACTATAAATTGAATCTGGCCAATGTGATTCCCTTGTTTGTGATCAGCAGCGCGATAGCCATTCCCAGTACCGCACATAGCGGCAAACCTACCCGAGAATTTGTCGTTTATGAAACCAGCTTATCGGATATTATCGGGGTTATTTTTTTCAATTTTATTTTATTGAATGAGGTGATCAATGGGCATGCCTTTTTGACATTTTTTATGCAACTTGGCCTGGAGACCATTATAGCGTTTATTGCGACTTTGTTTTTGGCTTTCCTGCTTGCAAAAATTGAACATCATATCAAATTTGTACCCATCATTTTCCTGATCATTCTCATTTACGCCATATCTAAAGAATTGCATCTTCCCGCGCTGTTATTCATTTTAATTTTTGGATTATTTCTTGGAAACCTTGATGAATTAAAAGAATTCGCGTGGGTCAGGAAGTTCCATCCTGAAAATCTGGACAAAGAAGTTCACCGGTTTAAAGAAATCACGGTAGAAGCAACTTTTTTGATCCGGTCCTTATTTTTCCTGGTTTTTGGCTATCTGATCCGGCCCAGAGAAATATTAAATCAGGAAAGTATCCTGTGGTCTCTGCTCATTGTCGTGGCCATTTTTAGCAGCCGAACCTTACTTTTAAAACTCTTTAAATTCCGCTTTGACCCCTTATTGTATATTGCCCCCAGGGGTTTGATCACCATCCTTTTGTTTTTATCTATTCCTTCAGAAGCCCGGATTTCAATTATCAATAATTCATTGGTCGTGCAGGTCATGTTGCTGACCATTCTGATTATGATGGTAGGCTTGATGGTGAGCAAGGAAAAGAAGAGGGAAACTCCTGTGGCCGATCCGGAAACCACTTTACCGGAAGTGCTTATATAGAGCCATATGTTATGAATGATAAGCTGTGGTATAAATTTACCTTGCAGCATTCTTTATTTTTTGTTTTAAAGCCGTAATCAATTCATTCACCCCTTCCTCTATCGGCAATGACACAGGTAATTGTACTTCTTCCCGAATGGATTTTTGGAACTGAATTGCTTCTTCAAGACTGCAGTCGGTAGTATTTAAAGCAACCCCAATTACCTCACTTCCATAAGCTTTGATCAAATCGATCTCCGATTGCAGGGAAGGTATTTTACCCCAGGCCGGATTGCCATCGAAATATTTACGTTTAGGGGCGTACAACAAAATGGTTTGTTTAGCATTGCCTGAAACCAGGAGCTCAGACCCACAAGGCCCGCTGGGATTTCGAAGGGCGGATTGGCCTTCGAGAAAAATGATATCGGGTTTTTCGTTTTCCCAGCAACTCACAATAGCATGTTCCAATTCTCCGGATACAAAATCATTATACGTAGAGTCCAACACAAAACCATATCGTCCGCTTTGCATCCAGCCGGTCTGACCCGTAAATATCATCTCCGCTTTTATTCCTGCTTTTTTACAACCTTCCAGTAAAAATCGGGTAGTGCTTCTTTTGCCAATTGCGCAGTCCATACCCAAAACTGCTACAATCGGGCATTGAACTTCAAAAATCTTTCCGGTCCAGAAATGCAATTCGGATTTTGGTTTTGGTTTACGGATATCGATAATCTGGGTTCCAATGCGCAAAGCCGCAGCTACAATTTCCGGTTTGTCACTTACATACTCATGCAAGCCGCTGACGATAGAGAGGCCTTTGCCCGCGCAATACAACAACTGTTCTAATAACTCAGGAGGCAATTTGCCCCCAACAGGTGCTATCCCAACAATGGCATATCGAATGGTCGGGTGTTCATTGAGTGCCTCATCCACTGATTTATACACCGGGATATTACGTTGATGGCCATCGAGTACCATACCGGCATCTTTACCGGCATGCACCGGATCTATGACTGCCTCGAGGTTAAAACGATCGGATCCGCGAATGAGTCCGTGGGCTGTCTTTGCATAATTTTGATCCAGCAAACCGAGTGTAAAAACCAGGGCAGATCCGGATGAGGTTGACATAAGTGGTTCGTATTAATTTTTTTAAACGCCATTAAGGCAATGGTTGAGGATACTTGCAGCTTCCCGCAATTCAGCTTCATTTATAGTCAGCGGTGGGGCAATCCGGATAGACTCATCATTGAATAAAAACCAATCCATTAATAATCCCTCCCGCATAGCCCGGTTGATGACTTCCTGGACAGTGGAGACATCACCCAAGTCAAGGGCCATCCAGAAGCCAGATGGTCGCCGCACGGCTTTGATCCTATTTTTATCCAACAGGCTTTCAAATAAATTAGATTTTTCCATACTGTCTTTGATGGTGTTGGAGTCTATAAGATATTGTATACCTGCCAGACCTGCGGCACAAGATAAAGGATGCCCTCCAAAAGTAGTCATATGGGTCAATGGAGGATTGTCTTCCAGCGCATTCATTATTTTTTTGTCCGAAATAAAAGCGGAAAGCGGAAGGCCTCCCCCCAGGCTTTTACCCAGTACAAGAATATCCGGTACAATCCCAAATTGGGTAAAGGCAAACAAACTCCCAGTCCTGCCCATGGCCGTTTGGATTTCATCCAAAATCAAAAAGGTAGAGGTGGCAGTGCACCGTTCACGAACTGCCTTAATGAATCCCAGCTCAGGTAAAATGATGCCTGCTTCTGCCTGAATCACCTCCATCACCACCGCGGCAGTATTTTCCGTAATCGATTCCAATTGATCAATTGCATTAAATTCCAGGTGTTTAATCCCGGGTAATACTGGTTCGTAACCTTGGGTTTTGTTGGAATCACTCATGAGGCTCATAGCCCCATACGTACTCCCGTGATAAGCTTTCTTAAATGCAATAATTTCAGGTCTGGCTGTATATTTTTTAGCCATTTTTATAGCACCCTCTATAGCCTCAGCGCCCGTTGTTTGGAAAAAAACGGTATTGAGATTAAATGGCAATTGCGAGACCAATAACTCAGCCAATCTGACCTGGGGGGATTGCACGTGTTCCCCATACACCATGGTATGCAAATATTGATCAGCCTGGTTATGTATTGCCTTAATAATATGCGGATTATGATGGCCCAGATAACTCACTCCAATGCCTGAAATCATGTCCAGAAACCGGTTTCCCGATTCGTCATAGATATAGGATCCAGCGGCCCTGGAAACAACAAACTCCATCGAAAATGGGCTTGTTTTCCCTATCAGGGCCTGAAATTTTGAGCGAATAGTCATAACAATTGGCCGTGCGATTGCGTTTAATTAAGCATTAACTTACAAAATATATAACCGCCGCACCTTTTTTTGAGAAAAATGGTTTTTTAAAAAGAGTAATCCCAGCGCCAATTTGAGAGGCATGAATTTAAAAGCAATATTTCCAGTCATTTTACTGCTTTTATCCGCCTGCAACAGTTTCGTCAAAAAACCCCTCGCATTTGAAATTCACGGGATTGATGTCTCTCATTTTCAAGGGAAAGTAGATTGGCCCACGGTGAAAGATCAAGGTGTTTCATTTGCATTTATAAAAGCAACAGAGGGTTTGGAACATTGCGATACGATGTTTTATAAACACTGGAAGGCACTCAAATTGGCCGATATTAAAAGAGGTGCTTATCATTTTTTTAAGCCCGACCTGGATCCTGCACTCCAGGCACAAAATTTTATGATCAATGTAAGCCTTCAAAACGGGGACCTGCCCCCGGTGTTGGACATGGAAGTCACCGATCATGCAGACCCTGAAGAATTGGTGGATCGCATGCAGGTATGGCTGGATCTTGTCACCCGGGCTTTTAATACCCGTCCTATCATTTATACTAACCTGAAAGCATATTACCGCTTTATTGCAGGTCGTTTTGATGATTATCCGATCTGGATTGCCCGTTATAATGACAAAGCCCCCGACCTGGGAAACAACCGGATATGGAATTTTTGGCAATACGCCAACAGCGGCCAGATCCAGGGCATCAAACAACAAGTTGATTTTAATGCTTTCAATGGTTCCTATCACCAACTGGAATCACTTTGTGTAAAAAATTTGCCCTCCGCAGAATTGATGGAATTGGTACGCAATAAAAGATAAACTCCAAGCTTTCCAAATTAACTAGCTGTTAGTTGTTCCGGTCGTTTTGCCGGAATCCCCGGACTGTATCAGTTTGCTGATTTCTTTATCTATTTCAAACCAGGCAGTAGCACCCTCGTGTTTTGCCACCACAGCGCCCATAGCACAGGAGGCTTCCAGGGCAGATTCTATACTGCTTCCTTTTAGAAACTGGACAATAAACATCGCCAGGAAAGAATCGCCGCTTCCCACCGTATCGATGACCCTGACCTGGAATCCCGGATGGTCCATCGTATTGCCCTCACGATCATAATAAGCAGCTCCCTTATCCCCTCGCGTGACAAGAAGTTTGCCCACCTTTGGGAAACGTTCCAACAGCATTTGCGCCTGATTGGATTCCTGATCTGACCCAATCCCAAGCCATTGTGCAATCAATGTTAGTTCTTCATTATTGATTTTGACCCAATCTGCTAAACTCAATAATTGAAATACTAAATCCGGACTATAATATGGAGCCCGGAGATTGATATCACAGATTTTTAGCCCTGCATAAGGAATGATTGAAAGGAGGGATTGGTGACTTAGGGTATGTCGGCAGGCCAGCGAACCAAATACCACAATAGGGGATTCGCTGATTAGAAAATCTATTTCGGAATTACCAACTTCAATAAAATCCCAGGCAGAGGGACTTTCAATAACATAACTGGCTTCGTTTTTTTCATTGAGTGTGACCAATACCTTTCCGGTCGGGTAACTATTTTCCTGTACCCATGAGGTGGATATATTTTTTGATTTTAAAAATTCAACCAGCTCTTTACCTAAATCATCCTTTCCGACTGCTGTAAACGGGAAAGCTTTTAAACCCAGTCTGTTCAGGTGATATGCTACATTCATGGGTGCACCACCGGCCTTTTTGCCCTGAGGTAACATATCCCATAACAATTCACCGAAACAAATTATTTTTTTCTCCATCAAAGACTATTGAAATCCCTATAATAAATTCTGTTCATTAATTGGAAAACGCGTTTTCGATATTTTTATCCGGTATAAACCAGATCAGAGCAACCAGGATAAATATTCCCAGGGATATCATCGGTTGATAAAATGCAATCACAAATGCCATGGAATATGCTACAGTGGAAATTATTCCTTTAATATTCTGGCGTATTAATAATTTTTTTAATTGATCGTGTTTAGGGTGGGTTTGTTTGATAGCGAATAGCAAGAAATAATATGCCAACCCACAGGCTAAAGCAAGCGCGGCATAAAGTATGATTGCATGTTGTGCAAAATGCGATTCTCCCATCCAGGCAGTCGCAAACGGTATCAGGGATAACCAAAATAAAAGGTGGAGATTGGTCCACATAATACTGGCATTGACGGTGGGTATGGCATGGACAAGGTGATGGTGATTGACCCAATATATGCCCAACATGATAAAACTCAGGACATAACTAAAAAAAACAGGCGTCAGTTTGGCCAAATCACCCCAATCGTCGCTATGCGGTACCTTCATTTCCAATACCATGATGGTGATGATGATGGCGACCACACCGTCGCTGAAAGTTTCTAATCTGGCTTTGGTCATAGATGCCCTTTATTAACCTGGTACAAACTGGGTTAGATAATTTTTGGCCGTAAGGATGGATGTATAAATATCATCGCGGGATCCTTCATAAGCTTTATCCTCCACTTCTATGCAGACCGGCCCCCGATATTTTACACTTGTGAGTGCAGAAAAAAAAGCACCCCATCGTACATCCCCCAGGCCAGGCAATTTGGGACTGTGGTATTGCAAAGGATCACTCATCGTGCCATACCGGTTCAATTTATCCTTATACACTTTGGCATCCTTCAAATGAATATGGTGTAGCCGGTCTTTATAGTCAAAAATTGGTTGGACTTCATCCATCATCTGCCAGACTAAATGGGAGGGATCATAATTTAAGCCGAGTGTAGCCGAAGGAATAATTTCAAACATACGGTCCCAGATTGCAGGGGTAGTTGCCAGGTTTTTACCTCCGGGCCATTCATCCTGGGTAAACCACATCGGGCAATTTTCAATGCCGATTTTTATATTTAATTTTTCGGCCACCGCTACGATGGAAGGCCATACCTCTTTATACCGGTCAAGATTATAACTTAACGATTGTTTAGGATCCCTGCCAATAAACGTATTTATCACAGGTACCTTCAGCTTGTTGCAGGCCTGAATCACTTTGACAATATGTTCCCTGAAAAACCCGGATTGACCAGGGTCAGGGTCCAGGGGGTTGGGGTAATATCCCAGGCCGGAAATGAAGACTTTGTACCTGGTCTGGTATTCCATGATTCGTGTTATATTTTTATCATCCAATTGATCCACATCGATATGACAGACTCCTGCATAACGTCGGGTATCTGCATTGGTGGCAGGCCAACACATGATTTCCAGGCATTTAAACCCATGGGAAGATGCAAACATAAATACCTCCTCAAGCGAATGGTCCCCTAAAATCGCACTCACAAAACCTAATGACAACATAGTTTGATTTTCAAATATTTAATAACCCTGGATTTGTTGAGCATCGCCGGCAAGAGACTCCATGCCTAATCTTCTTTTAGCCTCTTCCAGCATAACCACACTGGCAGTAGCCCCGACCCGGGTGACCCCTAGTGACCTGAACTGGAGCAGATCATCGAGTGTCCTTATGCCTCCGGCTGCTTTTATCTGTATTTCCGGTGAACAATGTTTTCGCATTAGAATAACATCAGTGGTAGTCGCTCCCTTATAATTGTAGTCCCCGGAAGGCGATTTTACATAACCGTAACCGGTACTGGTTTTGACAAATGCGACACCTACCCGGCTGCATATTTTACACAATTTAATTTTTGCTTTATCATCCGGGATAAAATCATTTTCAAAAATCACTTTCAGAATAGCCCCGTTTTTTTTGCAGGCTTTATTGACGGCTGCAATATCACGCCGGATGAAAGCCCATTCCTTGCCCAATACTTTTCCGGCATGTACGACCATATCGATTTCCAATGCGCCGTCCTTAATGGCTTGTCGGGTTTCCATGACTTTTATCCGGGTCGTACTGTTGCCATGTGGGAAACCGATAACAGAACACACCTTTGTGCTGCTGTCCCGGACCAATTCATAAGCCTTTTTAACAAAATACGGTTTCACACAGACTGTTGCCATCCGGTAAGACTTGGCAACAGAGCAGGCTTTAATCATTTCATCATCCGTCATCGTAGGATGCAGTAAAGAGTGATCTATCATAGCAGCCAGTTCATCGACAGTATAGTTCATACCTTGTTTTTCTGTGAAGATAAAATGAAATTCTACTACTTGTTTACCAATAAAACAATTGACTCCCAAACTTTACCGGCCGATGTTTCCCAGTCAAATGCTGTGGCTCGGATAAGCCCCTGTTTTGAAAATTGATCAGGCGTGAAAATGCTCTGGTGCATAGCAGCTGCCACTGCACTTAAATCTTCCGGATCAACTAAGATACCCGCTTGTCCAACAATTTCCGGATAACTGGAAGCAGCCGCAGCAATTACCGGTGTGCCGGCCTGAAATGCTTCGACCAATGGCATACCAAATCCTTCATATTGGGATAAATTAATCATGGCATCTGCAGCAGCCAGGAGTGACGCTATGACGGGATCTTCCCGATAACCCAACTGAATGATCCTTGAAGCGAAAACACTTTGATGTATAGCTAGTTTAGCTTTGTGATGACGCCCCATAAAATTACCTGCCAATAGTAGAAGATGATTGGTTCGGTATTTTTGAATAAAAAGATCAAATGCCTGAATAATTTTGTCTACATTTTTCCGGTCGTGGATTGAACCGAGGTAAATAAAATAAGGATTGCCATTAGTAAATTGACCGCGGACGCCTTGTTTTTTTTCAATACTCAAAGGCCTGAAAATATCCCTGGCGGCATTATAAACCACTGAGATTTTTTCCGATGGAATTTTAAGGTGTTGCTCTAATGCTGATTTTGAAAACTGACTGACCGTTAAGATATGATCCGCTTTGCCTGCATTAAGAGGCAAAAGGTGTTGGAAATAATAAGCATATAAGCCAGGTATACTTTCCGGTAAAACAATAGGTGATAAATCATGGATCGTAATTAACATTGGGATTTTCCCCCTGGTCGGCATCAGGACTTCAGGGGAATAAAAAACATCTACATGGTCTTTGTTGATCGCCCGGGACAAAGAGTTGCACCACCACCACATCAGCAATGGATGCCGGCTTTGAGGAAGCAGAAATACGGGCCTTATATTTTTACCTGAAGGGATCAGGATATCCCGATGGCGATCGTAGTATAAAACAAATTCATGTTCTGGATGAGCGTGGGTGATCCGGTTGATGATTTCAAACGCATGCCATCCAATGCCCTCCATCCGGTTTAGAAGTAACAATCGGGCATTGATCCCAATACGCATCCACAAATATGGTAATATATTGTTGTATTTATAGGCACTGATGAATAGAAGTGGTTGGAATTCTGCTACTTTTGTCGCTTTATGATACGCGGTCCGATTGGTGTTTTTGACTCGGGATATGGTGGATTGACCATACTCAGGGATTTGATCAGGGTATTACCGGGTTATGATTATCTCTACCTTGGTGATAATGCCCGGGCTCCCTACGGTCAGCGTTCCTTTAACACCATATTTCAATATACCCTGGAAAGTGTAAAATGGTTGTTTAACCAAAATTGCCCGTTGGTGATCCTGGCCTGCAACACGGCTTCTGCCAAAGCATTAAAAAACATTCAACAACTGATATTACCCCACTTGGCTCCCGATCGAAGGGTCCTTGGTGTCATCCGTCCTACATCAGAGGTGATAGGAAATTACACCAAAACCCAGTCTATAGGGATCCTGGCAACTACGGGTACGGTAAATTCTGGTTCCTACGATATTGAAATCAAACATTTTTTTCCGGATCTCCATTTGTATCAGCAAGCCTGTCCTTTATGGGTACCTATGGTTGAAAACAATGATTTTGACCATGCCGGCGGCAATTATTTTGTAAAAAAATATGTAGCTCAACTTTTTGCACAATCCTCCGAAATTGATACCGTTTTATTGGCCTGTACGCATTACCCTTTGCTGGTGGATAAGATCAAAGCTGTCTGCCCGCCAGATACCACAGTCTTGAGCCAGGGGCCCTTTGTAGCCAATAGTCTGGTGACTTACCTGGAACGCCATCCCGAAATGGAAGGCAGGTTGACTAAAAACAATAAGGTTGAATTTTATACCACAGATGCGGAAATAGATTTTGACAATCACGCCAGCCTGTATTTTGGAAGTCAGATCTTTGCGAAGCATACGGAGTTGGAGCATTAACCAGTAGTCAGTAGGTCAGTAATCAGTAGGTCAGTAGGTCAGTAATCAGTAGGTCAGTAGGTCAGTAATCAGTAGGTCAGT
>Ga0138256_10005833_pt1 | contig 13034 bp, 7 predicted proteins | sample KNB2016incub_MG_FD_105486 | JGI IMG/M metagenome (GOLD analysis project Ga0138256, IMG submission 105486) | Active sludge microbial communities from wastewater in Klosterneuburg, Austria - KNB2014incub_MG | ecosystem: Engineered > WWTP > Activated sludge > Unclassified | place: Austria... | reverse complement strand
CACCTGTTCAACCCGGCCTTCGCAACCGAGATCAGCCAAGTAGATCCGCTGCCACACCAGCGGATCGCCGTGTACGAACGGATGCTGCCTCAGCCGCGTCTGCGGTTCGGCCTGTTCGACGATGCCGGCGCCGGCAAAACGATCATGACGGGGCTCTACATCCGCGAGAGCCTGTCACGACGCACGTTGCGCCGCGTCCTGGTTGTCGTCCCGGCCGGGCTGGTGGGCAACTGGTACCGCGAGATGCAGACACTGTTCCAACTGTCTTTCCGTATCGTCACCGGCAGCGACGCGCGGAAAGGCAACCCCTTCACTGGCGTGGACAGCGACCGCGTGATCGTCAGCGTCGACAGCCTCCGGGGTCAGGCCTTGTTCGGATGTCTGAGCGAACCGTCCGTGACCCCGTATGAGCTTGTCGTGTTCGACGAGGCGCACAAGCTCAGCGCCAACCGCGATCCCGACGGCACCTTCAGGCCCACCGACCGCTATCGGCTTGCCGAGGCGCTGGCTGGGGTGCGCGATATCCCAGACGAGTGGCGTCTCGGGTGGAGCGCTCATCACCTGCTGCTTCTGACCGCGACGCCTCACATGGGCAAGCCGTTCCCGTACTACTGCCTGTGGAGATTGCTCGAGCCGGAGATCTTCTCGACCGAGACGGCGTTCGGTTCGTTTCCAACAGACGACCGCAAGAAGTACTTCGCGCGGCGGGTTAAGGAAGAAATGGTGGATCTGCGCGGCGCACCGCTGTACCCGCTGCGCGTGTGCGACACGCACAGCTATGAGCTGAGTCAGGGGCCGCTAAGCGAGCAGGAGCTGTACGACAAGACCACGGCCTACATCCGCCACTTCTACAACCAGGCGCGGCTGCTCAACCGCTCGGCGGCGCGCTTCGCGATGACCATTTTCCAGCGCCGCCTTGCCAGCAGCACCTGGGCGCTGTTGCGCTCGCTGCGGAACCGCCTGGAGAAACTCGAAACGCTCATTGACGACATCCAGTCCGGTCGCATTCCGGAGGAGCAGCTGCGGGAGCAGCAGCGGCGGCTCGATCGCCAGGTCCGCGACACGCTGGACGAGAAGACCGCTGACGAGGAGGGCGCCGAGGGCGGCGTCGAAGAGCACGAGAAGGACGAGGCGCAGGCACTTGCCGCCTTTGTTGCCACCAATCTGGCCGAGCTGGTCGCAGAGCGGGAAAAGGTCAGGGAACTTGTCGGTCTCGCTGAGGCCGTCTATGCGCGCGGCCTCGAAAGCAAGTTCGAGAAGTTGCGCGAGCTCCTGCGTAGCCCGGAGTTCGAGCACGAGAAAGTGATCATCTACACCGAGCATCGCGACACGCTGGACTTCCTGATGCGCCGGCTCGAAGCGATGGGCTATGCCGGGCAGGTCGCCTACATCCACGGTGGTTTGGACTTCGAGGCACGCGACGCCCAGGTTGAGCTGTTCCGCCGCCCGCACGGTGCCAAGGCCGGGCCTGACGGATCAGGCGCGCGGTTCTTTGTCGGCACCGATGCCGCGGCCGAGGGCATCAACCTTCAGTTCTGCTGGGTGCTCGTCAACTACGACGTGCCATGGAATCCGGCGCGTCTAGAGCAACGCATGGGCCGGATTCACCGCTACGGTCAGAAGAAGGATCGGGTCGCGATCCTCAATCTCGTTGCCGGCAAGACCCGCGAGGGTCGTGTCGTCCAGACCCTGCTCAACAAGATGGAGGAAATCCGCAAGGAACTTGGATCCGACAAGGTGTTCGACGTGATCGGGCGCATCTTCGAGGGCCTTTCCCTCAACGATTACATCCAACGTGCGATCGTTTCCGAGGACGCGGCCGATCGCGAAGCGCTCGATCTGGCCGGGCACCTGACGGTGGAGCAGATCCGGGCAATCGCGGCGCGCGAGGAGGCGATATTCGGCCGTGGCGGCGAGGTCGTGAAGGACCTGCCCAAGCTGCAGGAGGCGATGCACATCGAGGAGATGCGCCGCCTGCTGCCCGGCTACGTCCGCCGCTACCTGGAGCACGCCGCACCGATCATCGACGTCGATCTCGTCGGCGACCTCGACAGCACCTTCTTCCTGCGTGCTCGAAAGAAGGGCGCGCTGGACAGTGTCATTCCCCTGTTGGAAACCTATCCCGAGTCCGCCCGCGCGCGGCTCTCCGTGTATCGCCCAGCCGACAGCCGCGATGCGGTGTTCTTGCATCCGGGTGAACCGGTCTTCGAGCGGATGTCCGCCCTTGCGGTGGAACGTTGCCGCCTGGCTGGCCGGCGGGGCGCGGTGTTCGTCGATGTCTCCGCGTCGGCGCCTTGTCTGCTTCACGTCATGCGCGTTAGCGTCGTGCGGCGAGTGGACGAGGCCTTTCCAGCCCTGCACCAGGAAGAGGTGCTCGAGCAGTGCCTGGTCGCGGTCAAGCAGTTCGCGGACAACCGCATCGAGGAGACCTCCGTCGAGCAGATGCTTCTTCTGCGACCGGCGTCTAAGGTGGACGCGGGCAGCGTCGGCTTCGTTGCCCAAGGCAACACCTACCGCCTCGCTGCGGAGGAGTTCGTCTCGGATACCGTGCTCCATCGGATGAGCGATGTTCGTCGTCTGCAAGCGATGGACCGGCTGCGCTACACGGAGGACTACCTGCGGCGCGCCTTCGACTACCAGGAATCCGAGCTGGCGTCGGCGCGCAAGCGCTTCACCGAACGTGCCCGGGAAGGGGACAAGCGTGCGCTGGCCGAGCTCGAACGCATCAAGCAGCAGCAGCGCGGGCTGTACGAGCGCCGCGATATCGCGATTGCGCAGGCTCGGCGCGAAGCCGACCTGATTCAGCCGGGCCAGGTCGAGCTCATTGCCACCGCGCTCGTGCAGCCGTCGACTAACCCGGAGGACGTCAAAGCCCGCGACATCGAGGTCGAGCGCATCGCCATGGAGATCACCATGGCGTATGAGGCGGCAGCTGGAGGTGAGGCACGCGATGTCTGCACGCCCGACAAGGCCAGGCTCGCTGGGCTGAACGACTATCCGGGGTTCGACGTCTTCTCGAAACGGCACGACCACGAACGCGCCATCGAAGTGAAGGGCAGGGTCGAGACCGGTGACATCGAGTTGACCGAGAACGAGTGGGCGAAGGCGATCAACCTGCGGAGCCGCTACTGGCTCTACACCGTCTTCGACTGCGGCAGCGGATCGCCGCGGCTGGTGCGGGTGCAGGATCCCTTCGGAAAGCTGATCGCCCGCTCGAAGGCCGGCTTCGTCGTTTCGGCCAAGGCCATCCTCGAAGCCGCGGAGATGCGGCCGTGACTGGCGGCAGGCACAAAGAGAAACGCCTCCGCGAGGGAGGCGTCGGGCCGGAGATGCGATCTCCGGCGGGGTTAACGGTAGGCATTATGGGAGCGGCCGAGGTCCATGTCAAGGCGCGTCCTCGCTCTGAGAAGAGAGGAACCCAATGACTCGAGTCATCGCCTACGTGGACGGCTTCAACCTGTACTTCGGCCTCAGGCACAAGAGCTGGCGAAAGTACTACTGGCTCGACCTCGTGGCGCTCTCCCAGGAGTTGCTCAAGCCGGATCAGACACTGCACGGCGTTCACTACTTCACCACCCGTATCCGCGACAACGGCCACAACGGTCAGGATATGCGGAGGCAAGGGACCTATCTCGAAGCTCTGGGTACGTTGCCGGGCATCACGCTGCACTTCGGGCACTACCTTGAAAAGCCTCGGCAGTGTCGCCGCTGCGGCAACACGTGGATGGACTACGAAGAGAAGATGACGGACGTCAACATCGCCGTTCAGCTTCTAGCAGACGCGTTCGACGATCGCTTCGACACGGCGTTGTTGATCTCTGCTGACAGCGATCTCACCACACCGGTTCAGCAGGTGCGGGCGCGCTTCCCGGAAAAGCGCATCATCGTTGCGCAGCCGCCGGGCCGGCAATCCGTTTCGCTGACAAAAGTTGCCAACGGCTATTTCACTGTTGGCGAAGCCAAGCTGCGGCAATCGCAGCTGCCAGCCGTTGTCACGCGTCAGGACGGCTTTGAACTGCGTTGTCCGGAGTACTGGAAATGAAGGTCTGCTACGTCGACGAGAGCGGTAACAACGATGCCGATCCTTGCCTTGTCATGGTTGGGATCCTCGCCGACGTGACGCGCCTGAACCGGACTGTGGCCGAGTTCGGGGAAATCTTCGACCTTGTACAAGATCTCTTTCAGGAGAACCTTCGCGAACTGAAGGGCGCTAAGATGATCTTCGGCCGCGACCGCTGGAAGAAGATCGAAGCTGACACGCGAAAGAGGCTCGCCGGAACCATCTGTCAATGGGTGAGTGATCGGAAGCATCACCTGGTCATGGCCGCCATCGACCTGGCAGCCTTCGGCAAGGCACCTGATCCGGGGTTACCCAAAGGAGACCCATGGCTAGCGGCGGCGCTCCACATCGCGTTGCAGGTACAGAAGAACAACCAAGATCACGCGAAGAACAAGGGCCGGACGTTTCTGATCTTCGACGAGAACAAGGCGGGCGCCGACCACCTTTCTGAACTTCTCTGGACGCCGCCGGCTTGGACCGACGACTACTACGCGCGGGGCAAGAAGCAGGCGGCACTTGATCAGCTGATCGACAGCTCGTTCTCGGTTAAGTCCCACCACGCGGGCCTGGTTCAGGTGGCCGACCTGTACGCATTCGTCTTTCGCCGATGGGCCGAGATCAACCAATACGGGCGGGCTGAAGAGTGGGCCGGCGAACGCGCGTACATCGACGAACTCGTGGCAATGCTTCGTCCGAGACTGGTGTCGGGGAGCGTTCGCCATCCAAAGAAAGCGCCACCGGACTCGGCGAAGTGGTTCACCAGCGTTACGCCCGGATGCATCGCGGGGCTATAGGAGAAGCAATGTCGAATGGCAAGCGGCTGATCGAAGTTGCCTTCCCGCTAAAGCAGGCGTCGATCGATTCCGTCCACGAGAAGAACGTTCGGCATGGGCACATCTCCACGCTGCACATCTGGCCAGCGCGGCGACCGCTGGCGGCGTCGCGAGCGGCGCTGATCGCGACCCTTCTGCCCGACCCCGGCGACAAGGAGAAGCGCGACGAGATCCTGAAGAGGCTCGGCGGCACGGTTGTCCAGTCGGTCAAGCGCAAGAAGCTGCCCTCCGGCAAAGTCGAGGACGTGGTATCCGAAGAAACCCAGGGCGGCATCCTGCATTGGGGGCGCGAGTCCGGACCGGACCTGGACTGGTTCCGCGCGGAGATCCGCAAGGCGTACGGCGGGCGTGCGCCAAAGGTGCTCGACCCCTTCGCCGGCGGCGGCGCGATCCCGCTGGAGGCGATGCGCCTGGGCTGCGACGTAACGGCGGTCGACATCAACCCCGTCGCGTGGTTCATTCTGAAGTGCACGCTGGAGTACCCCCAAAAGCTTGCCGGGCAGAAGCGGCGCTTGCCCGGCTTCGCGCTAGCCGATCGCGACTTCATGGCGACCTACCTGAAAGCGCTCGGGTTGAAGCCCGCGGCCATCCGGACGCAGCTCGACCTGCTGTCCAGACAGACGCCCGTGGAGTCCCAGGGTGAAATGTTCGAACATCTGCAGCTCGATCCCGCGCTGCTGGAGGCCGATCTTGCCTGGCATGTCCGCGCCTGGGGACGGTGGGTGCTGCGGGAGGCGCGTCGGGAGCTTGCTCGGTTCTACCCGACGTACGCCGAGTTCTGCTCGCTCGACCCCTACCGGCGCTTGCCGCTCGCACGTGAAGCAGAGGATCAGCTGAAGCTCGTGCCGACCAATGAGGCAGGTGAACTGCAAATTGACCTGTTGAATGCCGGCTTCGATAAGAAGACCTATCTCGACAACGACAAGAACCCGCGCTGGGTGGCCAAGCCGACGGTCGCCTACCTGTGGGCACGCGCTGTCAAGTGCAAGGCGTGCCGCGCTACGGTCCCGCTTTTGAAGACCCGCTGGCTGGCGAAGACGGACACCAAGCGCGTCTTGTTGACTATGGTGCCGAACTCAGATCGCACCGGCGTCACCTTCGGCGTCGACGCAGACGTGGCTGTACAAGGTGGCAACGCTGCCCAGCGGCGTGAGCACGACAAACGGCTCGGTGCGGGAACCATGAGCCGCTCCGGCGCTACTTGCCCGTGCTGCGGCACCATCATGACCATGGAGGATCTGCAGCAGGAGGGGAGAGCGGGGCGGCTCTCCAAGATAGCAACCGCCGTTGTCGTCGATGCTCCCGATGGCAAGGAGTTCCGAACTCCGACGGCTCACGAACTGAATGTCGAGTTGTCAGCTGACCAGTTGGTCAGCCACGTCTATTCGGAGATTCCGTTTGGACAGCCAGAAGAGCCCATTCTCGAGGATGCAAAGCGCAACACGTGGTGCGTGAGCTACGGAGTTGATCAATGGAAAAAGCTGTTCACCGCGCGGCAGCTGCTGAGCCTGGGAGAAATCATCAAGGCCGTAGCTGCCGCGCGCAAGACAATGGCCGACGTCGGTTACGATGTGGTCTGGCGTGAGGCGCTCTCGGCCGCGCTTGCCGTAGCGGTTGATCGGCTTGCAGATAGAGGAAGCACAGTTTGTAGACCTGACCCGACTCCGACGCAGAGCGGAGTGATCAACACGTTTTCGAGATTTGCTCTGCCAATAACGTGGGACTTCGCGGAGGGGGTCGCGCTGACGACGGGAAGCGGTGGACTCCTTCACTCTCTTGATTGGGTTGCTCGCTACTTCGAGCACGCGTCATGGACGGCGCCGATGCCCACAGTCACTTGTGGCAGCTCGGCCTCCAGCGCCTTCGATGGCTTTGACGTAATCGTTACCGATCCACCCTACTACGACGCCATCGGCTATTCCGTGTTGATGGATTTCTTCTACGTTTGGTTGCGTCGGACACTAGCCGGACTAAATGGCGATGTCGACAGGGCATTTGAGGCGTCGTTGGCCCCGAAGTGGAACCGCGAGAGCAATGACGGAGAACTCATCGATGATGCGTCCCGATTCGGAGGTGATCGCGAAGCGTCGAAGCGGAACTATGAGGCTGGTATGGCAAGAGTTTTCCGCAATTGCCATGCGGCGTTACAGCCAGAAGGAAGGTTCGTAATCGTCTTTGCGCACAAGCACCCAGATGCTTGGGAAACCCTTGTGGGGGCGATCATCAAGGCAGGGTTTGTGGTCGATGCAAGTTGGCCTATCCAGACTGAGATGGGCAATCGGATGCGTGCTCTATCGTCGGCAGCGCTGTCGTCCTCTGTCTGGCTCGTGTGCAGAAAACGTGATGCGGCAATTCGAGCCGGATGGGACACGCAAGTCGCAACGGAGATGGAAGCAAATCTGCGGCTTCGACTTAGGGACTTCTGGGATGCCGGCATCCGGGGACCCGACTTCGTGTGGGCCGCCACCGGGCCAGCCTTGGAAGCCTACAGCCGGTATCCCGCAGTCAAGAAGGCGTCCGAACCCGGCGCGCTGATGACGGTGACGGAGTTCTTGCGGCACGTGCGTCGCATCGTCGTTGACTTCGTGGTTGGCCGCGTGCTGACGCGGGGCGAAGCGGTTGTGACCGACAGCATCGGCCTCGACGACGTGACCACGTATTACCTCCTGCACCGAAACGACTTTGGGCTGAAGGACGCGCCCGCCGGCGCCTGCATCCTGTACGCGGTCTCCTGCAACCTCTCCGAACGGCAGTTGGCCGATCAGTACGAGATCCTCAGCCGTGGTAAAGGATCGGTCGCGGCGGACGAAGAGGAGGACGCTGAGGTTGAGGAGGCCGCGGAGGAAGTCGAGACGACCGGTGGTGGCGGCACGTTCCGGCTACGCGTCTGGTCGCAACGCAAGCACCGGATGCTGGGTCTGGACACCGAAGGCGGTCGCGCGGCGCCGCTGATCGACCAGGTGCACAAGCTGATGCACCTGTGGAAGGGCGGCGACGTCAACAAGGTCAATGAGTACCTTGACTCGCGCGGTTTGCGCCGGAGCCCCATCTTTGCGCAACTGCTGCAGGCCTTGATCGAGCTCGCACCGCACGGTGACGAGGAGCGGTCAATCCTGGAAAGCCTTTCGAATCACGTCCGCAGCCTGGGCGCTGCGGCCCAGGGTGCGTTGCCCGTCTGAGAGCGTAGCCGCGACGAGACATACAGAAGAAGGACTTGCATATGGCCAAGATCAGCACGAAGCCCTGGCACAAGGTGGTCGACTTGAGGCCGGACATCCGCAGCGGCGAACTTTCGCAGAAGGAGTTCGCCGCGGACCTCTACGACGTGATGATGGAACGCAACCGCTCCGTCTACCACGATCCGAAGGAGTTCTTCGCGCTGACGTATCCGACGACCAAGCTGCGCGACCTGGCGCGTGACGTGGTCCTCAGGCTCGCTGGGAAGTCGGAGAAGGCCGTCCGGCAGCTCCAGCTGACCTATGGCGGCGGCAAGACGCATGCGCTGATCACGCTGGTGCACCTGACAGCCGCGCCGGACAAGCTGCCCAAGCTGCCGGCGGTAGAGGAGTTCATCACGCACATCGGCACCGTGCCACCCAAGGCGCGCATTGCCGCGCTGGTCTTCGACCAGCTCGACCTCGAAACCGGCATGGACGTCAAGGCCCCTGACGGGACGGTACGCCGGTTCAAGATGCCGTGGAGCGCGCTGGCGTGGCAGTTGGGAGGCAAGACCGGGTTGAAGGTCCTGGGCAAGGAGGACGGCGAGCGCGACACGGCGCCGGCGACGAACGTCCTGGAAGAGCTGCTCACGCTGCCGTCGAAGGAACGCCTCTCGACCTTGATCCTGCTCGACGAGGTGCTGATGTGGGCGCGGCAGGTCGTTGGCGTGGACGCGGCCTGGCTGAGCAAGGCCGAGTACTTCTTTCAGTGCCTGACCCAGGCGGCAGGGCGTGTCCCGGGCTGTGCGCTGGTGGCTTCCCTCCTGGCGTCCGACCCGGCCAAGAGCGACGAGCTTGGCAAGAAGATTGAGAAGGCGCTGTACGAGATCTTCCAGCGCGTGTCGGACGCTGGCGTGCAGCCGGTGGAACGCCAGGACGTCGCCGAAGTGCTGCGGCGGAGACTGCTGACGCCGGCCAGCTACACGAACCGCGGCGAGTGGAAACAACAGGTGGTGAGCGCGCTCAACGGTATCTGCGACCTCGACGACCAGACGAAGAAGAACCGCTCGCACGAGGAAGAGCGTTTCCTGGCCGCGTTCCCGTTCCACCCGAACCTGACCGATGCGTTCTTCGAGAAGTGGACGCAGCTGGAGGGCTTCCAGCGCACGCGGGGCGTACTGCGGACCTTCGCGATGGCCCTGCGGGACGCGGAGAAGTGGGGCGATCCTTCACCCAACATCGGTCCAGCAGCCTTTCTGTCAGCGCCTTCGGATGTCGCGCTGACCGATGCCACGCGCGAGCTGGCCACGATTGCCCGCACCGAGCAGTACGAGGGCAAGCGGCAGGACTGGCAGGCGATCCTGGAAGGCGAGATCAAGAAGGCGCGCGAGATCCAGGAGGAAGGCTTCGGGCTCAAGTTCCGAGAGATCGAGCAGGCCGTGGTCGCGACGTTCCTGCACTCCCAGCCGATCGGCCAGAAGGCGCAGACGCGGGAACTGATGGTGATGCTCGGCGCCAATGGCTCGGACAAGATCGATCTCAGCAAAGGACTTGCGCGCTGGGCGGACGTGTCGTGGTACCTGGACGACACCTTCACGGCGGAGAAGGAAGGCAACCTACCGAAGGTCTGGCGTCTGGGCTCCAAGCCGAACCTCAAGCAGATGCACCACGACGCCCGGCAGCACATCTCGGAAACGGTGCTGGACGAGGTGCTGGAGAAGGAGATCGGCCAGACGAAGCGCTTGACCGAAGGTGCGCGCACCATGGGCGCGGCCGTCCACATGCTGCCGGCCAAGCCCTCGGATATCGAGGACGACGGTGAGTTTCACTACGCGGTGCTCGGCCCCAAGGCCGCGTCCGAGTCGGGCAAGCCGAGCGCTGAAGCCAAGCGGTTCATCGACGAGACGACAGCGACGGATCGTCCGCGAGCAACGAACCGGAATGCCGTCGTACTGGCCGTGCCGTCAAAGGACGGCATCGAGCTGGCGCGGGAGAAAGTTCGAGATGTTCTCGGCTGGGAAAAGGTACGCGAACTGCTCAAGAGCCGCGATGACGTCGATACGATCCGTGCCGCGCAACTCGACGCGAACCTGAGGGCGGCGCGTAGCGAGATGACGTCGCAGGTCATCATGGCTTACTGCATCGTGGTTACGGTGAACGAGGCCAACGACGTTGCAGCCTTTCGGCTGGCGATCGATAACGAGCCGCTGTTCACCAAGATCGTCAACGACAAGCGCGCCCGCATCGAGAGCACCGCAGTCAACGCTGAGGCGCTCCTGCCGGGTGGGCCGTACGACCTGTGGCAGGCGGGCGAGAAGTCGCGCTACGTGAAGGACCTGGTCGGCGCGTTCGCTTCCACCGCGAAGTTGCCGAAGATGCTGAACCGGGGGGCGATCCTCGACACCTTGCTGATCGGTTGCGAGGCCGGGGAGTTCGTGCTGCAGGTGACCCGAGCCGACAAGTCGGTCCGCACGTTCTGGAAATCGCGTCCGGATGACGTGGCCCTGCGCGATCCGTCGCTCGAAGTCGTGCTTTCGGATGCCGCGACCCTCGTCGACGTCGATCCCGCACTTGTCGCGCCAGGTGCTCTCCCGGACCTATGGAAGATGGACGCAATCAAGCTCAGCGACGTTGCGGCGTACTTCTCGGGCAAGCACTACGTGCAGATCGACAAGGGGGGCTACACGGAGCCGCTCTCGATCCCTGGCGCATCGGCGGACGCGATCAAGGCCGCAGTGGCGGATGCCGTCAAGTCGGGGAGGGTGTGGCTGCTTAACGGGACGATCAGCGTCTGCGGGGACGATGTTCCAGCCGGCTTTCTGACCGACGAGGCGCAGCTGCTGCCGCCGCCGGCGATGCTGTCGACACGCGACCTGCTGCCAGCAAATCTCCCGGCAGCGTGGACGGACAAGGTCACCACCGCGCATCTGATCCATGCCTCGCTCTCGAACAAGCGGGGCAAGCCCCTACCCTGGGCGCCGGTCCGGCAGGCGCTCGACGAGGCCTTCCGGTTGGGAGTGCTCGAGCGGACGGCGGATTCCCATGACTGGCCCACCGACTTCGGCGGCGCGGCCGGCGTGAAGATGGTCGTCCGGACCGAAATCAAGGAGCCGCCGCCAAAGAAGGGCTACGGCGCAAAGCATGTCACGGCCGAACTGCGTCCGAACGAGATCCAGGACCTCGCCGACCAGCTCGGCGAGCTGACGAAGGCTGCCGCGGGCCACGAGCTGAAGTTCTCGGTTCAGATCCAGGTGGGAACCGACAAGGCGCCGCCCGACGACGTAGTGGAACAGATGAACAAGATCCTTGGGGGGATCAAGAAGGGCATGAAACTGGAGTAGCGGCGTTGGACGCGGCCAAGCACGACATCCTTGCTGACCTTTGGCGACGACGGCTCGATACGCTCGCCGCCGGCATTGCAAATGGCGACCCTTACTATCTTCAGATCGCCAATGCTGCCGAGCACATAAGTGCAGAGCACCAGGGCCGCTTCCTGATCGAGTTGATCCAGAATGCGAATGATCAGGCGGTTCGCGACGGACTGACGAACACCCGCGTCTCAATTGCGCGGACCGAGGGACTAGAGCGTGTTAACACAAACCACGAAGTCCGTCGGCCACGAGCACGAAGCTCAGGAAGCCGAGGAACATCGCGTCCAGCTTCTCGAAGCGCGAGAAGATGCGCCGGTAACCCTTCAGTCGCCGGAACAACCGTTCGACCTCGTTCCGGCGCTTGTACATTTCCCGGTCGTACTCCCACGGATCGATTCGCGTCTTCATCGGCGGCACAACCGGGATGAAACCCAGTTCCAGCGCCAACTGCCGTGTCTCGTTGCCTTCGTAGGCGCGATCCATGATCAAGTGAACTGGTCGATTCGTTGGCCCCAGCGCCTGGAGCAATCGCCGGCCCTCGGGCGCATCGTGGGCCTGGCCGGGCGACAGGCAGAACGTCACGGCCGTTCGAGCATCCGCGGCAACCATATGAACCTTGGTGTTCCATCCGCCTCGTGACTTGCCGATGGCTTGCGGACCGTTTTTTTTAGAGCCCCTGTGCCGTCGGGATGCACCTTGACACTCGTGCTGTCGATCGACACCGCCTCGATCTTGATGCGCACCACCTGCTCGCGCTGCAATTCCTCGAACATCTTGTCGAGCACGCCCGCCCTGGTCCAGCGGCGCATGCGTGTGTAGATCGTGTGCCAGTTGCCGAACCGCTTGGGCAGGCCTCGCCACTTGCAGCCGTGTTCGGCCACGTACAGCATGGCGTTGATCACCTGCAGGTTGCTCATGCTGACGTTGCCGCGCTGCCTCGGTAGACAATGCGCAATGCGTGCGAATTGCTCGGGTGTGATTTCCATGACGAGCAGTGTCGCTCATCGACGTGACCCGGTCAATTAGTGTTAACACGACCTAGTCTCCCCGCTGCAGGAGGGCCGCGTATCGCGGCCCCGTCATCGGAGGAGACCGAGATGTCCACGGTAGCAGAGAAAACGGCCGACAACGGTGTCAACGTCACGGCGCTGGTCGGCGCGCGGGAAGCGCTGAAGCAGGCACCGCAGGCCGCGCGGTTCACCTGGCGCGCGAACTCGCGGTGGCGGGGCGGGACCCACAGCCGGTCCAGCGTCAAGGGCTTCTTCGGCCTGGGCCAGGAGCAGAGTCACAAGAGCGAGTTCACGTTCGACATCGACCACCCCGAGGTCTTCGCTTCGGAGGACAGGGGGGCGACGCCGGTGGAACTGGTGCTGTCGGGCCTGGCCGGTTGCCTCACCGCCGGGGTGGCCGCGGTCGCGCAGATGCGCAACATCCAGCTGCACTCGGTCACCGCGACGATCGAAGGCAGCATGGACATCCGGGGCATCCTGGGTGCCGACAGCGACGTGCGCAACGGCTTCGACGACGTCAGGGTGACCTTCGACATCGACGCCGACGCGACCCGCGAGCAGATCGCGGCGCTGGTCGCGCAATCGCAGAAGCGCTCGGCGGT
>Ga0138256_10005832_pt1 | contig 13035 bp, 10 predicted proteins | sample KNB2016incub_MG_FD_105486 | JGI IMG/M metagenome (GOLD analysis project Ga0138256, IMG submission 105486) | Active sludge microbial communities from wastewater in Klosterneuburg, Austria - KNB2014incub_MG | ecosystem: Engineered > WWTP > Activated sludge > Unclassified | place: Austria... | reverse complement strand
TCCCCAAAACATAATCAGGGCTAAAAATGGGGCCAGCAATACAGCTAAGGAAAGTAATACCATAAATCAAATGTAGAAAAATGGGTTGAAATTTATGGCCTGCATATTCAGTATGTGATTTTGCTTCTAACTGGAACTTGTATTGTTTGAATTCTCAAAATTTAACCTGGATAAGTTATGATGCAGTTTTATGGATTTAAGAGATATCCTGATGGCAATCCAGTAAGATATCAGTGCACCAAGCAACAACAGTCCACCAGATACAAATTTTGTTACTTCAGGGCTTTGCTGTAAGAACAGGAAGAAGTCAAAACTACCATGGAAGAAAGCAGCCAATAATAACCCTTTGATAAAATGAGTACCTGCATTATCAGGATCGAATTTAGCAAGACCCACATGATACCCCATCAATACGGCGAAAGATGCATGCGCAGGGACAGACAAAAACATTCTCAGGAAGGCAGTAGATAGTCCTCCTTCCATAACATATCCGATGTTTTCAAGTGTTGCAAAGCCCATACTTACCATTACGGAATAGACAATACCATCTAGTGGCTCATTAAATGCTTTTTTTCGATAAGCATAGATCCGCAGCATGAAAAGCTTGCTTCCTTCTTCGCTTAATCCTATTATTCCAAAAGTATAAATGAAGTAATAGATTAATGATTTACTGGCGAAATATGCATCAAGCTGCTTTGATAAAGTGAGTTGCAGTATTATTGCAGGCAACGTACTTAGCACCCCTAAAAAAAATGATATTAGGATGTTTTTTAACGGCTCACGGTCGTACCGGTCCTTTGAATAGAAATATATCATTATGGCAATTCCTGGTGCCAGGGCTAGGGCTATTAACAGCATATTCCAAAAATAGAGGAAAAAGAAAGAATAATAAAACCGATTACTTGTTTATCACTTTCAGCGTATAACCTGGTTTTCCATCTTGTGGATTAACTCTGATTAAGTAGATTCCTTGTTGAGCATGACGGATAGGTAATAAAACATCCTGTTGTTCACTTGTTATGTTTACGGGTATTGCTTGAAGTAATTGGCCATCTCTTGTATAAAGGCTTACCATATAGAATCCTGCAGAGGAATTAAATCTTATTGGTATGATATTATGGATCGGATTGGGTATGGTAATATTTGATTTGCCACTACCATATACTTGCCTTGTATAACTATAAATGAATTTGCCATCGGCATCTACCATCTTTATTTTATAATAGGCAAGTCCTGAATATGTTAAGTTATGATTGAAGTGATATTGACTTGATCCAACTGTGTTGCCAATGGCTTTAACCTGAGCTGCAGATTCGAAATTACGACCATCCTTTGAATACATTATTTCAAAGTAAGATGTATTTTTTTCATTAGAACATGTCCAGTTTAATTGTACAGATTCTTTTTGGCATGATGCGGTAAAAGATAATAATGTTAATGGTACAATTCCATTTGTTTGCCATATGAATGCCTGACCGGTAGTTGGTTTATTGTTGACAGTATTCACTTCTGCAATAGCAGATACTACTGGAGTAGATGAGAGGTCGCTTACGGATACGAAAACACCTGCATTTTTTCCTGCTAAACCCACAGAAGCATTTCCAGTATTTACAGTAAAGCCATTATCCTTGTACAGGAATTCGATATTATTGATAGTCTCATATAGTTTAACCTGGAAATTAATGACTCCTTTTTGAGCATTGAAATTCCATTCCATGTTTGTCCATTCAATTGTAAGAACCCTGTAAGGTGCAACACCTGAAAGTTGGTATTGAATAGCGCCTCCATTACTTACTTCAAGGTCATCCCATAGTGGAGCAATAAGGGGAGCAAGATTAGTTCCTCCCACTGTAGACAATCCGTTTACATAGCTGTCTGAAGCATTTTCATTGAAGGATATAAACCCGTTAGAGCTTATATAAAGGTTATTGAAAAGGCTATCATCAAAATGAAATGCGAATCCTATTGGAATGGCAGTAGAAATTTCATCATCAGCATGTGCTCCAAATACTTGTGTTCCTGCAACAGGAGAATATCCAGAGTTAGAAGATATGAACGTATAAGTTAAATACTGAGAGAAGGATCGGCTTGAAAATGACAGCAATAGTATTATTGCCAGTATATATTTTGGTAGGCTTAACAGAAGGCCGCTGCTGGGTATACCGCGCCGTTTCATTTTCTAGGTTATTGGATCGGTTTTAAAACGCTATCGAAACCCAGCTATTTTAAGTATTTCTAGGAAAGGATAAAAACTAAGGGTTTTTGTATAATTGGGGGAAAGGAAAGTCCGGAAGTCCGAAAGACGGGAAGTCCGGAAGGAAATACAAATACAAGTAGGGAAGTTAGGTAGAATGGAAGTAGGGAAGTAGTTTGTTTTCGGAAATTCTTTATGTGATTATACTTTTCGCATTCCTAGCAATTAGTGCAGAAAGACTGTCTTTTTAGACCTCCTTCCTTATTTCCATTCTACCTAACTTCCCTACTTGTATTTGTATTTCCTTTCGGACTCTGCAACCTCTTACCCAATCAAGCTCTTTGCCTCGGACTTTCTATTCGGCATATACGAAAATCAAACGCCGCGGACTTCCGGACTATTAACTCGGAGACTCTAAAGCTCAAAAGTCCCCGACTATTTTATCTCCTCAAAATCTATATAATCCTCCTTCCCCGCCGATGCAGAAGAAGACTGTGGTGTTTTCACAAACGCAGACTGTCTAACCGACTCAGCCTGCTGTTGTTCCTGCATTTTAGATTGGAACTCGCGCATCTGGCTTTTAACCTGACGTGTAGCTTTAACAACGGGTATAATGAAGTTGAATATGAATCTGTAGGCGAAATAGAACAGCAACACCCACAAAAGGTATTTTAGTATCATGCTGTAAAAATAATAATTTCTTATTCTTCCTCTTGTTAAAGGCTTTTAAAAGAGGATGAACGGTTGATAATTGGCTAGTCTTTTTTCTTGAAAAGCTTATCTATAACTGCGTCAATGCCATCGGCTGCTTTTTCAGCTAAATGATTTACAATTCGGTTTAATGCTTGTTGTAACTTCTCATTATTTACAACGGAGTCCATTATGCTGCTTGTTACGGGTTGCGACTCTTTCTTTGATTGGAAAATGGAATTCCGGATCATGCTGCCGTAGTTATTCTGCAAATGTTCAAGGTTGTTATCGAACCTGTCTTCCAATTGCCTGGATTTCAGCTTTAGCCGGTAAATCTCTTTTTCAAGATTGTCGAGATTTTTTATGTTGGAATTGCCTGACATATACAATGGTTTATAGGTTGGAATCAGTTGGAGGTGCAGAGGAAGTATCTTCCTGTGTTTTCTTCAATAAGCCTCTGATGATTGGGTTTATGAAAAGTGGTTTACGGAACACTGCCAGCAACACTATTTTCAGGAGAATGATAAGGGCTGTAATGCCGAACCCTTTCACATAGCTACCAGTTAAATCTGATAACCAGAACCCTAGTACAAGGCCAATGAAAATGATCAATAGCCAAGCCAGGAACAGGGAAATAATGATCCAGATGAAATAGCCCGCTGTTTTTGAAAAAGCCTTTATTCCCTGAAGACGGTAAATCTCCAACCTTGTCTCCCAATACTCCTTCAACAGGTTCTTGTTTTCCTTGATAAAACCACCCAAATTATCTGGTTGACTCATAAATTGGTTTTTCTAAAGGTACTCCCTTTATTATTGGTACTCTAAAACGGCTATCAGCCACAGGGATGATTTTTTTTGGTTTTTGGAAGTAATTGGGTATTTACCTTACATTTGCAATGGAATTAATGAAGAAGAAGGGAACGGGGTCCGTTCCCTTCTTTATTTACCTGACATGAACAGCGACAGTACAATCAGCACGATAGAAGAAATGGTAAAAGGCTTACTGGCAGATGAGCCGCAGTATTTCATTGTAGACCTGCGTATTAAGCCTACCAATAACGTGAAGTTATATCTCGATGGAGATCAAGGTATTACGATTGAAAAGTGCATTTCCTATAACCGAGCTCTTTACAAACTTTTACTGGAAGCCTCTCTTTTTCCGGAAGACGATTTTTCATTGGAAGTCTCTTCTCCGGGACTGGATGAACCCCTCAAATGGCACCGCCAATATCTAAAAAATGTAGGCAGGCCAGTGGAAGTACTCCTTCTTGATGGAGTGAAAATTGAAGGAAAAATGACAGAAGTGAGCGAAGAAGGCATTACGGTGGAAGAAACCAGAGGAAAAAATAAAAAGAAAGAAGTTATCACACACAACTTTCTATTCAATAACATAAAATCAACCAAACTTCAGGTAGTATTTTAAATTCCGGGTTACCGGGTTCTTAAATTGTAGATTATGGCAAGTATCAATCTGATAGAAGCTTTCCAGGAGTTTAAGGAAGCCGAAAATATCGACCGTCCCACGATGATGAAAGTTGTGGAAGACGTATTCAAGACATTGCTCCGTAAAAAATTCGGTAGCGACGAAAATTTCGACGTGATCGTGAACGCTGAAAAAGGCGACCTGGAAATCATCCGCAGACGTATGATCGTTGAAGATGGTGCTGTGATAGATCCGCTGGCTGAAGTAGCCTATAGCGATGCAGTGAAAATTGAACCCGACTTTGAAGTTGGTGAGGAATTATATGAAGAGGTGAATATCTACGATTTCGGACGTCGTGCTATCCTGGCTGCCAAACAAACCCTGGCCAGCCGTATCAGCGACCTGAAAAAGAATGTTCTGGTTAAGAAATATGGCGAACGTGTTGGTGATATCATCAGCGCTGAAGTTTATCAGGTTTGAAAAAAAGAAATCCTGATGCTGGATGAAGAAGGCAATGAACTGATTCTTCCAAAATCTGAGCAGATACCACAAGATTATTTCAAGAAAGGCGAGAATACCCGTGCAGTTGTGAAGAAAGTGGAACTGAAAAATAACTCACCAGTTATCATCCTTTCCCGTACCTCTCCTTCTTTCCTTGCAAAATTGCTGGAAATAGAAGTGCCTGAAATTTTCGATGGTCTTATCGTTATCAAAAAGATCGTTCGTGAACCAGGGGAAAGAGCAAAAGTGGCTGTTGAATCATTCGACGATCGTATCGATCCGGTAGGTGCTTGCGTAGGTATGAAAGGTAGCCGTATCCACGGTATCGTTCGCGAATTAAAGAATGAGAATATCGACGTAATCAACTGGACAAATAATATTCAGTTACTGATACAGCGTTCATTAACTCCTGCCCGTATTACCAATATGGAGTTGGATAATGACACCAAACATGCTAATGTTTACCTCAAACCCGATCAGGTTTCTCTGGCAATCGGTAAGAAAGGGGTGAATATCAAATTGGCTCAGGAACTGACTGGTTATAGTATTGATGTATTCCGTGATACAGAAGGTGAACCACAAGAGTTCGATATCGATCTGGAAGAATTCAGCGATGAAATCGAAACATGGATCATCGATGAGTTCAAACGCATCGGTTGCGATACCGCCCGTAGTGTGTTGGAACTGACAGCTGAAGAACTGGAAAGAAGAACTGACCTGGAGAAGGAAACAATTGTGGAAGTAAGAAGAGTATTGAAAGAAGAATTCGAAAAAGAATAAATAGAACTAATTGGATAACCGGATGCCGGTTTCCAGATGTAACATTAAAACCACTGAATGTCAGATTTAAAATTACCGCGACTGTTAGCAGCGGCCAAAGAATTCAATGTTGGCCAGGATACCTGGATTGATTTCCTGGAAGCAAAAGGTTTTGGCAAAGACGACCTTAAGCCTACGTCGAAATTGACGGAGGAAATGTATCGTTGTTTGCAACAGGAATTCCAAAGCGATAAAGTAGCAAAGCTGAAAAGCGACCAGATCGATTTGCCTAAGGGAAGTGTGGAAGCGAAGAAGAAGAAAGAAGAAGATGCAGTGGTTTTCAAAAAGGAAACCAAGAAGGAAGCCGAGGAAGAAAAACCTAAAGAAGAAGTAGTTGTAGCTCCGGTTGTTGTTGAACAAAAACCTGAAGTTGTAGTAGAAAAGAAGGTAGAGGAAGTTGTAGTTCCCGAAGTAGTGAAAGTAGAGGCTCCCGAAATTGAAGGATTAAAGGTGTTAGATAAAATAGATCTTTCTGCTATCGATTCTTCAACCCGTCCTAAGAAGATAGTTAAGAAAAAAGCAGAACCAGCTCCTGTAGAACAAGCCCCTGTACCAGAAGAAAAGGAAAAGCCAAAGGCAAAGAAGAAAAAGCAGGAAGCAGAAGAAGTAGTAGTTCCACCAGTTGTTGAAACGAAACCCGAAGTTGAAGCAGTTCAGGAAGAAGAAGGTCCTGCTGTAATTGAAAATATCAGGGCTGAAAAACTGGAAGGGCCAAAGATTCTCGGTAAAATCGAATTACCAGTTGAAAGCGATACCCGTCCTAAACCAGGTGATGAGAAAAGGAAACGTAAGCGTATCCCTATTGAGAAAAAAGACTTCAAACCAAGCACTACTCCTGAATTGTTTAAGCGTAAGGATGGTGATCCTCCTCGTCAGGGTGGAGGTGGTGGTGGCCAGCAAGGCGGTGGTTTCCGTGGCGGTAACCGTCCCGGTGGTCCACAAAGAGGTCCCGCTCGTGGTCCACGTGAAGTAAAAGAAATTGACGAAAAAGAAATCCAGAATAAGATTCGTGAAACGCAGGCTAAGCTTGCGGGTACTGGTGGCCGTGGTAAGAGTCTGAAAGCGAAATATCGTCGTGAAAAACGTCAGGGTGTTGCCGATCAGGCAGGATCTGAAGATTCACAAGACAACAAGCTGCAGCTGACAGAGTTTATCAGTGTTAGTGAATTGGCTAACCTGATGGATGTGAGTTTTGCTGAAGTTATAAGTAAGTGTATGAGCCTTGGATTGATGGTTTCCATCAACCAGCGTTTGGATGCTGAAGTAATTGAACTGGTAGCAAGCGAATTCGGTTTCGATGTTGAATTCATCGATATGGAGAAGCAAATGGAAATGGAGGAAGAGGAAGAAGAAGATCTGGAAGAGGATCTGGTGCCAAGAGCTCCTATTGTAACCATCATGGGTCACGTTGACCACGGTAAAACATCATTGCTCGACTATATACGTAGTGCTAACGTAGTAGCTGGTGAAGCGGGTGGTATCACCCAGCACATCGGTGCTTATGAAGTTACATTGGCGAATGGCAAGAAAATAGCCTTCCTGGATACTCCTGGTCACGAAGCCTTTACGGCGATGCGTGCCCGTGGTGCCAAGGTAACCGACATTGCAGTAATCGTAATTGCGGCAGATGATGCGGTGATGCCTCAAACAAAAGAAGCTATCAGCCACGCACAAGCGGCGAATGTACCAATGATATTCGCTATTAATAAAATTGATAAGGATGGTGCCAACCCACAAAAAATCTACGAACAGTTATCTCAGATGAACCTGTTGGTGGAAGAATGGGGTGGTAAATTCCAAAGTCAGGAATTGAGTGCGAAGAAAGGATTGAATGTAGATGCTCTTCTTGAAAAAATATTGCTCGAAGCAGAATTGCTCGACCTGAAATCAAATCCTGATAAAGAAGCTACTGGTACTATCATCGAAGCAACCCTTGATAAGGGTCGTGGATATGTTGCCACTGTACTTGTTCAGAACGGTACGCTTCGTTTAGGAGATATCGTTGTTTCAGGACAGAACTTTGGTAGGGTGAAAGCGATGTTCAACGAACGTAACAAGCGTTCTGAAGAAGCACCTCCTTCTACACCGGTATTGATCCTTGGTTTGAACGGAGCCCCACAGGCTGGTGAGAAATTCAAGGTATATGCCGACGAAAGTGAAGCAAAAGAAGTAGCGAATAAGAGAGCACAGATATTACGTGAACAAGGTATTCGAACTAAGAAACATATTACACTCGATGAAATCGGTCGTCGTTTGGCTCTTGGAAACTTCAAACAACTGAACCTGATCATCAAGGGTGACGTGGATGGATCGGTAGAAGCGTTAAGCGACTCCTTACAGAAACTGTCTACTCAGGAAATCGTGGTGAGTGTGGTATTGAAAGCCGTGGGTGCCATTACAGAAAGCGATGTATTGCTGGCAACAGCATCTGATGCTATCATCGTAGGCTTTAACGTTCGTCCTTCTGCTCAAGCTGCCCGTTTGGCTGAAGGCGAAGGAGTGGAAATAAAACTTTACTCCATCATCTATAACGCAATTGAAGAAATCAAGAGCGCGATGGAAGGTATGTTGGAGCCAACTATCAAGGAGAAAATTGTTGCTAATGTGGAAGTACGTAACGTATTCCGCTTTGATAAGGCAACAGTGGCCGGATGTTTTGTACTGGATGGTAAGATTGCCCGTAACTCTAAGATCCGTATCATTCGTGACGGTATCGTAGAATATCCGAAGGGTGAAGGCCAAAGTGCTGAACTGGCTTCTCTGAAACGTTTCAAAGATGATGTGAAAGATGTTGCTTCAAGCATGGAGTGCGGATTGACCATCAAGAACTTCAACGATATCCAGGTTGGTGATATAGTGGAGGCCTTTGAAGAAGAAGAAGTTAAGAGAACATTATAAAGAAACCGGAACCGGTTTCCATAACAATCCCGGAGGTGGCGCCTTTGGGATTTGTTTTTAAAGGCAATAGCGCCGAAACTTTTGTTAAATAAGCCTCTGACTAAACCGGCTTCTGGCCGGGACGAGTATTTTTGAGGATTGTAATATAATGGTATGAAAAGATTCCTGACTTTACTTACTGCCTTGTGGCTCTTCGCTCCTTCATTGATGGCGCAGCATAAAGTGGTAGCAGATAAGATTGTAGCAATTGTTGGTGACAAGATCATCCTGCGTTCGGACGTGTACAACGAAATTCTGGATAAGCAACGCCGTAATGAACCTGTTCCGGAAGATGCTCCCTGTGCCATTATGGATCAGATACTGATCATCAAGGCGCTGATGTTACAAGCAGAGAAAGACTCAATCATTGTTGGTGATGAGGAAATTGATGCCATATTGGAAAATAAGATTCGTAGCTATATCCAGATGTATGGTAGTAAGGAACAGCTGGAAGAAATTGCCGGTCGTACTGTTTACCAAATCAAGGAAGATTTCCGTCAGTCAGTAAAAGAAATGAAACTGGCTGAAAGAATGAAAGATAAAGTGGTAGAGAATATCAAGATCACTCCACAGGAAGCAAAAGTTTATTGGGATAAAATTCCAAAAGACAGTTTGCCTTTTTATGAATCTGAAGTAGAAGTTGGTGAAATTGTAGTTTACCCAAAAGCAAGTCGTGATTTTGATAAATTATCAATCGATGAGCTGACAGATTTTAAAAAGCAAATTGAATCGGGACAGTCTAAGTTTGAAACGCTGGCTTCGATATATACAGAAGATCCGGGCAGCAAGAATAGTGGTGGTCAATATACTATCAACCGTACTGAAAAGAACTTCGATCCTACATTTGTAAATCATGCTTTCAGATTAAAGGAAGGTCAGGTGTCGCCAGTATTCAAGTCTAAATTCGGCTATCACATCATCCAAATGATACAGAGAAATGGTGATGATGCTGTGGTGCGTCATATTCTCCGTATCCCAAAAATTACAGAAACAGAAATTGCAATTGCTACAGCTAAATTAGATACTGTAAGGGCCAAACTCATTTCTGGTACCGTTACATTTGGTGAAGCTACCAGCAAGTATAGTGAAAGCGAGATTTCTAAGAACTATGGTGGACTGAAGCAAAGCCCGACCAATGGCAGCAGCTATCTTACTATAGACCAATTAGATAAAGACCTGGTTTTGATGCTCGACAAGATGAAAGTGGGTGAATATTCAAAGCCTGTTTCTTATGTTGATGAAACTGGTAAGAAGGCTGTTCGTGTAGTGTATTTAAAGACCCGTACAGAACCACATCGCGAGAACTTCAAAGACGATTATAACAGGATATCCCTGAGAGCACTGGAGCTTAAAAAGCAACAGGTTTTGGAAAAATGGTTCGCTACAAAATTACCGAACTACTACATCATGCTCGATGATGAGTTCAAAACCTGCACCAATTTGAAGAATTGGTGGCAATATGCCGCTAAGGTTTCTCAGTAAGTACAAACACCTAATTTTACAAAATTTTGCTGTAAGTCAGTAAGCGATTATAGCGTTTTCTTTAGCTTAGATAAGTATTTACGTTTAAGATATCCCTAAAAATGGGACCTAAACCTAAGTACTATTTGGTTTTGCTTAAGAAAACCGTATGCAAAAGCAGCAACTAAAATCCGGTCCTCATGGAGGTTTTTCAACTACCCCGATAAACCTCTGCACAGATTCACAAGGTATCATCCTCGAAGCTTCTGAAGACTTTCTTTTTGTTACAGACAAAGTAATTTCTGAAATCAAGGGCATTTCAGTTATCGATATTGTAAGTCCTTCTTCAAGAAAAAAAATTCAAGAGATATTAATTGGCGGACTTGATGCTGTTGATTCTCCCGTTGAAATTATCATAAAGTCTGGCAGGAAAACTGTTTCCCTCATTTGTTCCATTTCGGGTAATGCGAAAGGGAAAGCAGAGAGTACTAAGTATAAATGGGAGGCTTCAGTTACTGCAAAAACACTGAGCAGAAATTCAAAAAAACTATCTGATCAAAAAGCTAATACGGAAAGTAAGTATATAACCTTTCTGGAAACTTCGTCAGAAGGAATCTGGTGTATTGAAATTCCAGGAAAGGTTTCTATAGAGCAATCATTCGAAGCTATATTGGAATATGTTGCTGTTAATGGTTATGTATCTGAATGCAATAAGACTTTTGCTAAGATGTATGGCTATGAAGATCCGTCTGAAATGCTCGGTGTTCGTTTACCCGACTTGATGCCTTTGGACGACGCCAACAACATTGCCTATTTATCGGCATTCGTAGCAGGTGGTTTTAAGATGGAGGATGCAGAATCGATGGAGTTGGATAAAGACGGCAATAAAAAATACTTTCTAAATAATCTTATAGGAATTGTAGAAGATAATTACCTGCTCCGTATTTGGGGTACACAACGCGATATCACCCGTCAAAGGAATGTTGAAGAAGCCTTGAAGGAAAGTGAGGAGCGTTATAAGGCATTCATTCAGCAAAGTTCAGAAGGTATTTGGCGAATTGAGGGGATACCCGGAAAATTAAGTGAGTATACTGAAGATGCGCTTATTGATGATATTTATAATTACGCTACAGTAGTAGAATGCAATGATGTTTTTGCAAAGACATTCGGCTACAAGCAGGCCAGTGAAGTGTGTGGTATGAAGCTTGATCTTTTACTTCCAAGATCTCTTCCTCAGAATATAGACTTCTTAAAGGAATTTATTCGTGCAGGGTATCGTGCCGAGAATATAGAATCTCATCAGGTGGATATAAACGGGCAATCTGTTTATACCATGAATAATCTTGTAGGGGTTGTTGAGAATGACCACCTGGTAAGAGTATGGGGCACGCAAAGTAATATCACAGCTTTGAAAGTAGCTGAAAATGAAGTATCCTTTCAGGAGAAACATTACAGAACACTTTCGGAGAATGTTCCGGTAATGATTTACAGGATAACTCCTGATTTTAAATTCAGTTATGTAAACAGGGCTGTTAAAGAGACCTTCAATCAGCCTCCAGATATTTTCATTGGTAAATCAGCCCTGGAAATTGGATTAGACAAGAAGAAATGGGAAAAATTGCAAGTAGTTGGAGAAAGGGTATTTACAACTGGAGTAGCGGAAAATTTTACTTTCAAGATTCCTTCGCTTAGTCGTCCCGGGAAGGAATATAATTTGCTTTTAACACTAACTCCAGAAATCGGTGAATCCGGAAAAGTTGAGTCGTTGATTGCTATTGCAAATGAAATATCTCCCCTTATCAAAGTACAGGAAGAACTGATCTATAAGGATCAGCTTCTTTCAATGATAACCGATGTAACTAATCAGTTCCTGAAGCAGGATGATTATCAGAAAGTAGTTTCAAAAGCTATTGGCAGGTTAGCTGAAGTTTTCAATGCAGATAGTATTTGCATTTTTGAAAACAGAAAGGAAGCTGGAATGCAGGATGTCTTCGCTTTAACTTTCGATTGGAAAGGGAATACAGATAAGCAACTGGTAGGCGCTGAAAAAAGTTTAAGCATACCGGCCTCCATTCTAAATTCGATCATAAATAGTTTACCACTTGTTACTACAAAAGAAATAAGGACTTCCCAATTCCCAGAATGTGAGTTCCGCACTTATCTGGAGAAGCATTCATTTACGGCAATGCTGCTTGTGCCCATAATTGTGCAGCAATCTTGTTGGGGCTACCTGTTCTGGAAAGTGAAAAATGACCGGCATAACTGGATATCTGTAGAGAAAGATATGTTTGAAACATTTGCCATATCTCTGGGCAATGCTTTGGAAAGAAAATTAGCACAGCAAATTGTTCAGGAGAGTGAAGCCCGGTTCCGGCAATTGGCGGAAAACACACCAGTAATGATATGGGTGTCTGATGAAGATGATAAAGTGTTTTATGTTAATAGAAGCTTTACCGAATTCACAGGATTAGAAGCTAGTGATACTACAGATGAAGCCTGGGCGGAATTGATACATCCAGAAGACCATAAAGTTGCAATAAAGGAATATTCTCAATCTTTTGCGAAAAGAGAGCGCATATTGATTGAATACAGGGCAAGAAAAAAATCGGGTGAGTATCGCTGGGTGATTGATGAAGCTATTCCAAGATTTTTACCAGATGGTAGTTTCTTGGGCTATATAGGGTCTTTTGTAGACATCCACGATCGGAAACTCATAGAAGAAAAGATAAGGTTCCAGGCAAGGGTGATGCAGGAAGTTTCAGAAGCAATTATTGCTCTTGACTTTGATAATAATGTGATCACCTGGAATAAGGGAGCTGAAAATATTTATGGTATTCCTGCTGCCACAATCGTTGGGAAACCAATGAGTGACTATGTTAAGATGGAGTACCTGAATGATACTTATAAGTTAAGTCTTGAGCATCTCAATAAATATGGACATTGGAGTGGTGAATTGTATTTTGATCGTAACGACGGTAAAAGAATTTTCATTCACAGTGCTGTCACTTTC
>Ga0138256_10005831_pt1 | contig 13037 bp, 6 predicted proteins | sample KNB2016incub_MG_FD_105486 | JGI IMG/M metagenome (GOLD analysis project Ga0138256, IMG submission 105486) | Active sludge microbial communities from wastewater in Klosterneuburg, Austria - KNB2014incub_MG | ecosystem: Engineered > WWTP > Activated sludge > Unclassified | place: Austria... | reverse complement strand
ATTGAAAGGAGATATGTCTTTAGTGGGCAACAGACCATTACCTATCTACGAGGCAACTACGTTAACGACGAATGAATTTGCAGAACGCTTTATGGCGCCAGCCGGTATTACCGGCCTCTGGCAGATTAAGAAAAGAGGTAAGGTAAATATGTCGGCAGAAGAAAGAATTAATCTTGATATACAGTATGCAAGAAAATATTGTTTGCTGATGGATATGTACATAATTGCACAGACTCCATTTGCACTGTTTCAGAAAACAAATTCCTGATATTTTTCCGGAAAAAAAATGAAACTGTAAATTTTCGCCCAATCCTTGTACCCTAATAAAGCCTTTCTAATGAAGAAAGTGAATGATCCGCTGATATCTATTGTTACACTAAACTGGAATACTGCAGGTATGACCTGCTGTTTTTTAGAATCTTCACGTCAGTTGAATTATCGCAATTATGAAATACTTGTTTGCGATATGAATTCAGATGTTGATCCCTCTTTTCAGATCGGATCATACGATTTTCCTCATACAACTGTTCTTCGTAGCAATAAAAACCTGGGGTTTGCCGGCGGTAATAACTGGGGAATCGCCCAGGCCAAAGGCGATTATATTTTCATCGTTAATAATGATACAGAACTGACTCCGGATCTGCTCCATTTGCTGCTTGAGCCATTTCGAGAAGATCCTTCCATCGGGGTGGTATGTCCCAAAATACGGTTCTATCATTCACCTTCCATTATACAGTATGCCGGTTTTAAGCCCATGAACTTTTTTACCGGCCGCACTTCCGCCATTGGTAACAAAGAAGAAGATAAAGGCCAGTATAATGTATCCGGGTATACAGCTGGGGCACACGGATGTGCCATGATGGTGAAAAAAGAGGTTATTGAAGAAATAGGTGCATTTCCTGAATCGTTTTTTCTTTATTATGAAGAATGGGACTGGAGTTGCCGTATCCTCAATGCCGGGTATAAAATATTTTATCAGGCTAAGGGATTGATATATCACAAGGAGTCGGTGACAGTTGGTAAAGCCAATCCTCTGAAAGTATATTATCTGACACGCAACAGAATTTTATTCATGCGACGTAACTCAGCGTGGTTTCAGTTTCTGGTCTTTATTATTTTTTTTGGATTGTTCAGTTTCCCGAAATCAGTAGTCAGCTATTTACTTAAAAAACAATTCCAATTCGCTAAAAGTTTTTTGAGAGGAACCTGGAACGGAATATTACAGTCAAAATATTCCCCGGTATATAATAGTAATTGATATTTTTCCACCATGGCCAAACGAAAAATGAAAATATTAGAATGTATACGGCAAGGCCTAATCGGGGGTGGGGAATCTCATTTGCTGGTATTGGTGGAAAACCTGGACCGGGAGAAATATGAGCCGGTCGTTCTTTCATTTACAGATGGCCCCATGATTAATTGTTTGAATGAAATGGGAATCAAGAACTATATTATTCATACCCTTCGTCCTTTTGATCTCAGGGTGTGGAGAAAAGTAAAGAAATTATTAGTGACTGAAAAAATTGACATGGTGCATGTGCACGGATCAAGAGCTAATTCAAATGTACTGTGGGCCGCAAGGTCTTTGAAAATCCCGGTTATATACACGATACACGGATGGTCATTTCACCCGGATCAGCCAGCCATTTCCCGGGGCTTGCGGATAATGGGTGAAAAATACCTGACTTCAAGAACCGATCTCAATATTTCAGTTTCTGAATCAAATAAACAATCGGGGAAAAAATATATCAGCAGCTTTGAGTCGGTTGTTATAAACAACGGCATTGATCAGGGCCGCTTCAATCCTACAGGCCGGTTTAAAGATATCCGTAAAGAATTAAGGCTCCCGCCAGAAAAGGTGGTGATTTTATTTATAGCCAGGTTTACCGCACATAAACAACCACTAGCATTGATTCATGCCTTTTCAAAAGCAGTCAGTAAGAACAGCCAGCTTCATCTTCTGATGGTGGGAGAAGGGGATCAGAAAGCTGAAGGAATGCAACTTGTCAGGAAATATGGTATCCAGAACAATGTTACTTTCCTGCCATTCCGGCAGGATGTGCCGGATGTGTTAGCCGCCGCTGATATTTATGTATTGCCCTCTTTGTGGGAGGGATTACCGATTGCCTTGCTGGAAGCTATGGCTATGGGAAAAGCAATCATCGGGACAGATGTGGACGGAACAAGAGAAGTAATACAGGATGGGGTAAATGGCCTGCTGATCGGAACAGATAAACTGGAATTTAACCTGGAAGAGAAACTGGTATTACTGAGCGCCGATGCATCGCTGAGAGAACGGTTAAGTAAAAACGCAGTCAATACGGTAAAAGATAAATATAATGCCAAAACTATGACCCGGAAAATAGAAGAGATATATAACAGATTTACGGCAATCAAATAAGAGGTAATTATGGAATTTAAACGGTACGCAGATATTAAACGACTGAATTTTATAATCGGTGTATTACAGCACAACCTGCCGAAAGGTGCTGAAGTGCTGGATGTGGGATGTGGTAATGGCGTAATATCAAGGGCCCTTGGTGAAAACGGATTTAATATCCGTGGTATTGATGTGAGTGAGAAAGCAATTGAAAAAGCAAAATCACTAAATACGTTTTCCAATGTGATATTTGAATCCGTGAGTGCCGAGCAGTTAGTGGCAGATGGAAAAAAGTATCATGCAGTTATCTGTAGTGAAGTACTGGAACATTTAAATGCACCGGGTAAATTATTGTCTGTACTTCACAATATTATTGATGATAATGGCATTCTGATTGTGACGGTGCCAAATGGGAATGGCCCCCGTGAATTATTTGTTACCCGCCCCGTTATTAAGATGCAAAAGAAAAATAACTGGTTGTGGAAGTTGATAAAAAAGATAAAAGGTTCGTTAGGGTATAAGGGAACTACTGTTCAGTCTGATGCGGATGATCTCACACACATCCAATTTTTCACCCGGAAAAGCCTGCGTGAATTAGCGAATGCCAGCCATTTTACAATAGAACGGTTTGGAAAGACAAATTTTGTTGAAGATGTGTTTCCTTTTTCACTTCTGACTAAGCGGGTATTGGCATTGCAAAAATTTGATTGTGCAATAGCAGAAATATTGCCATACAGTTTAACAGGGGGATTCGTATCGGTTTGGAAAAAGAAAATCAAATAACAAATTAGCCAACAAAAAAAAGCAAAATTTAAGTGAATGCGTTTTTTACGACCCCATAAACTGCAGATTGACTTTATCCCAGGAACTTATGTTAAAGAATTCGACGGATGGAGAGGTGTGGGCATCATCTTTGTGGTACTGGCACATTATATTCCATCAGCCTTTATCGGATCATGGGTTTTCATGGAAATGTTTTTTGTAATGAGTGGGTTTTTGATTACTGGTATATTAATGGACTCCAAACAGAAAAAAGGGTATTACAAAAACTTTATGTTTAGGAGAGTATTGCGAGTATTCCCATTATATTATCTCAGCCTGATCATTTTATTCTTTCTTATTCCAGAATCCTGGGCAGATCTTTCTTATTATAGGGAAAACCAGGCCTGGTTTTGGCTTTATGGAGAAAACTGGTTATTTGCAATGGAGGGATTGCATCCAGCGAAAGCCTTAAATCATTTTTGGTCGTTAGCTATTGAAGAACAGTTTTACATCGTATGGCCATTATCTGTATTTATATTTTCTCCAAAAGCACTTATCCGGTTTTGTATTTTCCTTTTTTTCTTCAGTATTGTATTTCGTAATACAGGAATGTATCTTGGTTTCATGAATCCTCCTTTTGCCTATGTAGCATCCCTCGGCAGGATGGAGGGGATTGTCCTCGGGGCCATAATTGCTGTGCTGGTAAGAACTGACCGTACAATTCTTGAAAAATACACTTACCCGGTTACTATAATTTCCGGGGTTGTTTCAATGGTGCTTTTCCTGATTGCGGGGACTATGCACATGGACTACCGGGTCAATTACCAGTTTAATTACACAGCAGTGGATATTTTTTTTGCTGGAATGATTGTGCTAACACTTTGCAGTAAGGAACTGGTTTTTTTGAAGAAAATTTTTAATATACCCCTCATAGCAAAATTGGGTATTATGTCATATTGTATATACATTTTTCATCACCCAATACATGTAATTATCAATGATATTTTTCTCGACTATTTTCTGGTACAAACCGGGAGTGAGGCAATTGGAAAACTGATTTGTGTAGGCATAGCATTTTGTATCACAGTGCCGGTAGTGTACCTGATTCATACAAAAATTGAGGTTCCTTTCTGGAAAATGAAAAAATATACCAGAAAGTGACATTTTTTTTAATGGAAGTTAGAGAATTGTGGACAAAAATGAGCATAAAAAAATGGCGGAAAAAATAGGGAAAACAGTTAGAATGCCCTAACTTGCATTTGTATTGAAAGTCTTGATTTAGGTCTTCCCTAAATTCATGGCATTTCAAAAATTAAGCCTCCAAATTCCACTGAATTCCTCACTTTTTCCTATTAAAGACGCCTTTATTATTCCACGATATCCTCTTTAAAAACTTAATGAGCCTTAGGCATTCCAGTATTCTGTTACGCCCTGATATATTAGCAACAGAATTATAATATTTATAAGTATATAACAATTTAAGCAAGTGATCACCATTCTATCAAGACTATTAACACACAGCATCATGAAAACTTTATCCATTCGGTTTTGGAGTATTTTGCTTGTCGCAGCTGTATTATCTACGCAAACAGCCATTGGGCAATCCGGAGTGCTGAACCCCAATGATCCGATCGTTGTTTACAATCCCAGCAGTCCGCCTGCAACACCTCCTGCGAATACATTAGCAAAGTGGGTTAAGACCAACAGGCTTAGCTGGAATTCTACCAGTTTCAAATGTTATTACTATAATGGTATAGCATTTCGTTTAAAATTTCCAAAATCATACGTTGAAGGAAATGGTGTAAAATATCCCCTCTATGTTTTCTTCCATGGTATCGGCGAGCGGGGAAGTATTTATGATAATGAGTTTCAATTATTCCATGGGGGGCAGACACACATGAATGCTGTGAATAATGATAAATTTGACGGTTTTCTTTTGTACCCCCAGACCAGTTCTGCATCAGGCGGCTGGAGTGCAGGACAGATAGATGTGATTGCAAACCTGATTAAAAATCATTTGATCCCACAGGCTCAGGTGGATCCGTTCCGCATCAGTATAAACGGGTTGTCCGGGGGCGGGGGAGCCACCTGGATGTTTCTTACAAGGCATACTGCATTGACTGCTGCTGATCTTCCAATGAGTGGAACAGCTATTCAGCATGTAAATGATGTTATTAATGTTATATATAACCCAATTTGGATTGTAAATGGCGGATTAGATGATGCTCCATCCCCCTACACTGTCGATCAGATAATTAACCAAGGTACGAATCTGGGTGCTAATATGCGACATACTTTCTACCCAGATCTTGGTCATGGAGTATGGAACCGTTTTTGGGGAGAAGCTGATTATTTCCCTTACATGCTTAGGGCACATAAGGCAAATCCATGGGTAAGATATGGGAGAACCGAGTTTTGTATTGGGGATATTATCAATGTTACCATAGGCGTAACAGCTGGTTTTGACGGGTATGAGTGGAAAAAGGATGGTGGCATCATCAATGGTGCTTCATCAAATACTATTCAGGCTACAGATACTGGTACCTATGAGTGTCGTGTGCTTAGGGGGGCAGAGTGGTCAGTTTGGTCACCGATCCCGGCCCGTATTAAACATAAGACAGCAACTGTTTCTCCTGATATACAGGTAGCTGGTCTTGCAAGTAATGTATTACCATCTCTTGATGGCAAAACTACGGTTGACCTTCAGGTACCTGCAGGTTATACCAGCTATGTATGGCAGCGTTTAAACCCGGTAACAACATTACCCAATACAGGGAATACTGTACCTGCTGCCACGGTTGGATCCTACCAGGTAAAAGTGACAGAGCAATATGGCTGTTCAAGTAATTTTTCCAATGTATTTAATGTAGTGGATGCTAACGGGCCCGATGCTCCGCCTGCTCCCGCTAATTTATCAGCAATTGCATTATCTCAAACCAAAATAAGACTTAACTGGACATTGGATAATTCCCCTGCATTTGTTGAAACGAAATTTGAAGTTTATCAATCAGCCACGGCTGTCGGCCCTTTTAAGTTGATTGGATTTGCACCAGCCAGAACTGATTCTTTTGTTATATCTGATTTGTCTCCCAATGTAAGATATTACTATATAGTAAGGGCGGTAAATAATACTGCCGCTTCTGCAGAAACTACTCCTGCCAGTGCCTTAACTTTTTCCGATAATGTTGCCCCAACCCCTCCCGGGAATTTACGTACTGCCAACGTAAATCAGTCTTCTGTATCTCTACTCTGGGATGCCTCAACTGATATTTCAGGTATTGATCAGTATGATGTATATGTAAACGGGCATATTGCCTACACAATTCCTGGGGACCAGACGGCATTTACTGTTTATAACCTGGTTAATGGACAGCATTATAATTTTGTAGTAAAGGCCAGGGATATTGCAGGAAATGTATCATCACCAAGCAATCAGGTGGTGGCCGCTGCTGCATTCAACGGACTCAACTATAAGCATTATACATTTACGGGCACATGGAACAGTTTGCCAGACTTTAATACATTGATTCCTGTAGCCACTGGTAATGTACCTAATGTATCAATAGTAGGTCGAGTACAGAATAATAATTTTGCATATCTATGGGAAGGATTTATCCAGGTGCCGGTATCTGGAACATATTATTTCAGAACAGCTTCTGATGATGGGAGTAAATTATACCTGGGTACTGCCAACTCTTCTTCATCTCCATATAGTTATAGTGCTACAGCAATTGTAAATAACGATGGTTTACATGGTACTACAACAGTTACTTCTGATGGAATTAATCTTACTGCGGGATTATCATATCCTATTGCTATAAGTTTTTATGAACAGGGTGGTGGTGAAGCAATGAGTATCTCATGGAGAACACCACAAACAGGCACAAGTTATATTGCAATTCCAAATAGTGCCTTTATCCAATCGGTACCCGCACCCGGTAATTTGCCTGCATCGCCTTCCGCTCTTACTGCAACAACAGTATCGGCCAAGAAAATAGTACTTGGTTGGATAGATAACAGCAGTGATGAAACAGGTTTTGAAATTTATCGATCATTAACACCGGCTGACGGATATTCTATTGTTAGTACAGTTGGTGCCAATGTTACTTCTTACAGTGATTCCACTCTTGATCCATCAACAACCTACTATTACAGGCTCAGATCAATCAATGCAAATGGGGGCTCTGACTATATCCCTGCGGGTGAGTATCAGGCCAGATGGAAGTTTGAGAATAATTATAATGATAATAGTGGAAATGGCAGATCGCTGACTCCTAATAATAGCCCAACATTCAGCACTGATGAAAAGGAAGGCACTTATTCAGTTGATTTGAACGGGTCCAACGAAGATATTACTGTAAACACATCCTCCGGCGATTATCTCAGAGGCGGGTATTCTGCCAAGACTGTCGCATTCTGGATGAGATCGGATGTTACGAATAGCAACCGGGGTATATTTGATTTCGGTGGCTCTGATAACGGATTATCCATGCGTATCAACAGTAACAGCCTGATAGTGGGTGTTGCCAATAACAATACCAGAAGAAGCATCAGCACGCCATTTTCTTCCACCGAATGGACACATGTGGCAATAGTATATAACGCCAACTCTTTACTTTTATATGTTAACGGAGCAGAGGTTGCATCAAATACTAATCTCGGATTTTATTCAGTTGGGGTTACCACCAACGGATCAATGATCGGGGACGATAATGGCAGCAATTCTCTTAATACTTCGTTTGGTCAGTTCGATGGCCGTTTTGATGATTTCGTTGTTCTCGAAAATGCTGCAGATGCTGCTACTGTAATTAGCCTGATGAATAATAGTTACGGCACCGTGTATGCAACCACAATGTCACTACCTGTATTACCGGCTGCACCAACAGATATTACAGGCGTTGCTGCAGGACCAACCAAGATTGATCTTAGCTGGACAAACAATGCTGCAGTAGTTTCAAGATTTGAATTATGGCGTTCACCTGCCACCAATGCAAACTATGAACTGGCAGCGTTATTGTATAGCGATGCTATTACTTATACTGACAGTTTACTTGCTCCTAATACAGTATACTATTATAAATTAAGAGCAGTTAACGAAGCAGGGGCTTCTGATTACAGTAATGAAATTAATGTGGCAACTACTGCAAACCCTGTAACCATAGTAACTTTAAGTGCTATCCCCACACAGAATATTACTAATGACGATGTGGTGGCTGTGAACCTGATAGCCAGCAGTGACCTGGGTACATCTGTTACTTATTCTGCAACAGGTCTTCCTTCTTTCGCTGCAATTACTTCTAATGCTGATAATAGCGGTACAATTACTTTGACTCCGAAAAGCATGGATCTAGGGAGTTATTCTGTAACTGTCACGGCCACTGATAACTATGGAGGCACCGATTCCAAGGCATTTACGATTAATGTTTCGGGTAAAAATCAGGTGACCATCAACCTGAACTTTAACCAGTCTTCGCCACAAGCTGCACCATGGAATAATACAAACAGTGCCCCGGTTGCCAATCTCACCGTGAATGCGTTAAAAGATGCAAATAACAATATAACTTCTGTCGGTTTTAATATGATCACTGCCATGACCGGATCATATTCCAATGCAGTGACCACTGGAAATAACAGTGGTGTATTCCCTGATAATGTAATGAGAACCATGTACTTCTCTTCTACCAACGCCCCGGTTCAATTCAGGTTGACAGGATTGTCGGCTACTAAAAAATACAGCCTGATCATTCATGCAGGTTATCCATGGACGCCACAACAGGAAGCCACTTCCGGTACACTGGTTGGTACCTACTCAGTAGGTGCACAAACTGTGACACTTAATGCAGCCAATAATACCAGCAATACAGTAAGGATAAATGGCATTTCTCCAGATGGTAGTGGTAATGTAGTGGTGACAATGGCTAAAGCCCCGGGTGCAGGTTATGTTATCATTAATGCAATGCAGATTTTGTCCTATGATGATGAACAAGCAGCTGTTACATTCAATCCGCCGTTTAATGTCAAAGCAGTGGGTACAGCCAGCGATAAAATTAACATCTCCTGGCAAAACCCAACTGAAACCAGAACTGCCGTTGAATTATGGCGCAGCACATCACCTAATGGAATATATTCACTGAGAGCAACATTAGGTGCCAATGCAGTTACTTATTCTGATAATGGTCTGGCAACAGGTGCTACTTTCTTCTATAAATTAAGATCAGTTAACAACACCGTATACTCAGCATTTACTGAGCCGGTTGGCGCATCAACAATTTCATATGTCATCAAACTGAACCTGAATTCTCAGCCAACTTTATCACAATCTCCTCCCTGGAACAACCTGAATACACTGACTTTCAACGGTTATACATTTGAGAACATGATGAATATGCAACAGCAATCAACTGGCGTCAATTTCCATGTGGTAAATAACTTTACCAGTTTCCACGATGGAGTTGGTATTACAACCGGTAATAATTCGGGGGTGGTTCCTGACAATGTTATGAAGACACTTTATTATGTTGCCGCTGGTGATATTGCCAACTTCCAGATAACAGGTTTGAACAGGACGCATATATATAACATTGAATTCTTTGCAGGTTCTACGTTCAATTATCCATCAGTCAGCCAGTACCAGATTGGAGACGAAATCGTTCAGTTGAACGGGTTAAATAATACGACACAGACTGTTTCAATCAATAACCTGAAACCTGACTCAACAGGCGCAATTACTGTGAAATTCTTTACTACAAGCATGTACGCTTTTTTGAACGCACTTATGATTCACGGTATGCCTTCTCCTGAGATTGTAGCCCTTGATTCAGCAAGTATCAACAATATTCTGGAGTCTGGAAGATCAATACTTGTTTCAGCGTCTAATAATCAGACTGAAAATGCAGGAGTGCCTGTAACATCACCTGTAATTGCTGAATCACGCCAGGCAATTGCTAATGAAGCCAAGCCTGAAGTGATAGGAGATATAATTGTTTACCCTAATCCTTTCAGAGACAAGGTGACATTGAAGTTTGACATTAAAGAAGATGTTTCTAAATTTACAGTTGTATTATCTGACATAAACGGTAAGCAACTGAGCAGAACAGAGTTCAGGAATGCGAAGAAAGGGATTTGGCAGCAGTCATTGCAACTGAATAACAATTTACCCGCTGGTATGTATATTTTGCATATCATTGGCATACCAGGTGAAAAACCACGATCAATAAAGTTGTTAAAAACAGTGAATTTTTAATACTTAACGGAGCAAGATTATTTTAAAACTGGGAGCCGGTAAGTATTTACCGGTTCTCAGCATTTTGTAACCAGAGTACCCTTTAAAAAGAAAGACGATGGATATTACCTATATCTTGAAGGCCCTATTACGACGAAAATGGATTATTCTCCTTTGCATGGGAGTGGCAATGGGCAGTGCTTTTTTCTTTACCCAGAACCTTAAAAAGGGCTACAAATCAATGGCTCAATTATCAACTGGGTTTACGGAAAGTGAATCCACTGATCCTACAAAAGCAGTGAACTTTCTACAGAGTGAACTGCGTTTTAATAATGCGATTGAGAATATCAGTTCCCCCAAAGTATTGAGTCTTGTTTCCTATAATATCCTGCTACACGATCTTCAGAATCCGCGGGAGCAGTTTACAGTTATTACAGATGCCAAACTGGATTCAAACAAACTGAAAAGGGAAGCATTGATTCTAAAACTGACCGGTCATCTTGATTCAATGCTTATGCTTTCTTCGGCTGATCCGGAGGAGAAAAAAATTCTGGGATTCCTAGGTATAATAAAATATAATATCGAGTCTATTTCAAAAGAACTTAAAGTAAACAGGTTTCAGAAATCAGATTATATCAATGTTGAATTTAGTTCGGCAAACCCTTTGTTATCAGCTTTTGTGGTAAATACGTTATGTAAAGAATTTAAGCGGTTTTATGGGCAGAATGAACGTACCAGAACAAATATGTCTATTTCGAGTCTGGACTCCTTGGTAAAACAAAAGAAAGCAATACTCGATCAAAAACAATTGGCTAAACAGCAATTTATGTCCAGAACAGGAACTCTTGATCCAGGGCTTGAAGGGTCATCCAAACTGAATCAGATAAACTCACTGGAGGCGCAATTGGTAAACGAGAAAGGAGTATTCCAAAGTCAGACATTTAAAGTTCAGCAGTTGAATGACTTGATTCAAACTTTAAAAAACAAAGGATTGACTGCTATTCCTAATCAGGAGACAAATGGTACTATTAATTCGAATAGTGAATACTTGATCTTACGCAGACAATACAACGATCTGTATGCCCAATATATAAAGAATGGCGGTACAGATATTGAAATGAAAAAACGCCTGGATAAAATATCTAGTGATATGGTATTATTAAATCTGAAAGAGACAGGAGGCGGGAAGAACAATAACAATAAAGATGGTGAAACGTTAGATCAGCTGATTCAGAAAAGTATTGATGCAAGGGCTGAACTTGAAGCATCAAAAACAAAAATTGGTACAATTGAAACAATGTTGCGTCAGCTTAAAGGGGGGATCAGTGGTATGGCGTCAACCAGTGCTGCTGCCAAACAATATGATAATGAGATACAACTGGCATACAGTGAGTACACAGAAGCTATGGATCAATTCAATTCTGCTTCTAATTACAGTGAAACAAGACCAGATAATTTCAAACAAACTCTGCTAGGACAGCCCGCACTGCGCCCGGAGCCCTCCAAAAGAATGTTGATTATTATTCTTTCTGGTATGTTTGCTTTTTTTCTTGCCAGTGTGGTGATAATATTCCGTGAATTTATGGATCAGTCGATTAAAACACCTTCCCATTTTTTAAGACTGGCAGATCTTCCATTACTAGGTACTGTCAATAAAATAAAACTTCATAAACAGAATTTACTTGAAAGAGTAACTTCTTTTGATGAAGCGGAAAAACACAGGGATAATATCTTTCTTGAATTGCTCCGGAAATTAAGGTATGAGATCGAAAGCAGCGGTAAAAAGATATTTTTATTTACGAGTACAGAGCCACAGCAAGGTAAAACAGCGATAATACAGGCATTATCATATATACTTCATCTTGGAAAAAAGAAAGTTTTGATTATTGATACTAACTTTTGTAACAATGATCTGACTGTTGCTATTAATGCAACACCTGTACTAGAAAAGTTTGAATTGAATGGAAAACCCTTTGATAAAGCTGATTTAAAAACACTGGTTACGCCAACAATTGTTGAGGGAGTTGATATCATCGGGTGTCAGGGAGGAGATTACACACCTTCTGAAATACTTCCGAGAAATCACTTATTGAAATACCTGGGGCATTTACAGGAAGAGTATGACTTTATTTTCATGGAGGGAGCCCCACTAAACGGCTTTACCGATACAAAAGAATTACTTCCTTTTGCAGAGGGAATGGTTGCAATTTTTTCTGCTGAAAAAAATTTTTCTGCTGCAGATAAGGAGTCCATAAAGTTCCTTCGCGGCAACAGGGAAAAATTTTTAGGTGTCATTTTAAATATGGTTGATGGCGATAACCTTGATTTATAAGCAACCAGCTCTAATGAAATTATCTACTACGAGCCAAATTATAACGAACAGGATATCATGGGTGGATCATGCCAGGGGAATTGCCATTTTACTAGTTGTATACAGGCATGTGGTTGTCGGAATGCGCCGGTCGGGAATTGTTGTTACTGAAGTGACCTATAATCTACAGGAAGTGTTTTACAATTTCAGGATGCCTGTTTTTTTTGTTCTTTCCGGAGTATTTATCGCGGCAAGTTTAAGAAAGAAATCAGCAATAAGTATTCTCCGGGACAGGGCGGAAACCATACTTTATCCTTATATCCTATGGGCTTTTATATTAGTATCCCTCGAAATAGTTCTTT
>Ga0138256_10005830_pt1 | contig 13037 bp, 12 predicted proteins | sample KNB2016incub_MG_FD_105486 | JGI IMG/M metagenome (GOLD analysis project Ga0138256, IMG submission 105486) | Active sludge microbial communities from wastewater in Klosterneuburg, Austria - KNB2014incub_MG | ecosystem: Engineered > WWTP > Activated sludge > Unclassified | place: Austria... | reverse complement strand
TTTCTCTCTAAGATCTTCTTCAGATTCCGGCAGAGTGACATTCAGGAAATCCCTTTTGTTTCCTTTGTTGAATCTGTGATGAATATAAGCATCCAGAAATTTATTTTCTTTGTCAGTTAAAGGAGCCGCAACTCTTTTCTGCCATTCAGATTCCGTGATTCCCCGGAACTCAAGTTTGTTTGGTTTTTTCGGAACTGTAAAATAGTGAAGAAAGTCTTTAAAACCGCTGGACCAGCAGAGAGTTTTTATCCCTCTGATATACGCCAGTAAAACAGGAGGTGAATAATCAACATAAACACCGTGCGAACTATAGAGACTGACGGGTTTAAATTTATTTATTACTTCATCAGCAACAAAGGTATTGCATAACCCTGCATAAAAATATTTCCTGAAAATATTTTCATCTTCTTTTTTGAGATCCTTTCTTTCGATTACAAATCCTTTCATATACCGTATGACTGAGCTCCATGCCAGCATTCCGACATCGACACCGAGATATTTGTAATTATAAATTTCTTCAAGAGCAATTGATTCTGATAATTTACTGAACTCAGTTTTTTGCTCATAGGAAATGTGATCACCTGCCAGCGAGTATTCTATGGAATACTCATTAGCATAATATTTCATTGCCCGCATGCAATTGTCGCATTTCAAATTCCATTCAGAAAACTTTTCGTTTTTTTCAAGACCTCTCTGAATGCAGGCTACCGGCGTACCATCGCATATAATAAAATGAGTTCTGTATCCTCTTAGATTTAAAGCAGCTGAAATAATAGAATTTTTTTTGAGAATATCAGCGAAGCCGCCTAATTCCCAGGCGATGATCACAGGTGAGTCTTTTGTTACTTTTGAATTTTTTTTAAGAAATTTATAAAGTCTGTATTTAAGAATGTTTCTGTTCTTATTAAAATCTTTTATTCTTTTAATTACTTCTTTCAACAGGTAAATAGATTTCTGAAATTTAAATTAAAATATTTATTAAAAAATTAATTTTAAACCTAATAACTTATATAATTTTATTTTAGAATTAAAATAGATATTATGCAGACATGAAAGCAATGATACTCTCCGCCGGATACGGTACCCGGCTTTTACCATATACAAACAAACTTCCCAAGGCTCTGATAAAATACAAAGGCAAGCCGATGATAGAATATCAGATTGAGAGGCTGAAGAGAGCGGGAATTTCGGATATTGTGATAAATGCGCATCATTTTTCAGAGTTAATTCAAAAACATTTTTCGGAAAATGAATTTGGAATTAAAATAACTGTAATTCCGGAAAAATATATTCTTGGCACAGGCGGAGGCATTATAAATGCGGGAGAATATTTATCAGACGGGGATTATTTTATTGTAATAAATGTAGATGTTGATACTGACATGGATATTGAGAGAATGATGCTTTACAATCTTTCAACCGAGCCCTTTGCGACAATTGCCGTTCAGAAAAGATATTCCAAAAGGTATCTGGAGTTTGATAGTGATATGAAGTTAATCGGCAGGGAAGATAAAAATTCTGTGCCGTATAATCTTTTTGCATTTAACGGAATTCATTTAATATCCCGCAGAATTTTCAACGAAGTAAAAAATGCTGAGATGTCTGATATTATTTCCATCTATCTGAAAGCGTTAAGAAGCGGTGAGGAAATAAGAGGCTATGATGCAGGCGAGTGTAATTTTAAAGATCTCGGTAAGAAGGAAAATCTTTTTTCAGAATAATTATTCAACGGACTCTATTCTTTTTATTTCAGGAATCTTTTGCATAAGGACTCTTTCGATACCGGCTCTAAGCGTCATCGGGCTGAGCGGACAGTCTTTACAGGAGCCTTTGAATCTGACTTCGACTATGCCGCCTTCTAAAATTCCTGAAAGTTCCACATCACCACCGTCAAGCTGTAAATAAGGTCTTATATCTTTTAATACAACTTCAATATTTTCTTCAGTAAGCTCTAACAAAACTGCGTTGCTTTTGAAATTAACCTCATTCAACTTTTTTCATATTTTCTTCTATGGTCTTGGCGTAATCCAGTTTCCAGACACCGCTTTCTTTTACGGAAAAATATTCGGTTGTAGAACCGTCTTTGGATTTTATAAGTACTACAGCATTATCGCCGTCTTTTTTTTCATCAATCACATCAAAGTCCATTCCGATAAGCCCGAGTGAACTCACATTGGAAACGCTTTTTTCAAAATATTCTTTGCCGCTTTGATTTCTGTTTTTTGCAATATCGTCATACATTTTCTGAGAATTTGAAGATAGAAAATTCCAGGCTTTCCCGGGGTTTTGTTCTTTTAATGCCGCCACAAAATCTTTTAATGAATTTGCAGGAGAATCAGATCCTCCTGTGCTTCCGCATCCGGCGATAAAAAATGACGTCAGGAGCAAAGCCATAACCAAATTAACTCTCATTGCAAATTTATTTTAATTTATAAAAAACAATTTAAATTTCGATAACCAGATCTGAATTTTCTTTTCTGTTTGCATTTACAATATTTATTTCATTTATAAGTTCATCCGAGATCTTGCTTAAAATTTCAGATTCCATTAAACCGGGATTATTTATTACAACAGGTTTACCTTCATCTCCTCCGGTTCTGATCTGAGTGTTAATTGGAATTTCTCCAAGTATTTTAGTATTAAATTCTGATGCCATTAACCTGCCGCCTTCTTTTCCGAATATATATTCCCTGTCACCGCCGGGCAACTGATAATAACTCATATTTTCAATTATCCCTAGTGTAGGTACATTAACTTTTTCAAACATGTAATATCCTTTCCTTGCATCAGCCAGAGATATTTCCTGAGGCGTAGTAACGATCACGGCTCCTGTAAGCGGAACAGTCTGACTTAATGTCAGCTGAATATCACCGGTACCCGGAGGCATATCAAAAAATAACACATCAAGTTCTCCCCAGATCACGTCACTAATGAACTGTCTTAAAGCACTTGAAGCCATCGGACCTCTCCAAACTACAGCAGAATTAACATCTACAAGAAATCCAATTGACATAATTTTCACACCGTATTTCTCAATGGGCAATAATTTGCTTTTACCATTCACTTCACGGACTTTTGGTTTTTCATTAATACCGAACATTAGCGGAATGGATGGTCCGTAAATATCTGCATCGATCAATCCGGTTTTAAATCCTTTCTGAGCGAAGGATGCGGCCAGATTAGCTGCAATTGTTGACTTTCCAACGCCGCCTTTTCCTGAAGAAATTGCTATCGTATTTTTCACTTCAGGGAATATTTCTGTTTTCTTTGGATTTATATGAGTTGAAATTCCTCTGGTAAATGTTATCGTGCTTATCTCAGTTTCCGGAAATTTAATTTTAAAAGCGTTTCTAATATCCGAATCGGTCTTTTCATTATTTTCGGAAGCCGATCCTAATTCAAGCGAAAGCTTATTTCCATTCAGAGAAAACGATTTTACAAAACCAAGCGATACAAGGTCATTCTTTAAAAAAGGATCCTGTATCTGAGATAGAATTTCAAGAATTTTTTCTTCAGACATAATTTATTTTTAAAAGAGAGGCCTTTAAGTTACAAATAATATATTTTTACTGAAATGACAATCTGAAATTTATTTTTACATACATATCGAAGATTAAAATTACTAAATTACGTTTAACATTTTTTGAATAATTTGACACTAAATAAGAAAGCTAAAACTTCGCTTTTTATTTTGACAGTATTTGCCATATTCTGGCTGGGCGGAATATCAGTAAGATTTTTTATAGGAAATCAGCTTCTTGATTACGATGAATTTAATTTCAGAATAAGCATACCTCCCGACGAAGAAAATCAGATCTTTAAAATGATATCCGATGCTTCACTTATGATAATGTTTTCCTATACGGCAGTTTTAATTTCAGCAATTGTATTTATGAAAACATGTAAAATTAATCTCAGGGAGAACACATGGCTGCTGATGTGCGCAATACTTTTTTTTGTGTTTGTTCCGGTTGAGCTCTATACTTCCTATTTAGATTTAAAATTTATAATGTTATTTGATAAAAGACCTGCAAATCATGACAATCTTTTAAAATTATTCGGAGAGAGAATAGGTTTTTTAAGAGGAGTACCGTGGATAGCGATCATGAGCTATTTTACTGTTATATGGCTGGCAATATTTCAGCCGATGAAAAAGACTTCTGAAGAACTTCTAGAAGATGAGGTCAGATTAAAAGAAACTCACGGATATAAATATATATTTCACGAAGAAGATGATCTTACTGTAAATAATTATGAATAGACAGAAAAAAATTCCTCACACAATATAGTGGCAAAGTTAATAAAGAAAGTTCAGAAGAAACCTCCTGATGAAAACAAAGAATCTATCATTAGTGAACTTACTGAAATTCTTGAAAAAATAGGATTTACAGTGAGAGTAGAGAAAGGAAGTTTCAAAGGCGGGTTTTGCATATTAAACGAGCAGAAACTTTTTCTCATAAATAAGAATCTCGAGCAGGACAAAAAAATAAGTATTATAGCCCAAAGCATTGCCGCTATCGGAGCAGATGACATTTATATAAAACCCGGCATCAGAGAAATAATTGAAAATGAAAAAGCGGATGACAAATTATTTTAATCCATACTATATAAATTTTTAATGAAAGTAATCATACTCGGAACAGGTACTTCTCAGGGAGTTCCGGTAATCGGCTGCAGGTGTGAAACATGTAATTCCAAGAACCCAAAAGATAAAAGAACCAGGACTTCAGCAATTATAAATGTTAACAATTCAAATATACTGATAGATACCTCTGTGGACTTCAGACAGCAGATGCTGAGTAACAATCTTAATGATATTGATTCAGTGCTTTATACACATCACCATGTCGATCATATTTTCGGAATGGATGATCTCAGACAAATTACTCAAAGGTTTGATAAAAAAATTGACATATATGGGAGAAAAGATACGCTTGATGAATTAAGAATAACGTTCAGGTATGTTTTTGATAAGCAATTAATAAGGCATAACTCAGTACCAATCGTTAAATTTCATGATAAGTCAAACCGAAAATTCAGATCGGGAGTTACTGAGATCATGCCAATAGAAGTTCATCACGGAAACATAAAAATATTCGGGTACCGGATAAATGATTTTGCATATATAACAGACGCGAGCGCGATAGATGAAAAAGAACTTGCTAAACTTAAGGGATTAAAAGTGCTTGTTCTGAATGCTTTACGGATCAGACCGCATCCTACACATTTTAATCTGCAGCAGGCGATAGAGATCTCAAAATCGGTTAATCCCGAAAAAACTTATTTGACGCATCTCACACATGATCTGATTCATGATAAAATTAACCAGACTCTGCCGAAAGGAATTGAACTGGCTTATGACGGTCTTGAGATTGATTTATAAACAAATTAAAACATGATTTCTACTTTAAAGAAAGCTGCAATTGAAGCCGGTAAAATACTCAGAGATAACTTCGGAGGGAAATATGAAATTTCGAGTAAGATAGTAGCTTCAAATCTTGTAACGGAAATTGATAAACTTTCTGAAACAAAAATAATTGAAGTTATCAGGGAAGATTTTCCCGGACATTATATTTTATCTGAAGAAGCAGGTGAGCTGAAACAGGATTCGGAATTCAAGTGGCTGATAGATCCGATTGACGGAACCGTAAATTACGCACATTCGATACCGATCACATGTGTCTCGATAGCTCTTGAAAAGAAGGGAGAAATAATTTGCGGTGCGGTATATAATCCTATATCAGAGGAATTTTTCTTTTCCGAAAAAGGAAAAGGAGCTTTTCTTAACGACAAACAAATATTTGTTTCAAAAGAGAATGATTTGGAAAAATCACTTCTAGTTACCGGGTTTCCCTATGATTCGAGTACTTACAAACCGGATCCAGCTGCGGTATTTAAAAAATTTCTGATGAGAGACATTCCAATAAGACGTTTAGGTTCAGCTGCAATTGATCTTTGCTGGACTGCGTGCGGAAGGTTTGAAGGATTCTGGGAATATAATCTGAATGCGTGGGATGTAGCAGCGGGATATCTGATATTGACAGAAGCAGGCGGAAAAGTTTCGGATTTTTACGGGAAGGAATTTTCTGTTTACGGAAAGCAAATTCTGGCAACTAACGGAATTGTACATGAACAAATGAAAGAAGTGATTAACAGCTGACGACGAAATTAATTAAATCAATAATTTATTCTCTCTTCTTTTTTAATCCATTCTTCAAAAACTTTTTTAGCATCGTCGTGATCAATTTTAAGTATAGGGATTTTTCTTTTATGGAGCGGTTTTGAAATTTCCTCATAAATGAAATTATCGTCAAAGTTAATTTCCGCTGCGTCATTCTTAGTATTTGCAAAATAAATTTTATCAAGCCGCGCCCAGTAGATAGCTGAGAGACACATTGGGCATGGTTCACAGCTGGAATAGATCTCACAGCCGGACAGATTAAAAGTATTAAGTAAGCTGCATGCAGATCTTACAGCTTCGATTTCCGCATGTGCTGTCGGGTCATTTTTTGAAGTAACTTTATTTGTTCCAGAAGCAATAATTTTACCTTCTTTAACAATTACTGCACCGAAAGGTCCTCCATCACCGCTAATTACATTTTCTCTGGAAAGCCGGACAGCTTCTTTTATAAAATCTAAAATTTCATTACTCATTATTCAAATTTAAATTCAGGTATGAACTTATAAATATGGTTTTAAAACTTCAATGTTATAAACTAAATAATAGTATAGAAAATCAGTTAAGTTTACGAGATTAATTGTGCTACAATTCCGTAGAAGTATACTTTTCCATAAGAAATCAAATCCATTCCCTAAATTACGCACACAAGAAATTTGCAAAATTATAAAAACATATGTGGAAATTAACGATATAGTTTTCTATTTTATTAAAGCAAAAAATTAAAACCCTCTTCAGTTTATTTTCTTAATGCAATTATTAAAATTGTCATGATGTTAAGAAAATACAATTTTTTTGAATAATATTTCCCCCGGCACAAAGATAAACTTTTCATGAGGACTACATTAAAAATATCATTTGGAATTTTATTTTATCTGTTGAATCTTGGTAATCTGACAGCTCAGTTTGTTGATTTCGGGAGAAACAAAGTTCAGTATTCTGATTTCGAATGGCATATACTTCAGACAGAACATTTCCGGATATACTATTATCAGGATGCAAAGGAACTTGCGGAGATCGGAGCGAATTATGCAGAGGAAAGTTACAGAGAGCATCAGCAAAAATTCAAGCATTCGCTTGTAGATACAGTACCCCTCATATTTTATACATCACCTTTACATTTCAAGCAAACCAATACAACTCCCGGGTTTATACCTGACGGAGTTGGGGGTTTTTTTGAATTTATAAAAGGAAGAGTTGTAATTCCTTTTGAGGGATCTCTGGCACAGTTCAAACATGTAATAAAACATGAACTCGTGCATGTATTTATGATGAGTAAAATAAACAATGTACTGAAGACACACAGAAAGACGCTTGGCGGAGCGCCGCCGCTATGGTTTACGGAAGGACTTGCGGAATACTGGTCAACTGAATGGGACACACAGGCGGACATGGTTTTGAAAGATGCTGTATTGACGGGATATTTGCCCGGGCTTGATAACTGGGAGAGAATATACGGTACATATCTGATGTATAAAATGGGACAGAAGGCGGTTGAATATATTGCGGAAAATTTCGGAGAGGACAAAGTATTGCAGCTTATGGATAATTTCTGGATGGATGAAAATTTTTCGAACTTAATGAAGATCACGCTTGGTTTGGATTACGCGCAGTTTGATAAAGAATTTTTATACGGGCTTGAGAAAAAATATTATCCGGAGTACAAGGATCATGACAATCCTTCTCAGGTATCGCAAAATTTATATTCGGAGTCATTTGCGCATAAGCCGACTTTTTCCAATGCAAACGGAAAGCGGGAGATTTATTTTATAGGAAACAGAACAGGATTTACGAGCATATACAAGATTGATCTTCGAAAAAGAGAAGAGCCTGAGATGGTAATAGGTGGAGAATCAAGTGATGAATACGAGCAATTTCATTTTTTCAGGACCGGAATTGACGTGTCGTCATCGGGTAAACTAGCTTTTATCACTCAAAAGGGAAATGCGGATGCGCTTCACATACTGAATACGAGCACTAACGAAGTGATATCAGACTATTCATTTCCTGATATTGTAAGTATCGGATCGCCTTCATGGAGTCGTGACGGAGGCAAATTAGTTTTTCCGGCTTCTGATTTTGGAGGAATAAATGATCTGTATATTCTGGATATTGCCACGAACGATCTTAAGAGGCTGACAAATGATTATTATGACGACAGGGATCCGGATTTTTCTCCGGACGGAAAATATATTGTATTTTCTTCTGACAGGACTACATTTGGGGATAAAAAAGCATATAATTTATTTCTTTATGAAATAGAATCCGGAGACATAAGATACATTACTTTAGGTGACCAGATAGATCATTCACCTAATTTTTCCGAAGACGGCAGAAAAATAATATTCACATCAGATGTAAACGGACCGCAGAATATATGGATGATCGATCTGAAAAAATCCATTACATCAGAGACGTCAGAGTCCGGCGCAAACTCACTAGAGGACAATAGTATTCTTAATTACGATGAACTGGAAATGAGACAGATCACAAATTTTATTACTGCTGCTTATGATCCGAAGTGGAGCGGAAAGGACAGGGTTGTATTCTCGACTTTTGAAAAAGGAGCGATAAACATTAAAATGCTCAGCCAGATACAAGAGAGGTTTGACAGTAGTAAATTTGTACGAAAGACGGATATAAAATTAAAGACAGAGAACTGGACGGCTGCAAAGATAAAAAGTCATACAATGAAAAATACAGTTCCTTATAAAAAAGATTTTTCATTTGACATAGCGACTACAGCGCTTACAGTAGATCCGGTATTTGGCGCAAACACAGGAGGGATAATTTCACTCAGTGATTTACTTGGTAATGAAAAATATTATTTTCTTATATTCAATAATTCGAACGGCGATGAAGAATTCTGGAAAAGTTTCAATATTGCTATTTCAAAAGTATCGGTAGAGAACAGACTTAATTATGCTTATGGAATTTATCATTTATCAGGAAGAAGATATGACCTTGGTGAATTTAATTCATCTTATTATGAGAGACAATATGGTGGTTATCTGAGTCTTGCATATCCGTTATCATTTTTCAGAAGACTGGAAATGACGGTAAGTCTTTCTCAGTCAACAAGAAGCTTTGATGCTTTTGACAATACGAGATCCCTTTTACTTTCAAATTACTTAAGTTATGTAAGGGACAATACATTATGGAGTTATACAGGACCGATGGACGGAGAGAGACTGAACGTAACATTGGGTTATACTACTGACATTGCAAATTCCAATATAAATTACTATTCATTATTTTTTGATTACAGAAAATACATAAGGATCGGCAGACCATCTGCGCTTGCTTTAAGGACACAATTTTTCATGAATGAAGGAAAAGAGCCGAGAAGGTTTTTTATGGGTGGAAGCTGGTCGCTGAGAGGTTGGCCTTTGAATTCTATCAGGGGCAGTAAATTATGGCAGGCAAATGCCGAATTAAGATTTCCTTTGCTTAATGTAGTAGCGTTAAGATTTCCGCTCGGCATAGGTTTTGATTTTCCCGGGATAAAAGGATCATTCTTCTTTGATGCGGGAAATGCATGGGATAATAAATACAGTGACAGTTATACACGAGGGAGTATTGGCGCAGGAATAAGACTAAACGCTTTGGGTTTAGTTGTTCTCAGATATGATCTGGGAAAAAGAATAGAGGAGAACTTTACAAAACTTCAGGGAGATTTATTCCACAATTTTTATTTCGGATATGACTTTTAAATAGTGCAGCAGAATTTAAGCAGGCGGATTAAAATTCATTCCAAGAATATCCAGAACCCTTCCGGAAATATGATCAGCCAGATCATTAAAATCTTTAGGTGAATATTCGAAGCTCGGCATAGCAGGAACTATCTTTCCGCCGCTTTCAATTATATTTATCATATTACTTAAGTGGATCCTGTTGACTGGAGTTTCTCTGGGAACAATTATCAAGGGTTTTGAATAAGACATCGCATAGTCCGCAGACTTTTCCATCAGCGTTTTACATTCCCCGTTAGCAATGCCTGCTAATATGCCCATTGAGCATGGAGCAACGATCATCCCGTAACAATTAAAATTATTAGTGAAAATATCTGATTTCAGATCAAGGTTATTATGAAATGTAACAGTAGATTTCATGATAAGTATTTCAGGAAATAAAGTCTGAATAACATTAGGTTTCAGATCAACGCCGCATTCCTTATACATAGTATAAGAAGCATATTCTGATAAAATAAGATCAACATTAAATTCATTAATAAGCAGCGCTCTTAAAATTCTCAATCCGTATATTGCTCCGCTTGTTCCTGTCATTGCAAGTATGACATTCTTTCCTTCTCCGTCATATGTTTTAATTAATGCTGATGTTTCAGTTTGAGTAGTTGCTGAAATTTTTTCGCCTGACATAATAGAATTTAAATTCGATTTAAAATAAAAGATACGGTAATAAAAAACACTGCCGCTGACAATACAAATATAATGTTTTGAAAAATAAAAATCTGAATCAAAAATACAATCAATCCGACAAAAACGGATAAAATAACTTCAAGAAATTTCGTTGCGGAATTGAACTTAGAACTCTCCAGTGTAAAAGGTAAGGTTTTGTCAAACAATGAAGTAACGGAAATTATAAAAAGTACAGCAGTTGAGATAAATAACAAATTCATAGTAACGGTAAGGAGATCTGCAGCGAAATAAAGTAAAATGAATATTAAAATAATTATAGGCAACACTAGTACAAAATAGATAAACGAATTAGCTCCTTTAATGTAAGACGAAACATTTCGGGCAGGCAGAGATTTGAAAATCCACTTTGTATTGGGAGAATTTTCATCTGAAATTTTAGAATTGGAAATCAGCAATCGCACGCACATAAATAATGTCATTATAATCGCCGGACTTACCGGAAGTACAGCTGTCTTAATAATCCATGAAGATTCTTTCGCAGACTTAAAAAAAAGAAACTCCGCCGGATTTGTAATAAATCCTACAAGCACAACAATGACCGGTATAAACAGAAGCGGAATATACTTAAGTCTCAGGAAAGGTGAATTTTTCAGATGATCTTTTACAAGAAGGAAAGTTGCCGCTCCGGAATTGCCGCCTGTCAGAAAGCCCGACATTGTTTTTACTGATTTACCAATTTCAGGAAATCTGACAACGCTTGTTTTTTTCTTGCGAAGTGAAATTAAATTATGAAACAATGAATCGTATTTCACGGCGATAAAGCGAAACAGAAGAATCATCACAAATAAGCATACAGCAAGTAAATAAATAAACCATATAGGATCATAAACTGACAATGAGAAGTAAGTCTGCGGAAGGAAATTTACAAAACCAATTTTCGTCAGATCCACTTTAGTAAATACCATTGATCCTGCATCCGGATTTCTGCCAATTGCTCCTGATGAATAAAATACGAATGCAAAGAACAACACCTGAAATAATGCAAGAAAAACCGGAGAGCCTTTTTTTAAAAAAAGTAATATCAGTGAATAAGCCAGAGTAATTAATCCAATTGCAAAATAACAAAACAGAATGTTTACAAAAAAGAAAGACAGAGTATGTGATAAACTTTTGACTGTAAGATAAAAGAAAACCAGTTGCGGGAGAGATGCCACGGAAATAAATATAAAAAGAAAAACGACAGCGGATAAATATTTTGCTTTGAAAATATCGGCGCTTTTAATGGGAAACGAATCTAATTTGTTTTTAGTCCTCGTCGAAAGAAAGAGATTATCAAAATCATTCATGACGATCATTGATACGAGAAATAGATTTGTAGTCAGACACATTATAATGTAACTTCTTTCATCAAATAAGAGACTGAAATTATATGATAACAATGTATTTGAAAAAAGATATGCGATGATGATCCCTGTAATTTTTCTGAGTCCGGAATTTTCCTTGTCCCTGTAATCAAGTTTTTGAAATAATGAAAATGTATTTAAAATGTTTCCGCTCATTATTTATTTATCTCTTTTTCTTTCTTTTGTTTATTTTCCTTCAGCTTTTTCTTGTATTCTTTTATGGCATTCAAATGCTGATCATAGGTCTCCGAAAAATTATGCCCGCCTTCACCGGTTGCAACAAAGAAAATATATCTGTGATCCGCAGGATTATCGGCTGCCTGAATTGATTTCAGACCCGGGTTATTTATAGGACCCGGAGGAAGACCTTTATTTTGATATGTATTGTAGGGAGAATTATATTTAAGATCTTCGAATAGCAGTCTTGATTTCGGTCCGCCGGGAATTACATATTGTACTGTAGGATCAGCTTCAAGCTTCATATTTTTTCTGAGCCGGTTATGATACACTCCTGAAACAACGGGCTTTTCGTCATCAATTTTTGTTTCACCCTCAATGATCGATGCCAGAGTAATTATCTTCAGCAGTGAATCTGCATTTCCTTCCTTAATATAATCAGTTCCAATATTATCAATTACATTTTTTTCAAATCCGTTAAATAAAGTTTCAATAAGCTCTTTCTCGCTGATTTGCTGAGATACTTCATAAGTGCCCGGAAATAAAAAACCTTCAAGATTTTTTATTTTGTTGTTTAGTCCCAATTGATTTATGAGGGAGTCATTTTCCGCTTCCTTTAAAATTTTATTCTCCGAAAGCTTTAGTTTTGATGAAGAAAGAGATGCAATTTTCTTGAGAGTAAATCCTTCAGGAATAGTGATCTTAACCAGGCTGACGGTATTGTCAGTTAAAATTTTCAGAAGGTCATAATTACTCATTCCGTTTTTCAGCAGGTATGAGTTGGATATAATTTTATCATCTTTAAAAGTAAGGACTGCAGCGATTTTAAAAAGAGACTTGTCAGCAATAATGTTATTTTTTTCAAGTTCATCAATAATAACATTAAGACCTGATCCTTTT
>Ga0138256_10005828_pt1 | contig 13039 bp, 10 predicted proteins | sample KNB2016incub_MG_FD_105486 | JGI IMG/M metagenome (GOLD analysis project Ga0138256, IMG submission 105486) | Active sludge microbial communities from wastewater in Klosterneuburg, Austria - KNB2014incub_MG | ecosystem: Engineered > WWTP > Activated sludge > Unclassified | place: Austria... | reverse complement strand
GCTTCGTTTTTGGCATCAGTTCTAATTACGATACATTGTTTTTTATAGCCTGATGTATCTATGATAAGGTCTAGTTTTGTTACAGTTCCAGCTACTGGCGAATGAATGTTGGATGAAACGAACCCGCCTGATTTGGCAATAACCTGTCCGATTGTAACGGTGTCTTTAACATTAACAATTATTTCAGCAGGAATACCAATATGTTGTGATATGGGAACATATACAACCTTAGGCACCGTCATTTTTTTAATGCTTTTAGTGGATGTTAATTTGTTTTCTGGAGGATGAACACCACCTTTTGGAAATGTTTTAAGCATCAGTCTTTATTTTTTCAGGTTCAACAATGGCTTCAACCTTTTTTTCTTTTTTTGGCGGGAAATTGGTTTCTATAATGGAATGCGTTGGGCATACTTCTACACATTTTCTGCAAAGTGTGCAGGTAATGGGGTCTATATATGCCAAATTATTGAGCATGGTAATGGCGTCTTTAGGACAAACGTCTTCACATTTTGAGCAACCTATGCACGCCACATCGCAAGCTTTTTTTGCAATACCCGCTTTATCTTCGTTAAGGCAACCAACAAATATTTTTAAGTCTCTTTTGTGTTTTGGACGCATTTCAATAATGTCGCGTGGACAGGCTTCCGCACAAGCGCCACATGAAGTACATTTATCTGAAATGATGACTGGCAACCCTGTGGTTTCGTCCATGTACATCGCATCAAACTTGCACACTGCCACACAATCACCATCACCTAGGCATCCATATTGACAATCGGTTTCGCCACTGTAAATCATGGCAGAAATAGCACAATTTCTTGGACCTTGATACTCCGTAGTTTTTGGTCGAACATCACAACCGCCTTGGCAGCGTAAAACAGCAAGTGTAGGATCTTTTTCCGCAACTGTTTTACCTAAAACCTCGGCAACAAGTTTCATAACGGGGTTGCCGCCAACGGGGCAAAAAAGATCGGAGATATCTTCGGTATTCACCAATTTTTCAGCAAACGCCCTGCAACCCGGAGAGCCACAACCCGCACAGTTTGCGGCTGGTAAAATGGCTTCAACTTCACCTATTAAAGGATCTTCATATACATAGAATTTTTTAGAAACCACAAACAACACAACGGCTGCGATGACACCTAAAGAACCTAGTAAGAAAATACTATATAAAATAGAATCTGACATACATAATTAGGTTTTAATTATAGAAATTTTAAACGCACTTTTTAGTGTGTTTTTCAAAAAATAAAGCGTTACATAATAAGGTATTAAAATGAAAAGCGATACCAAACCGGCAAGCCATTCTTTTAAAAAAACAGAGGTTATTAGCAATGTGGCGAACATTAAGAAAAAAGGAAATACATAAGCCCAAAACACCGCTTTGAAACCCAATGCTTTTTTGAGCACTACCGTAACGGTTTCATTTATTGTAAAGGCATCTATAGTGTTTTCTATCTCAATGTCTTTGGTGTTGGATTCTGAAATTCCACAACTTGCTTTGGCACGACATGATTCGCAATGGACATTTTGTTCCAAAGAAACGATAACGGAATTGCCTGTTATTTTGGAAATAACACCCGAATGAATAAATGTATCTTTATTTGCTGTTTCAGAACTCATAAATACGTTTAATTATCTAAAATTCACCATACGAAATTAGTACATATGGTTATGCAATTATATGACTTATGTTAGGAAATTAAATTATTCTCAAAGCCTAAAAAAAACAGTTGCTAGAGTTCGGAGTTGGTGAAAATTAAAAAAGAACTTCATAAAGAATTTGTATGTGACAATTATCATATAACTACTTAAAAAGAGATGTTATATTTGAGAGTTAAACACTTTTTTTATCTCATGCAGGCTGTTTCAGTCTATTAAAATACGATACGGTTATGATACAAAACAAGCGAACTCCTGAAGCTTTAGAAGCTGTTATTATTAGGTTTGTTGGCGATTCGGGCGATGGCATGCAATTAACTGGTACGCAATTTTCAGATACCTCTGCCATGTTTGGCAACGATATAGCAACGTTCCCCAATTATCCCTCGGAAATTAGGGCACCACAAGGTAGTCTTTACGGCGTTTCAGGATTCCAAGTGCATATTGGTAGTGTGGAAATTAATACCCCGGGCGATGAAGTCGATTTGTTGGTTGCTATGAATCCTGCGGCTTTAAAAACAAATTTACATGCGCTAAAACCAGGGCATACCATCATTGTGGATACCGATGCTTTTACGAAGAAAAATCTGGAAAAGGCGCAATATGAAACTAATCCTTTGGAAGATGACAGTTTGGCGAATTACAAGGTTATTCAAGTGGCAATGAGTTCACTTACCAAAGAAGCATTAAAAGGAATTGAGGGTTTAGATAATAAAGATATTACCCGAACAAAAAATATGTTTGCTTTAGGCATGGTGTATTGGATGTATAACCGTTCCACAGAACATACTGTTTCCTTTTTCAACAAGAAATTTAAAGCAACACCACATATTATTGAAGCTAATACGAAAGTGCTAAATGCAGGTTTTTATTTTGCTGAAACGTTGGAGTTAATCCCTAATACCTATTCTATTTCTCCTGCAAAAATGCCCGCCGGTACTTATAGGATTATTATGGGCAATATTGCCACGGCTTGGGGGTTTTTGGCTGCAGCCGAAAAAGCAGGATTGGAGTTGTTTTTAGGTTCGTATCCGATAACACCAGCATCCGATATTTTACACGAATTGGTAAAGCACCGCCATTTTGGGGTAAAATCGCTTCAAGCGGAAGATGAAATCGCGGGAATAACTTCGGCAATAGGCGCGTCCTTTGCGGGCGATTTGGCAATTACAACCACCTCAGGGCCTGGGTTAGCATTAAAAGGAGAAGCCATTGGTTTGGCAATGATTATTGAAACCCCATTGGTAATTGTAAACGTGCAACGCGGTGGCCCTTCAACAGGTTTACCTACCAAAACGGAACAATCCGATTTATTACAAGCTTTATATGGCAGAAATGGCGAAAGTCCAGTCATTGTTATCGCAGCAAGCACGCCTGCCAATTGTTTCGATATGGCGTATATGGCAGCAAAGTTAACGTTGGAACACATGACGCCCGTTATTTTATTAACCGATGGTTACATAGCCAATGGTTCAGCGCCCTGGAAAGTAAAATCGGTTAACGACTTGCCAGAAATTAAAAGTAACCTACTAAAACAAGAGGTTGAAGGTTGGCATCCATACAATCGGGATGCAGATTCACTCGCTAGGAAATGGGTTATTCCTGGAACCAAAGGTTTGGAGCACCGGGTTGGCGGATTGGAAAAAGATAAGCTTACAGGAAACGTATCGTATGTGCCAGAAAATCATGAATACATGACCAAAATTCGCGCTGAAAAAGTAAAACGTGTTGAAAATTATATTCCTGAATTAACTACCGAATTTGCTGCAAGTGGCGATTTATTGGTAGTAGGCTGGGGCGGAACGTATGGTTCGTTACATTCCGCAGTGAAAGAAATTAATCATTTAGGCTATAAAAATATTGGTTATGCACATTTTAATTATATAAATCCGTTACCTAAAAACACAGAAAACGTTTTAAAACAATTTAAAAAAATAGTGGTTTGCGAATTAAATAACGGTCAATTTTCAAAAGTTTTAAAAATGAACTTTAATGAGTTGTACCTTTCTGAATTTAATAAAATACAAGGTTTGCCCTTTGGAAATAGAGAATTAATCGAAAAATTTAAATCATTAGTTGACTAATTATGGAAGCAACACTTGAAAACAATTACACGTACAAAGATTTTGAAAGCAATCAAGAAGTAAGATGGTGCCCAGGCTGCGACGATTACGTTATTTTACGTGCCATGCAAAAAGCACTTCCAGAAATGGGTGTTAAAAAAGAAGATGTAGTTTTTATTTCTGGCATTGGCTGTTCGTCTCGATTTCCATATTATATGGATACTTATGGCATGCACAGCATCCATGGGCGTGCACCGGCAATCGCTACAGGCGCAAAATTGGCAAATCCTAAATTAAGTGTTTGGGTTATTACGGGCGATGGCGACTCTATGGCCATTGGCGGCAATCATTTTATACATGTGTTGCGTAGAAATATCAATTTGAATATCATTTTGTTTAACAATGAAATTTATGGGTTAACAAAAGGGCAGTTTTCACCAACATCATCCATGGGTCAAAAAACAAAATCCTCACCTTACGGCAATACCCAACCACCTTTTTCACCCGGAGAATTGGCATTAGGTGCACAAGCGCGTTTTTTTGCAAGAATAGGCGGAAATACACCCAAAGAAATGACGCAACTATTTATTGATGCCGAAAAATTTAAAGGCACATCGTTAATTGAAGTGCTTCAAAACTGTGTGATTTTTAATGATTGCTGTTACACAAAATACACCGATAAAACCATACGAGAAGATAAACAGCTTTTTGTTGAACACGAAAAACCCATGATTTTTGGCAAAAACAGAGATAAAGGGTTGGTGTTAAACAAGCTAAAATTAGACGTCGTAACCATAGGCGAGCATGGTATAACTGAAGCCGATATTCTGGTGCATGATGCCAAAGAACCAGACCCAACCATGCACCAGATGCTGGTTAGGTTGGAATATCCGTTGGTAACGGGCATTATTAGAAGTTGTGAAGAGCTTACTTTTGGTGAAAGAGAACTTGAAGTAACTGCACAGGTAAAAGCAACCTCAAAATTCAAAAAAGTGGACGATTTGTTTTTCTCTGGGGATACTTATCAAATTAAAGAAAACAGGATTCATTATGAATAGTGGTTTTTAAAAATTGGTATATTGAAAATGCTGTGTTTTTATTTTTTTGTATAAGATAGTTGTGTAAATTCGATATTATAAGTAATTTGAATGAAGCAATGAACAACTATTTAAAAGTCATATTTCTTGGATTTCTAATCATAATTTGTCTGTTAATTTATTATCATTCTTCAAACAACATAAATGAATATGATTTAAAAGAATTAGAGACTCTAAGTGATAAAATAATTTGGGACAAAAACAAAAAACTCAAATGGACTGACTTTAAATTTGACCCAAATGAAAAAACTTTTATAATTTATGCGGATGTAGGACTTGCTACTAGATACAATGTTTTTAAACCAATCTTATTTCGTTCTCACACTACTTTATCTCCAAAAAAATCAATTGTTGCAGATACCTCAAATTTAGATGATTTGCGAATTGCTCAAGCTAAATTTGATTTATTAGAAACATATCGTAGAAAAATAGAAAAGGTTTTTGATAGTATAAAAAGATTGGAATCTCCGAATTTTGAAACTTCTGATTTTGATAGTATTGTTGCGTATTACTATCGTGATTATAAAAATGAATGGGAAAGTTACAGGCCATTTACTATTGAGTCGTTATATAGAGTGGAAGACACAATACGAAATAGACTGAAATAACGCAGGGCAAAATCATACTTTAAAAGAATCTATAGATTTTTTATTCGTGAAAATTATATTTCTACATAATGGTTAGTTTTATTCGTGGCAAATTAATTCTCAGATAAAAGAATGATTTTGCTCTGCGAAATAACGTTACTATTGCTCATTTTATCATGATGTTTTTTAATTTTATTTTCTCTTATAGTTCCATTGGTAATAACAATTTTCGGTAATAAGCGCAACTAACCCTACTATTCCTATAAACTTTATAGGAAATAAAATTTGCTATTAAAAAAATTTGTTTTAATTTTGCCGAACTTTCTTTTAAAATTTAAAGAAGAGAAAAAGGTATAATATAAACCTGAATTAAAAATTGAACATCATAAAATGATAGATATTACAATAAACATTACAGATAGAGACGGAAATAAACACCAAGTTTCAGCACCTACAGATATGGCAATGAACCTCATGGAAGTTGTACGTTCGTACGAACTTGCACCCGAAGGTACTATTGGCGTTTGTGGCGGTATGGCTATGTGCGCTTCATGCCAATGTTATGTTTTAAGTAATACTGATTTGCCAGAAATGAGTGATGACGAAGAAGCCATGCTTTCAGAAGCATTTGATGTTAAAGCAAATAGCCGTTTGGGTTGTCAAATTCAAATGACTCCTGATTTAAACGGATTGGAAGTGCAACTAGCGCCCGAGTGTTAACTGGTTTTATAGCCAATCAATTTTCTTGGACCTTCCAAAACATCTTTAACAATTTGTAAAATACCATCATCGTTGGTGTTTATTTGCCATCTTATGAGGCGAATTTCACCATTCTCGATTTCGATGCCTGTGATGCTTCTTGGGTGTACACAACTGCCATCATTAAAATAGGCAATCTCGCCATGTTCGGGAAATCGCGGACGGTGAGTATGTCCTACCACTGTTATGATGTTGTTGTTTTCTATAATCCATTTTTTGGTACGCCGTTCCACTTTTATCAATTCTTTGTAATTTTTGGCGGGTTGTGTTGGGTCGGAAATTCCCATCACGTTTAAAGGTTTCCAAAGCACTCTAACTAAAAACCGACTCCATTTCCAAAAGGTGTAGTTCCACCAATCCGCTTGATGCCCGTGGGTTAAAAAAAGTTCTTGTCCTGTTTTTGCATGTTTTAAGATAACGCCTTCATGGTATTTGATATCCTTAAACAATTCAACATCTTGGTTTGTTACTTTATCAAAATAGGTTGAAAGATGCTTTTTTACATAATTAGGATTTCTGTACACCATATCGTGGTTACCCCAAAGCATGTGCAAACGGTTTTGTTTATGGAACAACTGCATAAGCATGTACACATTTTTATGAGCCTCAAAAATGGGTTCAAACGAAATATTTTCCCAAAGTTCGTCACCATCGCCAACTTCACAATAAACAAAACCAGTGTTGTAATAATGCTTTAAAGCATGAAAATAAATATTTCGGTTATTGGCAAAATCATCAGCAAAACTATTATCGCTTCTGTGGCAATCGCTGAACAAAATGAATTTACTGCTATCATCAAAATTAATGATTTTAGCATTTTTATAAGCGTTATCTAATCTTCTTTTGGTTGTAAACATAGCTGTTCTAAAGTTTTTCAAGTACTACAGGAAGTATGCGATCCACAAATTTTGAATACGCTAATTCGGAAGGATGCAATCCATCGGAAGCTACCAAATTGGGTTCTTGCAATCCTTTTCTAGTAATATCCGTAATGTAAATATAGGTGATGGCCTTTGTGGCACAATAAGATTCAATGAAATTATTATAGCGGTCAATATCTTCAGAAATAGCTTTATTTCCCTTGCCAAAGGGTGTGTACGCATAATCAGGAATGGATATAACGATAACTTTTTTTATTTCTCCTTTTGCATATGTAATGGCAGCATTGACTAATTCTGGAAATTCGTTTTGAAAAATTTCAAATGATCGGTTTTGGTATTGATTGTTAACCCCAATCAAGAGTGTAACTAAATCTTGGTCATTACTTATATCGGTAGCAGCAATAGCACTTTTTAAAGCAGAAGTTGTCCAGCCTGTTCGGGCAATAATTTTTAAAGTTATTTCAGTATTTATTATTTTTTCACTAATACCTTTTTTTAGTTGTTCAGGAAAACGGCATGTTTCACACACACTTTCACCAATGGTATAACTATCGCCAAGCGAAAGTATTTTTATAGCTGAAGGATTTTGTGGTATTTCGGGTTCAGGTTCTGGCTGCGGTTCTGGTTCAGGTTGTGTTTCAGGCGCAGGCTGCGTAGTTTCGGCAACGATGATTACTGGTTTTTCTTCGTTTGACATGTTTTCGATTTGACAACTCATAAATAAACAACAGAAACAACTTAGCAGCAAGTATAAGTTCTTTTTCATAGTATCTTTTAAATAAATATACGAATTTTTTAATATGAGGGTTTCCAAAAAAAAATGCTTCCCTAATTTGAGAAGCATTTTTATAATATCACAATACGTTTAATTTACTTTCGGTACAAAGGGTCGGCGCCAATAGTGCCTATCAAACTATTTAAATAAGCTTCTGATTTTGCTTCGACATATAATTGTTTAACAGAATTTAATCGATCTTCAATTTTCATTTCAGCAACCAAATCGGCATTGTCTAAATTCGCAATAAAGGCTTCTAAATAGGTTATTTGAGAATTGTAAAAAGCAATATCTTTTGTTTGTTTCAACTTTAAACGGTCGTTGTACCAATCACTATTAATGATATAGTCGCGTTCAAAATACTGTCTTAATTCGGGGTTGCTAATGTCTTTTCCTTCGTAGTTTCCATACGCCATAATATGTAAAAGTATTTTTAATGGTGGAATTGCCGACTCAATACTGCCATCTTCAAAATAGCGTACTGCCACTTTTTGTTGCGCCTCAACTATATTATTGATGCCGTCAACATAATCATCCATACCCTGTAATTCTGGTTTTAGCATTTTTTCATTGAAAACAGCATTAGGTTCATCAAACAATTTATTTAAACATCTTAATGAGAATCTGCTCGTAATGCGGTATCCCAAGCGGCTTGCTAATATTTTTTGACCATTATATTCAAAATCTTCTATTTTTTCAAGTGATCCATCTTCAATAAGTAATTTTGGATCTCGATTTTTTTCTTCTAAACGCGCCCAAATTTCTGGAATTAACAAACTGATGTCATGGTCCACTTTATTTTCACCACCTACATAACCTGCTGCAGTACTAAATGCGTTCGATTCGGTTAGGATGTGTGATAAAAGCGCATTATTTAAATCGGTTGTGGGCGTTAGCATATTAAAAGGCCCTTTCGTTAAAGCACCTTCGGAACCCGCACCCGTAGTTGATGGCGATTTACCTGTAAGGCTACAGATAAAATCCATGAATAATTCCGGTGTTTCTTGGTAATGTATGGGGTTGTAAACTGCTAACGGACGGATGCCTGCTTTTTTATCAATAGGATTGTTTCTTCTTCCTGGTAAAACGGCATTAACAACATGGATAACAGGGTCTTCCGATTTTATTTTTCGATATAAACGTACGCCAATTTCACCCAAATAGCTCGCTTCGGTTTCATTTATAAAAATATTTTCTTCTAAATAACGTGGGTTTTTAGTAGGCTCGCCATCAACAATACGAGTGTGCGAAGGCAAACAGAAATAATCTTCCTCGTTTTCACTATTTACAATGCTTAAAATAAGGTCTTTAACAGGTTGTGTGTATTTATCGAAATTAATGGTGTCTTCATAAATCTCGATAGCATCTTTCTTCGTAAGAAGCTCATAATTGGTTAAAAAAGTATCTGGAGAAACGATATCGCGTTCAGCACCTTCATCATAACCTCTAATGATTGCTTCATCAGGACGTTGAAATAAATAGCTTTCACAATTGGCAACTACTTTAAAACTGCTATTTTTTAACTCAGGATTTAAGTTTTTAAACAGATTTCTAGGCAACGTAATGGATGCTGAAATATCATCTTCCATTTGAATTTTTTGACTCGCTGAAAAATCAGATCGTAATTTATTAAGTAACCAGCGGCCTTCTTGATTAAAACCAATGCGCACATAACTACCAACCACTGGGTTGTTAAAATAATTAAGTCCCGTCCCTTTTTGTCCGTTTATAATATCAACCGACATGCAATCTTTCCAGTTTAACGAGTCGGAATCTTGACGGTATAAGCGTTTAACAAACAGTACCAACGACCGAATATGAACGGGAATATTTTTCACAAATTGGTTGTATGCATCGGTAAATTCGTCTAAAGGTTGTAATAACCGCACGGCGGAGCCTAAGGTGCGTTTCGTACTTAAAAACGATTCGGATGGCGGTAGCGTTGGATTGTAATTTTTCCAACGTTTTGAATAATCGTATTCAATAATTTCATCTGCTTTTTTGAAATCTGCATCAATATCAATCACATTAAAAGCACTATATGTGATGGCGTTAAGCATCGATTTTGAAATTTCAGATTTCCCACCTCCTGAAACCGTACAAGGTTTGTGGCAAAAAGTACCTTCGGGTGCGGTGTTTACAATGCGCCATAACGAGATAGCTTTGTGTTTTTCCAATTTAAATTTATTGCCCGTTGGGTGGATATATGTTTTGTTGGGTGATAAAATTAATTTTTGTTCCTTGTTGTTATGCGTCCACGTAATACTGTTTGTATTGGTGTTTATATAAGCATTCTCAGGAATGTAAACTAAATTAGGATAGTTTTTATCGATGGCATAATTTTCTGGTTTTATGTCAATACGGTCGTCGCCAAGTAATGCTTTTACATCCTCAAAACTAAAACGATTCTCGAATTTTTTTGAGAAGGTTGCACCATCAACAATATCGCCCATAACGCCGCGTGGGTAAGCAATTGCTCCACCAGAATGTTCTTCTTCAACCAAACCAAATAAATTGGCAGAATAGCTAATTTGTGTTTTAATCTCTTTTTTTGAATAGCCAAAATAGTTGTCGGCAATGATAGTAACCACCACGCCACGATCATCTCTACAAGTTGCTTTAAAAGCGCCGCCATCGTTGTATAATTCATCTTCGTTTTTCCAGCACATCCCTTCACGTTTTTGGCGTTCGGTAGCTTCGTCCCAATGCGGTAAACCAACATCTTTTTTCTTAAGTGTTTTTAATTGTGGCGCTAAAATAACGCAGCCAGTGTGTCCTGTCCAATGTTCAGTATCTAGGGCAGCATCATTTTGAGCTAAATTTGGATCGCCTGCATTGCCGAAAATAGATTCCACAAAATCCAAATTACTCACCAAACTACCTGGAGCAAAAAAGCGCACTTCCATACTTTTTTTGGTAATAACACCTTTTACCTCGGGGCAAACCATGGGACGTAATAATAGCGACACCATTAATTTTGCCTGATCTTTTTGATTGGCAGTAAACGGTAACGTTTTCAGTGCATCTGAAGGGTTGAAAGCGGCATTTAAAAAATGGGCAAAAGCAATTTTTGGCACTTCCTTTTTATCTAGCGGCACAGGTAAATGGCCTTCAACAATGTGAAACGTGCCTTTGGTAGTCCGTTTATCATTTATAGGGTTGTTTAAAATACCCTGTTTTATGCGGTATGACATGATATCGTCGCTTTTAAAACTGTTGCCATTGGGTGGCAAACTAATTTCGCGCGCATGTCCTTTTTGGGTTAAAATAAGCGTGTCGTTAGGTAAAACATAAGGTTTATCAAAATCTAATGCTTTCAAATAATCATTTAAGAAATTTTGAATTCTTGAATCAGCTGGTGAAAGGTGATGCGATAATAACCGCGATTTTTCCTTAAACCCTTTTATCAAGCCATTTGTTAAGGTTTGAAATTTTGGGTTACAAAATTTAACAGTATCACTTTCATTGTCCTGAAAAAGCGGTTGTCCTAATGCGGCCAATTGCAGATTTATGTACTGAACGGTATCTTTTCTACTTTGTTTGTTGGTCTCGTTTGCTTTAATATCGTTTTCCATTTAAAAAATCTTATAGATTATGTGTTTGAAATTGTAATTAGGCTATTCTGTTTTTTTTCAGAAATGCCTCAAATTTAATCGCTAGGCATTTTAATAAAGATGATATTTATCATACGCTATTTTATAACATGTTAGCTCTTAATATTAAACTGGAAAAATACTCAAAATGATAATCAAATTGAAGTTTTTATACGTAAAAAGCATTCTTATGATACCATTTTTGACTTATTTGAATGCATTTAAACCAGTAATGTCCATTCCTGTGATTAATAAATGAATATCGTGTGTGCCTTCATAAGTAATAACGCTTTCTAAATTCATGGCATGCCGCATAATAGAATAGTCGCCAGTAATGCCCATAGCTCCCAACATTTGGCGTGCTTCTCTGGCAATATTTATCGCCATAACAACATTGTTGCGTTTCGCCATCGATATTTGTGATGATGTAGCTTTGTTTTCATTCCGTAAAACGCCCAAACGCCAGGTTAGAAGTTGTGCTTTGGTAATTTCAGTAATCATTTCTGCCAGTTTTTTTTGTTGCAGCTGAAACTGTCCAATGGGTTTTCCAAATTGCAGACGTTCTTTGCTATAGCGTAGTGCGGTATCATAACAATCCATGGCAGCACCAATGGCGCCCCATGCAATGCCATAACGCGCTGAATCCAAACATCCAAGCGCAGCACCTAAACCAGATTTATTTGGCAATATATTTTCTTTTGGAATTTTTACATTATCAAAAATAAGTTCGCCTGTAGCACTTGCGCGCAACGACCATTTATTGTGTGTTTCTGGTGTTGAAAACCCTGCCATACCGCGTTCAACCAATAATCCATGAATTCTATTATTTTCATCTTTAGCCCAAACAACAGCTACGTGTGCAAAAGGTGCATTGCTAATCCACATTTTGGCACCGTTCAATAAAAAGTGGTCGCCTTTATCTTTAAAATGGGTTACCATATCAGCGGGATTGCTACCGTGGTCGGGTTCGGTTAAGCCAAAACAACCCATCCATTCACCAGTTGCCAGCTTTGGTAAATATTTTTGGCGCTGCGTTTCTGTGCCATATTTCAAGATTGGGTACATGACTAATGATGATTGTACCGAAGCCGTTGAACGAATACCAGAATCACCCCGTTCAATTTCCTGCATAATCAAACCATAGGAAATTTGATCTAAACCAGCACCGCCATATTCCATAGGAATATAGGAGCCAAAAGCACCAATATCTGCTAAGCCGCTTATGAGTTGTTTTGGGAATTCTGCTTTTTGGGCAAAGTCTTCAATAATGGGCGATAGGTTGCGTTTTACCCAAGTTCTGGCAGTGTTTCTAACCAGTTTATGTTCCTCAGTTAGCAGTTCATCTAAGTTGTAATAATCGGGTGCTTCAAATAAATCGGGCTTCATGGGTTTTGAGGCTTTTGGTTTCTCAAATTTAACGCATTCAGAATAGTCCGTTACATTTTTAAATAGAAATCTTTGGTAAGGTTTATATAATCTTGTGTGTAATGGTGACGTTCGGTTTCAATAATCAATTCGTTAATTGCAATAGCGCTTTCGCGGAACGATAACTCCATAAGGCTTCGCTTAATTTCCGAAGTTGGGTTTCCTTTTACATGTAAAATGTTGTTAGGAAATAGATT
>Ga0138256_10005827_pt1 | contig 13039 bp, 9 predicted proteins | sample KNB2016incub_MG_FD_105486 | JGI IMG/M metagenome (GOLD analysis project Ga0138256, IMG submission 105486) | Active sludge microbial communities from wastewater in Klosterneuburg, Austria - KNB2014incub_MG | ecosystem: Engineered > WWTP > Activated sludge > Unclassified | place: Austria... | reverse complement strand
GGCGCTCGAGACCGTTCCGGGCCGGGTCGAGGCCGGCAGGTCGTTGTTCTTCACGCAGGTCTCGAGCAGCGCGATGCCGTGGTCGCCGGAGACCGGCCGCGCCTCGTGCTTGCTGAACTTGAGACCGTTGTACTGCGCGGGGTTGTGCGAAGCGGTGACCTGCACGCCGCCGGCGGTCTTCAGGTGGCCGATGGCGAAGTAGTTCATCGGCGTGGTGGCGAGCCCGATGTCGACGACGTCGAGCCCGGCCACGGTCAGCCCCTCGATAAGCGCCTTCGAGAGCGGCACCGAGGAGGGCCGCATGTCGCGCGACACCACCACGCTGTTGGAGTTTGCGAGATCGTCCGCGTCGAGGACCTTGCGGAAGGCCTGCCCGATCTTGCGGGCGGTCGATTCATCGAGTTCCGTCGGATAGATGCCGCGGACGTCGTACGCCTTGAAAATGCCTGCCATAGGTCCTCGCTCGGTTGGAACTGCCGGGCGAAGATTATCAGCCGCGGGGGGCTAGCCCGGGCTCAGGGGTGCTCCGCTTGCAGTGGCACCCGTTTGCCGCCGACCATGACGAAGTTCGGATAGGCGAGGAGGGCGAGGTCCGCCAAAGGGTCGCCCGGTACGGCGACGAGGTCGGCGAGCTTCCCGGCCTCGACAGTGCCGATCCGGTCCTCCCAGCCGAGGAGCTCGGCGCCGACGCGGGTGGCTGCCTGGATCGCCTGCATCGGGGTCATGCCGGCGCGGTGGAGCGCCGCGATCTCGCCGACATTGATGTCCTGGCTGTAGCCGCCGAAGTCACTGCCGGTGGCGATCTTCACCCCGGCGCGGATCGCCTTGCCGACCCAGAGGTATTGCTGCTCCTTGTAGCGCTTCGAGAGCTCGACCATTTTTGCCTGCGCGCCTGTCGGGTCGCCGTGCTCGATGTAGTAGTCGCCGATGTAGAGCGTCGGGACGAGCCAGGTGCCGGTGTCGACCAGCATGCGGATCGCCTCGTCGTCGAGAAACGTTCCGTGCTCGATCGAGCGCACGCCGGCGCGGATCGCCTGCTTGATCCCCTCCGTGGCGTGGGCGTGCGCCATCACCGGCACGCCGTGGCGCTTCGCCTCTTCGACTGCGACCCGAAGCTCCTCAGGGGAAAAGTGGACATCTTCCGGATGGTCGCCCGCCGACATGAAGGCGCCGGTGACCAGGAGCTTCACCCAGTCGCTGCCGTATTTGATCTCCTCGCGCACGGCCTTGCGCACCTCGTCGACGCCGTCGACGATGCGGCCGTCGGCCGCGACGTGGACCTCGGGGGCGAGGAAGTTGATGTCGCCGCCACCGCCGGTGGTCGAGAGGTAGTGCGCTGCGCCGGTGATCCGCGGCCCGAGGAAGAGGCCTTCGTCGATCGCCTTGCGCAGATCGGTCACGACATAGGCGACGTCGGCGTCGCCGGCGATGCGCAGCGTCGTCCAGCCGGCGCGCAGGTTGTCCTGCATCGCCTTGAGCCCGCGCAGCGCCTTGTAAGCCGAGGAGTGCTTCAAGTGGTCGGTCTGGTAATCGTCGACCGTGATCAGCGGATGCGAGTGCGCGTCGATGAGTCCCGGCATGAGCGTCGCGTCGCCGAGGTCGATCGTCTCCAGACCGGGCGTCAGCAGCTCCGCGCCACCGACGGCGAAAATCCTCTGGCCTTCGACGACGACGACCGCGCCGCTTTTCACCTGCGCGTTACGCCCGTCGATCAGCCGGGCCGCGCGGAGTGCGAGGCGAGAAGAAGCTGCTGGTAAAGGGGCTGGGGCTTCAGCGCTCGCGGCTCGGGATGGGGCTAGAGTGGTCGTTGCTGCGACGATCCAGGCCATCGCTTGCAGGTGAGCTCGCATCGCGGGACGGTAGCAGATCCCGGCCGAAGAAGAGGCCGATCCGCGGAACGCGTCCATGGTCAGTCCGCCGCGGCGGACTCGCGATGCGAGGGCCTTTTCGCCGCAGGGAGCGGAGCCGCTAGACCGAGGGCGCGCAGGCCCAGGTATTGCGGCAGCCGGCGCAATTCCCACTCGCCATAAGAGGACTCGAGTCCCGCCCGGTAGCGGCCCATCATTCGTTGACCGACGAAGACACTGCCGATCGAGGCGAGCAGCGAGGCGACCACCAGGACTGCGGTCAGAGCGCGGGCAGCGAGCCGGATTCCCTGGCTGGGAGCTGCGAGGCCCGTGCCGAGCTCGCGCTGCCGGCGCAGCGCAACGGCGCCGAACCAGGCGAGGATGGGAACGAGATCGTGCTGGAGACGGGAGCCGTCGGGACCCCAGTTGGCGCCGGCAGCCGCGTGCAGGACGAGATGGCCCAGGATCAGCACCGCTCCGAGAAGGGCGAGCGGGCGCCGCGACGCGGGAACACCGTGGCGCAGCACGACGTAGCCGGCCGCGAAGAGGATCGGCGAGTAGACGAAGAGGCCGTGGTGGGTCGAGAAGAGGGCCTCCGACATTCCGTGCGCGAACGCGCCGACGGTCCACGGCCGACTCATTCGTATGTAACTGGGAAAGAGCGCTCCCGAAAGATGCAGGGACCAGGCCCAGTAGGCACCGAGTCCGACGGCGCCAGAGGCCACCAGACGCCAGGTCTGCGGGCGGTAACGCAGGAAGACGAAGAGGGCCCAGGCGGCGGCGAACCAGGCGTTCGACGGGCGGACCCAGAAGGCGGCGCCGGCGATCGCCCCCAGCAGCAAGGGCCGTTGCGCCTTGCCCGATTCCCAGCGCAAGAGCTCCAGCCAGCCGGCGCCGAGCAGCAGCGCGCTCCAGGTATGCGACCAGAGCTCGCGCGAAGCGATGGTCCAAAGGGAGGAGCCGAGGCCGGCGATGAGGGCGATCGCCAGGCCGGCGCGCAGCCCCACCTCGTGGCGAGCGAGCCGGAAAACGACGACCGCAGTGAGCGCAGAGAGCAGCGATGCCACCAGGAGCTGCAGCCGGCGCTCCCGCGAAGAGTCGTAGCGGCGATCGGCGCCGAGAGACGAGATTCCGCTCGCGCGCGCTGCCGCGACCAGCGGCAGCGAAAGGACCGGCGTCCCCGGTGGAAAGAGGTAGAGCAGCTTGCCGTCGACCCGCTCCAGCTGCCAGGGCAGCTCGGCGGCAGGGTCTTTCGCCGTGGGTCCCTCCCAGCCGGTTCCGGCAAGAAATCGCGCAAGGTCGAACCCCTCACCTTCGAGGATGGCTTCGCTCGTCAGCGCGGCGAACTGCGAATCCCACAGCTTGCCGGGTGGAGAGGAGACGTAGATGGCGAAGAGGAGGACCGCCAGCCCGACGCCGACGAGCCACTCGATCCACGGCGCGCCGGCCAGGGAACGCGACTCCGGGAGCGTCGATCCCTGGGGCACAGCGAGCGTCAGGCGCGGTCGATGGCGAAGGCGAAGGCGAGATCGTCGATCGGCGCCAGGGTGAGGTTGGCGTCGCCGGCAGCGGTGGCGTCGTCTACCTGCCACTCGACGGCGAGCGTTTCGCCGGAGATCCAGGGGCGATGCGCGGCGATTGCGGATTCGAGGTCGGGGGCGGCGCTGTAGCGCACGCGGATGCGGTCGGCGTAGTCGAGCCCGGCCTCCTTGCGCGCCGTCTGCAGGCGGTTGACCACCTCCCGTGCCCGGCCTTCGGCAATGAGCTCCGGGGTGAGCCGCGGGTCGAGGGCGACGAGGAGCTCGCCGTCGTTTGCCGTCGCCATTCCTTCCTTTTCGATCAGCCGGACCTCGAGATCCTCGGGCAGCAACACCAACGCTTCGCCGTCGACCTGGATCTCGATCCTGCCATCGCGCGCCAGGACTTCCGCCAGAGCATCGCCGTCGGCGGCGAGCAGCGCCGCCTGCGCGGCCTTCATCCTGCCGCCCAGCTTCTTGCCGAGCACGCGGAAGTTGGGCCGCACCTCGTGCGTCACATACTCCCCGCGCCGCTCGGCGAAGTGAATCGCCTTGACGTTGAGCTCGTCCAGCACCAACTCGCGCACGCGTTCGAGCTGCGGCCGCACGTCGACGCCGAAGATCTCCGGCGCGAGGACGAGGGTCGCCGAAGCGAGCGGCTGGCGATTCTTCAAGTCGTGCTCCGCCCGTGCGACGCGCCCCAGGCCGACCAGGCGCTTCGCCAGGCCCATGGCGCCGACGAGCGCGAGGAGCTCGCGATCCCGCTCGAGAATTCCTGTCGCCTCGGGCCAGTCCTCGAGATGAACGCTCGCGGGAGCGTCCGGATACAGGGACCGCACGAGGTGCTCGTGCAGCGTCTCGGCGAGGAAAGGAGTGAAGGGAGCGATGAGGCGGGCAAGGGTGGTCAGGACCGTGTACAGCGTCTGATAGGCAGCTTCCTTGTTCGAGCTTTTCGCGTCCGACTCCGCAGCCGCGTCGGCGGGAGCCGCACTCCAGAAGCGATCCCGGCTGCGCCGGATATACCAGTTGTTCAGATCGTCGACGAAAGCTTCGAGGCGCCGCGCCGGCTCGGCGATGCGATAACCCTCGAGCAGCAGCGCGACCTTTTCGATCTCTTCGTCGAGGCGCCCGAGAATCCATCGGTCCAGATCGGGCCGCTCGGCGACCGGAATGGCGCGCTCGGATCCATTGGAATCGCGCTGCGCGCTCGGCGGGACCCAGCCATCGAGATTCGCGTAGATGGTGAAGAAGGAGAGCGCGTTCCAGATCGGCAGCTGCAGCCCCTGCGCCGCCTCGCGCACGAGCTTCGCCGAGAAGCGCGAGGTCTGCTCGGGATCGTTGACGTAGAAGTACCAGCGCATCGCATCGGCGCCGGTCTCGGCGATGACGCCCATCGGATCGACGACGTTGCCGAGGCGCTTCGACATCTTGCGCCCCTGGTCGTCGTTGACGTGCCCCATGACGATGCAGTGCTCGAAGGCGACCGAATCGAAGAGGGCGCAGGCGAGGACGTGCAGGGTGTAGAACCAGCCGCGCGTCTGGTCGACCGCCTCCGAGATGAAGTCCGCCGGGGCGAACTTCCCGTCGGGCGCGACGAGCTCGGTGTTCTCGAACGGATAGTGGTGCTGGGCGAACGGCATCGCTCCGGAGTCGAACCAGGCGTCGATCACGTCGTCGACCCGGCGGAAGACGCCGTTCCTGCCCTGATCCCTGCAGCCGTAGCACTCCCAGGTGATGTCGTCGATCGTCGGCCGGTGCGGATCGAACTGGGCACGATCGTAGAGGTCCTCCGGCACCTTCCTGCCGGCCTCGTGGAAAAGCTCGGTAAAGGAAGAAAAGACGCGTTCCGCGGGACAGAGATCGCACTTCCAGATCGGCAGCGGCGTGCCCCAATAGCGCTTGCGGGAGAGGGCCCAGTCGACCACACCCTCGAGCCAGTTGCCGAAGCGGCCCCTGCCGATCGCCTCCGGATGCCAGTCGATCGTCAGGTTCCTGGCCACCAACCGGTCGCGAATGGCGGTCGTCTTGACGAACCAGCTCTTCGAGGCGAACTGCAGGAGTGGCGTGTCGCACCGCCAGCAGAACGGGTAGCTGTGCTTGTAGCGCTCGGAGTGGAGCAGGAGCTGGCGCTCCTTGAGATCGCGAATGATCTCCTTGTCCGCTTCCTTGAACCACATCCCGGCGAAGCGCTCCAGCCCCTTCCTGGCCGCGATCTTCCCGTCCGCCTCGATCGTCTTGAAGAGCGGCAGGCCGTACTTGCGTCCGGTCACGTAGTCGTCGGCGCCGAAAGCCGGGGCCGTGTGCACGAGACCGGTGCCGTCGGCGGCGGTGACGTAGTCCGCCGTGACCACCAGCCAGCCGTCCTCGTCGGAGGGCGGCGGCTGCGGCGCGCCGTCGGGCTCATGGCGCTCGTCGAAAGGTCCGGTCCGGTAGGGGCGGTCGTAGCGCAGACCCTGGAGCGCTTCGCCGGTGAAGCGGGCGAGGGCCGGCTGGTCGCGCAGATCGCGCTTCTGGCGCTTGCCCTCGACCTCGATCTCATAGGGGATCGGGATCTCGATCCCGTCGGCAAAGAGGAGGCGCGCGCCCGGACGGGTCGGATGCTCAACGACGCGATAGACCAGGCCGGGATGGACGGCGAGGCCCGAGTGCCCCGGCATGGTCCACGGTGTCGTCGTCCAGGCGATGAGGTAGAAGTCGGTCGGGACGATGAACTGCCCGCCTTCGACGGTCGCCAGGCGCCGTCCCGGGCGGGCCGGGAAGAGCGCCCAGATGGAGGGATCCTCGATCTCCTTGTAGTTCTGCGCGACCTCGTGGGAGGAGAGCGTCGTACCGCAGCGGGCGCAATAGGGCTGGACCTTGTGCCCCTCGAACAGGAGCTTCTTGTCGTAGAGCTCGCCCAACGCCCACCAGACCGACTCGATGTAGCGGTTCGAGTAAGTGAAGTAGGCGTCGTCGAGATCGACCCAGTAGCCGACGCGCTCGGTCATGGCGCGCCACTGGCGCTCGTAGGTCATGACCGAGTCGTAGCAGGCGCGATTGAAGGCCTCGATGGAGGCGCGCGGGTCGCCGGGAACGATCTGCTCGATGTCGCGCTTGCCGGAGAGGCCGAGCCGCTTCTCGACTTCGATCTCCACCGCGAGCCCGTGGGTGTCCCAACCGGCCTTCCTGGCGACGCGCTTGCCGCGCATGGTCTGGAAGCGCGGGAAGAGGTCCTTGACCACCCGGGTCAGGACGTGGCCGACGTGCGGCGTGTTGTTGGCGGTCGGCGGGCCCTCGAAGAAGGTGAACTCGGCGGCGCCGGCATTCTTCTCGACCGAGCGCGCGAAGATGCCCTCGCGCCGCCAGAGCTCGAGCACCGCCTCTTCGAGCTGCGGAAACGGGTAGCCCGCAGGCACCCGCGGGAACCTGGGGGTGGTCATCCGGCCGGCAACTGTTCGACGAACGGGCCGATACGCTCCGCGAACGCCACGGCTGCCTCGCTGTGCGGCAGGATGCCGGCGCCCTCCAGCACTTCCAGTTCCGCGCTCTCGATCGCCTGCAGCCAGAGGTCGGCCGACTCGACGGGCGGATTCGCCGCCTCACGGCCCCAGACGAGCATCGTCGGGGTGGAGAGGCGCGCGAGCGCCGGGCCGATGCGGTGATTGAGGTAGCCGGAGAGGTAGGCGGCGAGCGCCGCCCGGTTCTCGGGCTCGTGGGCGCCCCGGTAATGATGGTCGACCAGCGAATCGGTCACCTGTGAGCGGTCGAAGTAGACCTCCTCGGCGAGGTAGCGCTGGATGCCCGTGCGGGTCGGGTAGAGGTTCATCGCCGAGGTGCCGAAGATCGGCAACTTCAGCAGCCGGTGGATGACGGCGTCCTTCAAGTCCGGCTCCTCGCTCGCGAGGTCGATCCCCACCGGGCAGGAGAGCACCAGGCCGCGGACGAGCTCCGGATGGTCGACCGCCACCTGCACGGCATAGGCGGCGGTGAGACCGGAGGCGACGAGCACCGCCCGCCGCCGCACGACGTCGTCGAGGAAGTCGAGCAGGAACTCGATGTAGAGCTCGCCGTCGAGCGCCGTCGGCGGCCGTTCGGAGTGGCCCCAGCCCGGGAAGTCGGGGGCGAAGACCTGGAAGTTCTCGGACAACCGCTCCGCCGCCCGGCGCCACTCGAGCGAGTCGTGGCCGGGGCCGAACGAATGCAGCAGGACGATCGGATCACCCGCCCCGAGGCGCTGGAAGACGACGTCCGCCAGATCCCAGGCGTAACGGTGGCGGCGGCCCCAGACCGTCGGTTCGATACGCCGGGCCGAGCGCGCGATCGTGGCGTTGATGACCGCAGGCAGGCCGATCGCCGCTCCGCCCAGGAGCAGGCCGCGCAGGATCCGCTGACGCCGCTTTCGGCGCTGCTCTTCTTCGCAAGTCCAGGCAGTCATGGAAAGGTCAGAATATCATGGCGACCGCCGCCGCCCCGAGGCGCTAGGATGCGTCAGGAGGGGGGTCCAATGGCTGTTCTACCGATCGTTCGCATGGGAAATCCGGTGCTTCGCACCCCTGCCGCACCGGTTCCGCCGGAGGTCCTCGCCGAGGCCGCCACGCAGCAGTGCATCGACGACATGATCGAGACGATGCACGAGGCCGACGGGGTCGGCCTCGCCGCGCCCCAGATCGGCCTCGATTGGCAACTCTTCGTCTACCAGGCCGAAGACGACGACGACCCGGCGGGTGGTGTCCCGCTCTGCGTCGTGGTCAACCCGATGGTCGAGCCGTTGCAGGGGGAGCAGGTCTTCGACTGGGAGGGCTGCCTGTCGATTCCCGACCTGCGCGGCCTGGTGCCGCGCCACTCGGCAGTGCGCCTGCACGGGCTGGACCGTGAGGGCCGGCCCATGGAGCGCGTGGTCGAGGGCTTCGAAGCGCGCATCGTGCAGCACGAGTTCGATCACCTCAACGGCGTCCTCTTCCTCGACCGGATGCGCGACCTGCAATCGCTCGCTTTTCTCGACGAGTGGCACGAGTTCCTGCACGACGCCGCCGACACCGGTCCGCATTCGAAGGCCGAGTAGTGAGCCTGCGTTTTCAGCTGATCTGGGCCGGACGGCACTCCCCAGAGCCCTGGGAGTCGCTCTCCGCCGACTACCGCCGGCGGATCGAGGGTTTCCTCCCGATTCGCGAACAGGCGGTTCGAGTTCCGACGGCCGGCGACGACCGAGCGCGGCGACGGCTCGAAGGCGAGGCGCTCGCGGCCGCGGCTCCGCAGCCAGCCTTTCTCGTGGCGCTCGACGAGCAAGGCGCTCTTTGGACCTCGGAGGAGCTCGCGCGGCAGGTCGAGCGCTGGCGCGCCGAGTGGCCGCACCCGGTCGTCTTCTACCTCGGCAGCGACGTCGGGCTCGACCCGCCGCTCGTCGCATTGTGCCGCCTGCGCCTCGCCCTGGGGCGGATGACCCTGCCCCACCACCTGGCCCGCCTGGTGCTTCTCGAGCAGCTCTATCGCGCGCTTTCGATCGTCGCAGGAATCAACTATCATCGCGCGACGTTGAAGTAGGACCTGAAGCCCGATCGAAGGGCAGCGGCGAGGAGGCGGTGGGTGGCAGCCAAGACATTGAAGACTTCCGGCAAGGGCGCGAAGCAGGGGGCGAAGGCCCGCAGCTCGGCGCCGCCGGTGCGCAAGTCGGCAGCGAAGACGCCGAAGACAGCGAAGAAGGCGGCGAAGCCGGTGGCCCGGCCGGTGGCGCGGAAGCCTGCCAAGCCGGGTGCGAAACCGGCTGCGAAGCCGGCCGGCAAGAAGGCAGGCGCGGCGAAGCCGGTCGGAAAGAAGCCGGTCGGCGGCAAGTCGGCGCCGAAGCCGGTCGCCAGAAAGGCTGTGGCGGCCAAGCCCGTCGCGAAGAAGTCCTCTCCGGTCAAGGCGCAGCCAAAGGCAAGGCCACAGGTGAAGGCGACAGCGAAGGCCGTCGCGAAGCCGAAGGCCCCGGAAGTGCGGTCCACCCGGACCGCGCCTGTCGCTCCCGCTACTCCCGTGGCTCCCCTGGCTCCCGTCGCCCCGCGGCATCCGCAGCGGTCCGATGCGGCGGCGGCCGGCGCCGGCAAGGCCAAGCCGGTGGTCTTCGTGCAGGCTGCCAGTGCCAGCCCGGCCGCCCGCGTCCTCGCTCCGGCGAAGGCGTTGCCGGCGGCCAAGCGGCCCTTCTCGCGCGAGTCCGTTCGGGTCGGGGAGTCGAAGCACGCACAGCCTGCGGGTGCCCGGCCGGTCTTCCCGGCGGAATTCCTCGAACGGCAGCGCGAGCGGCTGCGGGTCAAGAAGCTGGAGATCCTGGCGATGTACCAGAAGGATCTCAAGAGCGGCCAGGAATCCAACGACAGTCCGACCGAGGATCTCGTCGATCGCGCCAACAACGCCTACACCCGCGAACTGGCCTTCTCGATCTCCGACAGCGAGCGCGAGCTCATGCACCAGATCGATCTCGCGATCGAGCGCCTGAAGACGGGCTCGTACGGCTTCTGCCTGCACACCGGCCAGCAGATCGGACAGGCGCGACTCGAAGCGATTCCGTGGGCCAAGTACAGCGTCGAGGCCCAGGAGCTGCTCGAGAAGGGACTCCTTTCGGAGGCTTGACCTAGGGCCCTCCGGCCCAAGGGCGGCCGTTGCCCCCATGCGCGTCCGCTCTTTCATCGGGCTTCTGCTTGCGGTCGCGGGAGTGGTCTACGCGGTCGTACTGCACACCTACAACCGCGAGCTCTTCCACCAGCGCTTCCATCTCGGCCCGGAAACTTCGATTCCGCTCTGGGGTGGGTTGCTGGCGATTTTCCTCGCCGGTTTCCTGCCGACCGCGATTACTCTCGTCGTCGACACGCTGCGCCTGGATCTCAGTCGACGCCGCGACCGGCGCCGCCAGCGCGAAGAAGAGAGCCTCGAAGGGACTTTGCGGCGCGCCGTCGATTTTCAGGCCGACGCCCAGTGGGGCAAGGCCGCCGCCGAGCTCGAGACCTACCTCGCGGGGAAGCCCGATCACTTCACTGGCCAGTTGCGCTACGGCGAGGTCCTGCGCCATCTCGGGCGCACCGCCGAGGCGATCGAGGTGCATCGCCGCGCCGCCGCGACCTATCCGCGCTCGGTGAGCCTGCTCTACCATCTCGCCTCCGACTACCGTGAACGCGGCGACGTGGAGATCGCCCGCGAGACCGAATCGCGGATCGTGCGCGACTTCCCCGGCTTCGGCCTCGAGGTGTTGCGCGGCCGGCGCGGGGCGGCGCTCTCGGCGCGCGAGTTCGGAACCGCCGGGGAGCTGCACGAGCGCATCACCGAGCTCCTGAACGAAAGCGGCGACTCGGCGGCTTTGGCGCGCGAATCGAGTCTCGCCCAGGGGCTCACCTACCAGCAGGGCGTTCGCCTGCTGGAGGAGGACAAGTCGGCCGAAGCGGCGGCGCTCTTCCGGAATCTCCTGGCGCGCGAGCCGAGGTTCATTCCGGCGCGCATCATGCTCGGCGAGGCCGAGCTCCTCGCGGACCGCGAGGCGGAGGCAATCGCGGCCTGGCGGAGCGGATACCTGGAGACCGGCAGTCCGGTCTTCCTGCAGCGGATCGAGGACTACTTCATCGAGCAGGAAGAGCCGATGCGCGCCATCGAGACGCTGCGCGCGCTGATCGCGGCCGCCGGCAACGACCTGCTGCCGCGCTTCTACCTCGGACGGCTCTACTATCGCCTCGAGATGCTCGAAGAGGCGACGAAGCAGCTCGCCGGCATCGAGGAGCGCATCAAGTCGTCTCCGACCTACCACTTCCTGCTCGGGCGGATCCACCACCGCCGCGGCGACCTCGCGCGGGCCGTCGAGTCGTTCGGCGCCTGCCTGCGGCAGCTCGACATCGGCAGCGCCGAATATCTCTGCCGGGTGTGTCACCACCGCTACGCCGACTGGCGCGACTCGTGCTCGCGCTGCGGCTCGTGGAATTCGGTCGACCTCAACTTCGAGGAGGAGCGGCTCTCGGCGGAGGAGCTGGGCGTCCTCGAGGTTCCGGTGTGGGGGCCGGCGGAGGATTCGGGCGAGTTCTCGCTCGCCAACCTCGGGGTCCCCGCGCCCGCGGACATCGAGCCGGGGAAGTAGCCTCTGCAATCGATCCTGAAGGCCGTCGCGGCCGGGCAGTTGCAGCCGGTCTATCTCGTCCATGGCAGCCGGGCGCTCGCCGAGCCTTCGGGGCTGCGGTTGGCCGAAGCGCTGGGCAAGGCCCTCGGCTGCGCGCCGCAGGTCGTCCGCCGGCCGGACGAGATCGCCGACGTGGCGGCCGACCTGCGGACCTTCTCGCTGTTCGCCGATGGCAAGGTGGTGGCGGTCGTCGAGAGCGGGGTCTTGGCGGATCGCGCGACGGCGACGACGCTCTTCGAGGAGGTCCGCCAGCAGTTGCCGTGGAGCGGCGGCCCCGACGATCTCTCGGGCAAGGCGCGCGACGCCGCGACCCGGCTGCTGCAGGTGCTGCGGTTGTTCGACCTCGACCCGCAGACTCTGGGCTCCGAGCGAATCCTAGCGGCGCTCCCCGACGCGCTCCTCTCGGGCAAGGCGACCCGCGCCGGATCGAGCGCAGCCAGGGGGAAGGGCGGCGGCGCTGAAGAGCTCCGGACGGCCCTCCTGCCACTGCTGCAGGCGGCCGTCGGCGCGGGGCTGCGCGGGCTCGGCGAGAGCGCAGCCTCCCTGGTCGCCGACCTGGTGCGCGACGGCCTGCCCGACCGCCATGCCCTCGTTCTGATCGAGAGCGCCGTCGCGGAGGGGCACCCGGTGCTCGAGGCGCTCACCCGGCGCGCGGCGGTCGTGTTCGCCGGCGAGATCACCGTCGGCAAGCAGGGCTTCGACGGCCTCGCCGCGCTGGCGAGTGAGCTCCAGCGCGAGACCGGAGTCGAGATCGATCGCGCCGCTCTGGCGGCGCTGGCGAAGCGCACGTTGCGCTTCGCGGAGGGTTTCGGCGACGGCAGGGAGGTCGACGCGGACTCGATGGCGCGCTTCGCCGGCGAATACCGCAAGCTCGCCGCGCTCTCGGGCGGCGCGAAGATCCAGATTGCGCTGGTCGAAAAGAGCGTCGAAGATCGCGGCCAGGAGGACTCGTTCCAGATCCTCGACGCGATCGGCGAGGGCAAGCCCGCCGAGGCGCTTGCGAAACTCGCGCGCTATCTCGGCAGCGCCGAGGATCCGCTCGCCGCACGCCTCATGTTCTTCGGCAGCCTCGCCGGCTTCTGCCGGCGCATCGTCGCCGTGCGCGGTATCGCCGCGGCCGTTCGCGTCCCGAATGGGGAACGCAACTACGGTCGCTTCAGCACGCAGTGGGCGCCGAAGCTGCAGGGTGAGATCCCCGGCCTGGCCAGGAACCCGCTGGCGGGAATGAAGCCCTTTCCCATCTTCAAGGCCTACCTCGCCGCCGGCAGAATTCCACCCGCCGTGCTCGACACCTTGCCCGCCCGGGTGCTCGAGACCGAGCGCCGCCTGAAGGGGGACTCCGGCGATCCGGACGCCGCCCTGGCCGCCCTGGTGCTCGCGCTCGCCAAACCGTAGTCCGGAATCTCCCGCGGCCGCCTCTGGGCGTGCGGTCGCTTCTAGGCGTGCGCCGCCTGGGCGCGGGGCAGGCCGTGCTGCAGGCGCAGGCGGCGGAAGTTCACCAGCAGCTGGTCTTTGGCGCTGCCCTCGAGGTAGTCGTTCTGCGCGTAGAGGCGCTGGTACATGCC
>Ga0138256_10005826_pt1 | contig 13042 bp, 13 predicted proteins | sample KNB2016incub_MG_FD_105486 | JGI IMG/M metagenome (GOLD analysis project Ga0138256, IMG submission 105486) | Active sludge microbial communities from wastewater in Klosterneuburg, Austria - KNB2014incub_MG | ecosystem: Engineered > WWTP > Activated sludge > Unclassified | place: Austria... | reverse complement strand
CCGGCCTCGGGCCCGGCGCTGCTGGCTTACCTGGCCGAGGAGATCGGCCCCTCGCTGGCGGCGCTGGGATTCACGTTCACGATCCATCCCAACCCCGAGCCGCCCTATGGCCCGCTGCTGGTGGCCACAAGGCACGAAGGCGGCGCGCTGCCCACGGTGCTGATGTACGGCCACGGCGACGTCGTCCGCGGCCAGGACAGCTCGTGGACGCGCGGCCAGGGCCCGTGGTCGCTGGCCGCCGAAGGCGAGCGCCTCTACGGCCGCGGCACGGCCGACAACAAGGGGCAGCACAGCATCAATATCGCCGCGCTGGCCCAAGTGCTGGCGGCGCGCGAGGGGCGGCTCGGCTTCAACGTGAAGTGGCTCGTGGAAACCGGCGAGGAGACCGGCTCGCCGGGCCTGGCCGCCTTCTGCGCCGCGCATGCCGCCGAACTGGCCGCCGACGTGCTTGTCGCCAGCGACGGCCCGCGGTTGCGCGCCGACCGGCCGACGGTCTTCCTGGGTTCGCGCGGCGTGGCCAATTTCGACCTCGCACTGAAATTGCGCGATGGCGCGCACCACTCCGGCAACTGGGGCGGCCTGCTGCGCAACCCGGGCACGGTGCTGGCCGCAGCCATCGCCAGTCTCGTCGACGGCCGCGGCCGCATCCTCGTGCAGGCACTGCGCCCGCCACCGATCCCGGCCAATGTGCGTGCCGCGCTCGCCGGGGTGGAGGTCGGCGGCGACCCCGGCGACCCGGCGATCGATGCCGGTTGGGGCGAACCCGGGCTGACGCCGGCCGAGCGCGTCTTCGGCTGGAATACGCTGGAAGTGCTGGCCATGCGCACTGGCAATCCGGACCACCCGGTGAATGCCATCCCCGCCGCGGCACAGGCGCGGCTGCACCTGCGCTTCGTCGTCGGCACGGATATCTCGCGCCTGCGTGCCGCGGTACGGGACCACCTGGCGAAGCAGGGCTTTGGTGACATCGAGGTCAGCGAGCCCGAGATCATGAACGCCACGCGGCTGGACCCCGACAACGCCTGGGTGCGCTTTGCGCTGGCGTCCATCGAACGCAGCACCGGCTGCGCACCGGTGCTGCTGCCCAACCTGGGCGGCTCGCTGCCCAACGACGTCTTCGCCGAACGCCTGGGCCTGCCCACGGTGTGGGTGCCGCACAGCTACCCTGGCTGCCAACAGCATGCGCCCGACGAACACCTGCTGGCCCCGGTGGCGCGCCAGGCGCTGCAGCTGATGAGCGGCCTCTTCTGGGACCTGGGCGAGGCGGGTGCTCCGGGCGTTGCGAGTTGGAGCGCCGGCAAGCTGCAAGGCGCTCGGGTATAACGGTCGGCCCCAGGACACGGCACACGATCGACGACACACGAGAGAACCACCATGTCACGCACGCTCAAGGACTTGCTCGCCACCGGCGCCTACGACGCCCCCGCCCTCGGCGCCCCCGGCCGCCCGCCGCTGGACTACCGCGGCCTGCGCGCGGTGATCGCCGATACGCTGACCACGCTCAATGCCCTGGACATCGGCCGCGGTGACCGCGTCGCCATCGTGCTCAACAACGGCCCGGAGATGGCCGCCTGCTACATGGCATGCGCCAGCGGCGTGACGAGCGCGCCGCTGAACCCGGCCTACCGAGCCGACGAATTCGAGTTCTACCTGCAGGACCTGAATGCCAAGGCGCTGATCGTCGAGGCCGGCAGCGCTTCGCCGGCGGTGGCGGTGGCGCAGAAGCTGGGCGTGCGCCTGATCGATCTCGTGGCGCCAACCGATGGCCCGGCGGGCGCCTATTCCCTGGTGGCGCGCGACGGCGCCACCGCCTCCGCCGCGGCAGAGAACGGCGGCTTTGCCCATCCCGACGACGTGTCGATGGTGCTGCACACCTCAGGCACCACCTCGCGGCCGAAGATCGTGCCGCTGTCGCAGGCCAACCTGGTGGCTTCGGCCACGCATATCGGCCGCACGCTGCGTTTCACGCCAGGCGACCGCGGGCTGAACATCATGCCGCTGTTCCACATCCACGGGCTCATCGCCGGCATCCTGGCGCCGCTGTCGGCAGGCTCGTTCGTCTTCTGCACGCCCGGCTTCAACGCGCTGAAATTCTTCGCCTGGATGGACGAGGCCCAACCCACCTGGTACACCGCGGTGCCGACCATGCACCAGGCCATCCTGTCGCGCGCCGGCAAGAATGCCGACGTCATTGCGCGCCACCCGCTGCGCTTCATCCGGTCTTCTTCGTCGTCGATGCCGCCGCAGGTGATCGCCGAACTGGAGCAGGTCTTCGGCGCGCCGCTGATCGAAAGCTACGGCATGACCGAGGCCACCCACCAGATGGCCAGCAACCCGCTGCCGCCGGCGGTGCGCAAGCCGGGCACGGTGGGCATCGCCGCCGGGCCCGAGGTGGCGATCATGGGCGAGGACGGCAGCCTGCTGGCCCCCGGCGAGACCGGCGAGATCGTGATCCGCGGCCCCAACGTCACCGCCGGCTACGAGAACAACCCGAAGGCCAATGCCGAGGGCTGGCGCGCCGGCTGGTTCCGCACCGGCGACCAGGGCGTGATGGACGCCGACGGCTACGTCAGCATCACCGGGCGGCTGAAGGAGATCATCAACCGCGGCGGCGAGAAGGTGAGCCCGCGCGAGGTGGACGAGATCCTGATGGACCACCCGGCCGTGGCGCAGGTCGTGTGCTTCGGCATGCCGCACCCCAAGCTGGGCGAGGAAGTGGCCGCCGCCGTGGTGCTGCGCGAAGGCCAGACCGCCACCGAACGCGATCTGCAGGCCTTCGTGAGCAGCCGCGCCGCAGAGTACAAGGTGCCGAAGAAGATCCTGATCCTGGACGAGATTCCCAAGGGGGCCACCGGCAAGTTGCAGCGCATCGGGCTGGCGGCCAAGCTCGGACTGGGCTGAGCGACAGCGCCTTCGAACTGCCTCGAAGGCCGCCACCTGCGGCAGCCGGGTTTCCCCTCGATTCAGGTTTACCTGAATCACGGCGCTCGAAACTCTTAATTTACTAATCCCGCGAGGCTCTCTAGAGTCCGCGGCTCTGTCTTTGACAGTTCCAGCCACTCACTCGAAGGAGACACGATGAAAGCAGCATCAGGTGCATGGAAGCAAAGTTGGGTGGCCGCCGTGGCGATAGCCGGTATGGTCACTTCGGCCGCCGCCTGGGAGCCCACCAAGCCGGTGGAATTCATCGTGCCGGCCGGCACCGGCGGCGGCGCCGACCAGATGGCGCGCTTCATCCAGGGCGTGGCGGCCAAGAACAACCTTATGAAGCAGCCCATCGTCGTCGTCAACAAGTCGGGCGGCGCGGGGGCCGAGGGTTTTCTCGACGTCAAGGGCGACAAGGGCAACCCGCACAAGATCATCATCACCCTGTCGAACCTGTTCACCACGCCGCTGGCCACCGGCGTGCCTTTCAACTGGCGCGACCTGACGCCGGTATCGATGATGGCGCTGGACCAGTTCGTGCTGTGGGTCAACGCCGAGTCGCCTTACCAGACGCCGAAGGACTTCTTCGCGGCGCTGAAGAACGGCCCCGACCGCAGCCTCAAGATCGGCGGCACCGGCAGCAAGCAGGAAGACCAGATCATCACCGCGATCCTGGAGAAGGCCGCCGGCAAGAAGGTGACCTACGTGCCCTACAAGGGCGGCGGCGAAGTGGCGGTGCAGCTGGTGGGCAAGCATGTCGACGCCACGGTGAACAACCCGATCGAGGCCGAGAGCCACTGGCGTGCCGGCAAGCTGCGCGCGCTGTGCGTCTTCGACGCGCAGAAGCTGCCCTATACGAAGAAGGTCACGGCCACGCAGAGCTGGGCCGACCTGCCCACCTGCTCGTCGGCCGGGCTGCCGGCCGAATACGTGATGCTGCGCGGCATCTTCATGGCGCCGGGCGTGACGCCCGAGCAGATGCAGTATTACGTCGACCTGATGGCCAAGGTGCGCGCGCTGCCGGAATGGAAGGAATTCATGGAAAAGGGAGCCTTCAACCAGACCACGATGAGCGGCCAGGCCTATTTCGACTGGGTGGCCAAGACCGAGCAGATGCACCGCGTGCTGATGCGTGACGCCGGCTTCCTGGCTCAATGATGAGCGGCTCGGCCGAAGAGAAGGACGACTCGGTCGGCGTGCGCTGGCCCGAGTTGGGCGTGGCGCTGCTGCTGGTGCTGCTGGCCGGGCTGGTCATCAAGGACAGCCTGCGCGTGGGCACCGGCTGGGCCGACGACGGGCCGCGTGCCGGCTACTTTCCCTTCTACATCGGCCTGGCACTGCTGCTTTCGGCCGGCTGGGTGGCGCTGAAGCAGTTGCTGAACTGGCGCGCCCACGAGCGTTTTGCCGAACGGGCGCAGATGGCCAGCGTGTGGGCCATCCTGTGGCCGATGGCCATCTACGTCGGCCTGATCTTCGCGGTCGGCATCTATGTCGCGTCGATCTTGCTCATCGGCTATTTCATGTTGCGCCACGGCAAGCACGGCGTGGCGCTGACAGCGGCCGTGTCGCTGGGCGTGCCGCTGTTCTTCTTCCTGGTCTTCGAGCGCTGGTTCCTGGTGGCGCTGCCCAAGGGTCCGCTCGAGGCCTGGTTCGGGTTCTGACCGCCCCGCCGCCGCTGCCATGGACGAACTGCAGAACCTCTTTCACGGCTTTGCCGTGGCCGCCACGCTGCCCAACCTGGGCTTCATGCTGGTGGGCATCACGCTGGGTGTGCTGATCGGCGTGCTGCCGGGGCTGGGCGGCGCCAACGGCGTGGCCATCCTGCTGCCGCTGACCTTCAGCATGAATCCTACCTCGGCGATCATCATGCTGAGCTGCATCTACTGGGGGGCGCTGTTCGGCGGCGCCATCACCTCGATCCTGTTCAACATCCCGGGCGAACCCTGGAGCGTGGCCACCACCTTCGACGGCTACCCGATGGCGCAGCAGGGTCGCGCCGCGCAGGCGCTGACGGCGGCGTTCACGTCCAGCTTCGTGGGCGCCATCTTCGCGGTGATCCTGATCACCTTCACGGCGCCGCTGCTGGCGAAATTCGCGCTCGAGTTCGGCCCGGCGGAATTCTTCGCCGTGCAGTTGCTCACCTTCTGCAGCTTCGTGGGCATGAGCAAGGAGCCGCCGGCCAAGACCATCGCGGCCATGATGCTGGGCTTTGCGCTGGCCGCCGTGGGCATGGACACCGTCACCGGCCAGTTGCGCATGACCTATGGCTATACCGAACTGCTCAAGGGCTTCGGTTTCCTCATCGCGGTGATCGGCCTGTTCGGCATCGGCGAGATCCTGCTCACCATGGAAGAAGGTCTGGCCTTCAAGGGCAAGAGTGCGAAGATCGACTTCAGGGTGGTGTGGCAGACCTGGGGCGAACTCATCAGGCACTGGAAGTTGTTCCTGCGCTCCGTGGTCGTGGGCTGCTGGATGGGCATCACGCCCGGCGGCGCCACGCCGGCGTCGTTCATGAGTTACGGCATGGCGCGGCGCATGAGCAAGGACCCGCAGAGCTTCGGCAAGGGCCGCATCGAAGGCGTGGTGGCGCCGGAAACGGCGGCCCACGCGGCCGGCACCTCGGCGCTGCTGCCCATGCTCACGCTGGGCATCCCGGGTTCGCCCACCGCGGCCGTGCTGCTCGGCGGCCTGCTCATCTGGGGCCTGCAGCCGGGGCCGATGCTGTTCGTGGAGCAGAAGGACTTCGTCTGGGGCCTGATCGCCAGCATGTATATCGGCAATATCGTCGGTCTGATCGTGGTGCTGACCACGGTGCCGTGGTGGGCCGCCATCCTGCGCATCCCGTTCTCGATCATCGGGCCGGTGATCATCGTCATCTGCGCCATTGGCGCCTACACGGTGAACAACTCGATGTTCGACGTGGTGATGATGCTGGTCTTCGGCGTCATGGGCTATCTGTTCAAGAAGCTGAAATACCCGCTGGCGCCCATGGTGCTGGCGCTGGTACTGGGCGACATGGCCGAAGCCAGCTTCCGCCAGGCCATGCTCATCAGCCAGGGCTCGATGAACATCTTCTGGAGCAACCCGCTGGTGGCCAGCATTGCCGGCCTGGCCATCGCCATGCTGGTGTGGCCGCTGTGGGGTGCGGCGAAGAACCTGGCGCGGCAACGTGAACTGAGGGCCGGCGGATGAAGATCTGTGTCGTGGGCGCCGGCGCCATCGGCGGCGTCCTGGGTGCAAAGCTGGCGCTGGCCGGTGAAGAGGTCACCTTCATTGCGCGCAACCGCAATCTGGAGGCGATCAACGCCAGCGGCTTCAGGCTGATCCTGGAAGACGGCAGCGAGCAGCACGCCCCCTCCGTGCGCGCGGTGCAGCGTTACGCCGACGCCGGCGAACAGGACGCCGTGCTGCTGACGGTGAAAGCGCACCAGGTGCGCGACCTGCTGCCCGACCTGCGCGCCCTGTTCGGCCCCAGGACCATGGTCGTGACCATGATCAACGGCATCCCGTGGTGGTATTTCCACAAGCTGGCCGGCCCGCACGAGGGCCGCACGCTGGAGTCGGTGGACCCCGGCGGCGTGCTGGCCGGGAATATCGAGCCCGAGCGCGTGATCGGCAGCGTGGTCTACCCCGCGGCCGAGCTCGTGGCCCCAGGCGTGGTGAAGGTGATCGAGGGCAACCGCTTCACGCTGGGCGAGCCCGACGGCACGCGCAGCGAGCGCATCGAAGCGCTGTCGGGCGCCCTCATGCGCGCCGGCTTCAAGGCGCCGGTGGCCAAGGACATCCGCAGCGAGATCTGGATCAAGCTGTGGGGCAACCTGAGCTTCAACCCGATCAGCGCGCTGACCCACGCCACGCTGGAAGAGATCTGCCGCTTCCCGGGCACCCGTGCGCTGGCCGCGGCGATGATGGGCGAGGCCCAGCGCGTGGCCGAGGCCCTGGGCGTGCGCTTCAAGATCACGCTGGAGCAGCGCCTGGCAGGCGCCGAGGCCGTGGGCGCGCACAAGACCTCGATGTTGCAGGACGTGGAGAACGGCCGCGCACTGGAACTCGAGGCGCTGGTCGGTGCCGTCGTCGAACTCGGCCGCATCACGGCGGTGCCGACACCCACCATCGGCGCCATCTATGCCGCCACCACGTTGCTGGGGCAGACGCTGGCAGCCCAGCGCGGGCGCTTGCGCGTGGAACCGCTGCCGGGCTGAAAGGGCTCGCGGCGCCCTGCGCGGGCGCCTGCCCACTCGACGTTGCCGCGCCGGCAGGCCGCACGCGCCATGCATACTCGGCGCCCACACAGCAGCGCGGAGAACGGGGTGACGCAGTGACGACCATGGGTTATGTCTTCGGGTTCATCGGCGCCGGCCTGATGGTGGCCAGCTACCTGATGAAGAGCATGCTGCCGCTGCGCGTGGTGGCGTTGGCGGCCAACGTCTTCCTGGTCACCTATGCGGCCCTCAGCGGCGCCTGGCCCACCATGGCGCTGTATGTCGCCATGTTCCCGATCAACCTGAAGAAGGTGATCGAGATCCGCAAGCTGATCGGAGCCATCAAGCATGCCCAGTCCGAGACGCCTCTGGCCGACTGGCTGCTGCCGCACATGACGCGGCGCGAGGTCAAGGCCGGCACCACGCTGTGGAAGAAGGACGACGTGTCCACCGAGATGGTCTACGTCGACAACGGGCGCCTTCGGCTGCTCGAGCAGGACGTGGTGATGGACCCGGGTTCGCTGGTCGGCGAGATCGGCCTGTTCGCACCGGGGAACCGCCGCACCGGCACGGTGGTCTGCGAGACCGACTGCACGCTGTACACCTTGTCGGCCGACGCCATGGCGCAGCTGTACTACCTGAATCCCAAGCTCGGATTCCACGTCATGCGCATGGTCGTGGCCCGGCTGCTGCACGACAGCGACGCTGCCCGCGCGCCATCGGCGAGCGCCGCTACCTGAGACGGCCGGTTCGAGTGTCGTCCAGCCACGCGAGCCGTGGCTTTTGCGGTCGGCCGGTTCGCGGTTGTCGGAAGACGGGCGCGTGAAACGCAAAGCAAAACGCCGACCCCGGGGCCGGCGTTCGACTATTCGTGCGTTGTCGTTCTTGTTCTTGAATCTTGGTTGCGGGGGCAAGATTTGAACTTGCGACCTTTGGGTTATGAGCCCAACGAGCTACCAGGCTGCTCCACCCCGCGACTGAGCTTTACAGTATAAGCGATATCGCCGCCTGCCGTCACTCTGCGCTGTCGGCCGACGCCGCAGCTTCGGCGACGGGCTCGGGCCGGTCGACCAGTTCCACGAAGGCCATCGGTGCGTTGTCGCCGACGCGGAAACCCATCTTCAGGATGCGCGTGTAGCCGCCCGGGCGTGCCGCGTAGCGCGGTCCGAGCTCGTCGAACAGCTTGGCCACCACGTCCCGGTCGCGCGTGCGGTTGAAGGCCAGGCGACGGTTGGCCAGCGTCGGCGTCTTGCCCAGGGTGATCAGCGGCTCGACGACGCTGCGCAGCTCCTTGGCCTTGGGCAGCGTGGTCCGGATCGCCTCGTGCATGATGATCGAGTTGCACATGTTCCTCAGCATCGCCAGGCGGTGCGAGGTGGTGCGGTTGAGTTTGCGGGGGCCGTTGCGGTGGCGCATGGTGCTTGCCTTTCATTAGTTGATGCCGGCCGCCGTGTCAGGTACGGCCGGGTGCACCGGAATCGCGAAAAGCGACTTACCGTTTATCCAGGCCCTGGGGGGGCCAGTTCTCCAGCCGCGCGCCGAGCGTGAGCCCGCGCGAAGCCAGCACTTCCTTGATCTCGTTCAGGCTCTTGCGGCCCAGGTTCGGCGTCTTCAGCAGCTCGGTCTCGGTGCGCTGGATGAGGTCACCGATGTAATAGATATTCTCGGCCTTCAGGCAGTTGGCCGAACGCACCGTGAGTTCGAGTTCGTCCACCGGTCGCAGCAGGATGGGATCGAACGGCGTCGGGCGTGACACCTGCGGCACCATGCTGTCACCCGGGCTGATGTCGATCTGGCCGAAGAACGCGAGCTGCTCGACGAGGATGCGCGCGCTCTGGCGAATGGCTTCCTCGGGCGCGATGGCACCATTCGTCTCGATCTCCATCACCAGCTTGTCCAGGTCGGTGCGCTGTTCGACGCGGGCGTTTTCCACCGCGTAGCTGACGCGGCGCACCGGCGAGAAGGAAGCGTCGAGCACGATGCGGCCGATACTCTTGGTGGTCTCGTCGCCGTAGCGGCGCAGGTTGCCCGGCACGTAGCCGCGACCCTTCTCCACCTTGATCTGCATGTCGAGCTTGCCGCCCTGCGCCAGGTGCGCGATCACGTGCTCGGGATTGATGATCTCCACGTCGTGCGGGGTCTGGATGTCGGCCGCCGTGACGGCGCCTTCGCCTTCCTTGCGCAGCACCAGCGTCACTTCGTCGCGGTTGTGCAGGCGGAACACCACACCCTTGAGGTTCAGCATGACGTGGACGACATCTTCCTGCACGCCGTCGATGGCCGAGTATTCATGCAGCACGCCGGCGATGGTGACCTCGGTCGGCGCATAGCCCACCATCGAAGACAGCAGCACGCGCCGCAGGGCGTTGCCGAGGGTGTGGCCGTAGCCGCGCTCGAAAGGCTCGAGGGTGGCTTTGGCGCGGTGGCCGCCGAGCGGCTCGACCTGGATGGCCTTGGGCTTCAGAAGGGTGGTTTGCATGGGTCTGTCAGTTCCTGTCAATACCCTCGGCTCGTTACGCCGATAAGGCTGATGGACCACGCCGGGCAGTGCTGAACTGCTGGGTCGCCTCGTGCCCGGCGGAACGAAGCGTGTGTTTGTGGCTGCGCGGCACCCAGGCCGGCGGCCGGCGCATCAACGCGAGTACAACTCGACGATCAGCGCTTCCTTGATCTCGGCGCCGTGCTGGTCGCGGTCGGGCACCTTCTTGAAGATGCCTTCCATCTTGGTGGCGTCGACCTGCACCCAGTCGGCCAGGCCGATGGACTGCGCCAGCTTCAGCGCGTCGGTGACACGCAATTGGCTCTTGGACTTCTCGCGCAACGCGACCACGTCGCCGGCCTTGACCTGGTACGACGGGATGTTGACGACTTGGCCATTGACGGTGAGCGCCTTGTGCGACACCAGCTGCCGGGCCTCGGCGCGCGTGGAGCCGAACCCCATGCGGTAGACGACGTTGTCCAGCCGCGACTCCAGCAGCGCCAGCAGCGTGGCGCCGGTATTGCCCTTGCGGCGCTCGGCCTCGGCGAAATAGCGGCGGAACTGGCGCTCCAGCACGCCGTACATGCGCTTGACCTTCTGCTTCTCGCGCAGCTGTAACCCGAAGTCGGAGGTGCGCGAGCCGCTGGTGCGGCCGTGCTGGCCGGGTTTGCTATCGAATTTGGCCTTGTCGCTGATCGAGCGGCGCGCGCTCTTCAGGAACAAGTCGGTGCCTTCACGGCGGGAGAGTTTGGCCTTGGGGCCGAGATAACGTGCCACGGGATAGGTCCTGTTAGATTGTCTGACGCGGCTGCAAGCCCCTTCACTGCTGAAGGAGCCACCCGCGCGAGTCCGGTGCTGGAGCACTGCTCCGCCCGAACGGTGGGCTTGAGGAGGGTGTCGACCCCCCAGAAAAACGGCCGGTCTGCACAGAAGTGCTCGCCGGCTCGGGAAACTGCGTATTCTAGCTTCAGCCAGCGATGCCTGCACTGGCAGGTGCGGGTGCCTCAACTTGGACGCCCGCCCACGAACTTGTCAGATGCGGCGACGCTTCTGCGGCCGGCAGCCGTTGTGCGGGATCGGCGTCACGTCGCTGATCGAATTGATGCGGATGCCCAGCGAGGCCAGCGCGCGCACGCTCGACTCGCGCCCCGGGCCCGGGCCCTTGATGCGAACGTCGAGGTTCTTGATTCCGTGTTCCTGGGCGGCGCGACCGGCCGTTTCGGCAGCCACCTGGGCGGCGAACGGCGTGCTCTTGCGCGAGCCCTTGAAGCCCTGGCCACCGCTGGACGCCCAGGCCAGCGCACTGCCCTGGCGGTCGGTGATGGTGATGATGGTGTTGTTGAACGACGCGTGCACGTGCGCAACGCCGTCCGCAACGTTCTTGCGGACCTTCTTGCTCACGCGGCGTGCCGCGGTATTGGGTGCCTTGGCCATATCTTGATTCTTTCAGAGTTCCCCAGCGGGCTTTACTTCTTCAGCGCCTGCGCACCCTTTTTCGGACCCTTGCGGGTGCGGGCGTTGGTGCGCGTGCGCTGGCCGCGCACGGGCAGGCCGCGGCGGTGGCGGAAACCCCGGTAGCAGCCGAGGTCCATCAGTCGCTTGATGCTGATGGACAGCTCGCGGCGCAGGTCGCCTTCGATCGTGAGGCGGCCGATCTCGTCGCGGATGCGCTCGAGGTCGACGTCGGAAAGGTCCTTGATCTTCTTCGAGTACGGGATCCCGACCGTGGTGCAGATCTTCTGCGCCGTGGTGCGGCCGATGCCGTAAATGGAGGTCAGACCGATTTCCGCGTGCTTGTGCGGCGGGATGTTGATGCCGGCGATGCGTGCCATGTTAATTCCTTCTTTGACTCTCAGCCCTTGCGCTTGCAGGCGCAACGGCGTTCGGCAGGCGTTCTCGGGTCCGCAGGGACCCGCTCACGTCCAGCCTCACCCCTGACGCTGCTTGTGGCGCGGGTCGGTGCAGATGACGCGCACCACGCCCTTGCGGCGGATGATCTTGCAGTGACGGCACATCTTCTTGACGGAAGCGGCGACTTTCATGGTCTTCTCCTTGACCCGGTTCCTGAACTCTATTTGGCGCGAAAGACGATCCGCGCGCGACTCAAATCGTAGGGCGTCAATTCCACCGTGACCTTGTCACCGGGCAGGATGCGGATGTAGTGCAAACGCATCTTCCCGGAAATGTGCCCCAGCACGACATGCCCGTTTTCCAGCTTCACGCGGAAGTTGGTATTCGGGAGCTTCTCCAGAATCTCTCCCTGCATCTGGATCACGTCGTCCTTGGACATGCGTCACGGGTGTCAACTGGTCTTGAAATTCGCCTTCTTCAACAGGCTTTCATATTGCTGGCTCATCACGTAGCTCTGGACCTGGGCCCAGAAGTCCATCGTGACGACGACGATGATCAGCAGCGAGGTGCCGCCGAAATAGAACGGCACGTTGTACTTGAGCACCAGGAATTCGGGCAGCAGGCACACCGCGGTGATGTAGACGGCACCGGCCAGCGTCAGGCGCGACAGGATGCGGTCGATATGCCTGGCCGTTTGGTCGCCCGGCCGGATGCCCGGAATGAAGGCACCGCTCTTCTTCAGGTTGTCCGCTGTCTCGCGACTGTTGAAGACCAGCGCCGTGTAGAAGAAGCAGAAGAAGACGATCATCGCCGCATACAGCAGCACGTAGATCGGCTGCCCCGGCGACAGCGCGCCCGACAGATCCTTCAGCCAGCGCATGCCTTCGCCGGTGGCGAACCAGCCCACCACCGTGGCCGGCAGCAGGATGATCGAGCTGGCGAAGATGGGCGGGATCACGCCCGACATGTTCAGCTTCAGCGGCAGGTGCGAGGACTGGCCACCGTAGACCTTGTTGCCGACCTGTCGCTTGGCATAGTTGACGAGGATCTTGCGCTGGCCGCGCTCCACGAACACCACCGCGTAGGTCACGAAAACCACCAGCGCCAGGATGAACAGGCAGGCCACGATGCTCATCGCACCGGTGCGCACGAGTTCGAACAGGCCACCGATGGCGCTGGGCAACCCGGCCACGATGCCGGCGAAGATGAGGATCGAGATGCCGTTGCCCAGGCCACGCTCGGTGATCTGTTCACCCAGCCACATCAGGAACATGGTGCCGGCGACCAGGCTCACCACCGCCGTCATGCGAAAACCGAAACCGGGTGACAGCACCAGACCTTGTGAACCCTCGAGCGCCAGCGCGATGCCCAGGCTCTGGAAGATGGCCAGGAACAGGGTGCCGTAGCGCGTGTACTGCGTGATCTTGCGCCGGCCAGCCTCGCCTTCCTTCTTCAACGCCTCGAGCGTGGGCACCACGTGCGTCATCAGCTGCATGATGATCGACGCACTGATGTACGGCATGATGCCCAGCGCGAACACGGTGAAGCGCGACAGCGCGCCGCCGCTGAACATGTTGAACAGGTT
>Ga0138256_10005825_pt1 | contig 13044 bp, 8 predicted proteins | sample KNB2016incub_MG_FD_105486 | JGI IMG/M metagenome (GOLD analysis project Ga0138256, IMG submission 105486) | Active sludge microbial communities from wastewater in Klosterneuburg, Austria - KNB2014incub_MG | ecosystem: Engineered > WWTP > Activated sludge > Unclassified | place: Austria... | reverse complement strand
TGCTGTGCCATTTCCCAGATCATATACCGCTGCATCATCTTTACTATGGTTACCAACTAATAAATTTTTATTGTCAGGTAATGCAAAACTGCTTTTCAAAATTTCATCCAGCACTTTTGGTGCAATCTTGCAGCCACATCCAGCGCCGTGAGAATATTGTGTTAGACCTCCCAAACCCTCCGAAGGAGGGCATTCATTTTGATCATTCATTCCTCAAATCTCGGTATTGTTTCTTTAACTTCAAGGAATGAAAATGCTGATAACACCATTCGTTTCTCTTCTTCTTTTATTGAACAACATAAGCATAGCTCAAATACAAAAAAACCCGGGGGTGTATGTAGAGGAAGTTTCTAGTAAGCCTTTATCCGTGGCACAGGTAGAAACGGCTATTCCTGCATTTATTGGTTACACAGAAATAGCAAGCAGAGATCTTCTTTTTGTGCCTGTAAAAGTTTCATCTTTTTTAGAATACGAAAGAACATTTGGAGTTGGCGCAACAACAGAAAAATTTGTTTTATACCCTTCCCTGAAACTATATTTTGTCAACGGCGGCTCGCCTTGCTATATTGTAAGTGTTGGTCCTTATAAAAATCTTCAAAAAGGTAATTTTATAAACGGTCTTGCTGCTATTGGAAAAGTTGATGAAGTAACATTGCTGGTTTTTCCAGATGCTGTAAATCTTCCCGGTAATGATTTGTATGAAGTGCAAAAAGAAGCATTATTACAAGCAGCATCATTAAAAGACCGTTTCTGCATACTGGATTTGAAAGCCGCAACTACAAATGCTGAACACTCAGCATCGGTAAATGAGTTTAGAAATAATATTGGAAACAATAATTTAAAGTATGGAGCCGCTTATAGTCCGTTTCTAAAAATCAGCAACAGTGCTTCCATTCCTCCTTCCGCAATTGTTGCCGGACAATATTGTGCGGTTGATAAAAGCAAGGGTGTTTGGAAAGCTCCAGCTAATGTAACAATGAAAGGTGTAAACGATATTGCTTATGCAATTTCCGAAAGCGAACAGGCAGGATTGAGTGTAGATGCGGTCGCAGGAAAATCAATTAATGCAATAAGAAGGTTTACTGGCAAGGGGATTTTAATTTGGGGCTCCAGAACACTTGCAGGAAATGATAACGAGTGGAGATATGTACCTGTTCGTCGCTTTTTTATAATGGTTGAAGAGTCTATAAAGAAATCACTACAGCCTTTTGTTTTTGAACCCAATGATGCAAACACTTGGGTCAAAGTAAAAACAATGATTCAAAACTACCTGACTACAAAATGGAGAGATGGAGCTTTGTCGGGATCAAAACCTGAACATGCTTATTTTGTAAAAGTAGGTCTTGGCGAAACCATGACACAACAGGATATGCTGAATAAGAAAATGATAATTGAAATTGGCATGGCTCCTGTAAGACCGGCTGAGTTTATTATTACAAGGATTGTGATGAATGTGAAATAAAATCTTCTTCTAATATTGCATAAAAATAATTATCCTTCCATTCGCCTCTGATTGGTAATTTTTTTCGCTTTAACCCCTCTCTTGTCATACCAACCTTTTCTAAAACTTTGCTTGAAGCGATGTTGTCGATTGCACAACCTGCTTCAATTCTGTGAAGTTGTAATTGATTAAATCCAAAGTCTAACATTTTAGTCAACGCATCTGTGGTATAACCATTTCTCCAAAAATCTTTATGGACCTTAAACCAAACTTCTGCTGTTCGATAATTTTTCTTTCCAAGGTTTATGGCAATTAACCCGATGAATTTTCTTACCTCTTCTAATTCAATTCCAAAAACATAAGAGTTTCTTGGGTTTTGGTTTTGTTCGTCCAACCATTCTGAAAGTATCGTTTTGGTTACTTGAATTGTTTTAGGAATTCCCAATGTATTAAACTCGTCTGTCTCGGGTAAAGAGTGAAGTTGATGAACATTATCAATGTCCTTCAATTCTAATTCTCTAATATTTAATCTTTTTGTTTTTAGCATTGTCATATAAAAGCGTTTCAGCTATTGACATTATTTATCAATAGTTTTTTAGTTGCTCAAATATCCTGTCAATTGCAGGCTTTCTTATACTGAAATGATTAGCGTTGCCAATTTCTTCTTTTCTAATAGTTAGCCCTTTGTAGCCTCTTTCATTGACGATTTTACAAAAACTTCTTGTGGAGTAAAGTACCTTATTCAAAAATTCAAGCCCACCAACATAAATAGAAACTTTAGCAGCAAGATCTTTGTTCTTTTTAAAATAAGCTTCTTCTACTTTATCTAATTCATTATAATTGGCCCAACATGAAGGGCTGATAGCAAAATGCCTGTCAAATAATTTATCATCTCTGAATAGAGTGTATAAACAAAATAATCCTCCGAATGAGTGACCAATAAAAGCGCTGCTTTTCTTATTTCTTATTCTATTTTCTATTCCTGGAATTAATTCGTTTTTAAGAAACATATAAAATGCTGCGGCTTTTCCAAAATCTTTTTCAGCGTTGTTACTTATATCGGATGGGATTAAATCTCTTGATCGCTTATCATGCCAGTTTCCTGTATGCCCGATAGCGATTATTATACAGTTCTCTGGAACTGTAGCAGACCAAGAGTTGCTTTTACCAAGTACATAATCTCCTATGCCAATACTTCCATCCGTCATATAAACAAATTGATATTTTTGGCTAGTAGAATAACCTTCGGGTAAACGAACCTTAATTATATATTTATCTTTTGTGTTAGACGAATAGAGAGTATCAACACTTGTATGTTGAGAAATAGAAGCTAATGATTCAAAAGTAAATAGTGCTAACAAAAGATACCTCATTCCTCAAATCTCGTAAAATAGATCGAGAGAAATACAAATGTGGCTCTTAAAGCAGTTAAGATTGTATGGATTCTGTTCTTAGTGTGAAATTTTATTTCTTTCTTCTAAAAACAATCCCGGCATTTTTTTGAAAGTCGGAGCTAAAGCGAAGATTATACACTTCATCTCCATCATGAACAACTAATAAACCAGTATTGGGAGGATATTTACCAAGGTTCTCTGCAAATAAAACAAGACTGAAGTCTTCGCTATCTGGAGAAATATAAATTGTCTTTTTGATGGCACTTGCTTTTAATCCTTGCTTAGCCATAATTACTTCACCATTCAAAAACACACTTACGGTGTCGCCATCAATCTCCCCATTATCATACAACGATAGCACAAGGCTGTCTGATTTATAATTTACTTCCTGTGTAAACTCTGATTTTCTTCCTGCAACAACAGCAGCACTAAAAGTAATTTGTTCAATTGTTTTCTTTGGAGCAATAGCTGGCGTTATTGCCGCTACTAGTTTTGTTTGCTGCTTTTCTATTGTAACAGGTTTTGTAAGACTGGCAATTGTGTTTTTTTCTTCGCTAATAATTTCGGCTGTCTTTTGTGTAACAGCTTCTTTCTTGGCTAATGATTTTTCTACCGGTATTGTTTTTGTTTCTTTTTTTGATTCAACAGGTTGAGTTGTTGTTTTGACAATTGCTGTCGTTGTTTTTTGTTTTGGCTGCTCATTGTTCTGTGCCGCCGCATTCTTTACAACCGTGTTGGTCGCTTTATCAACCTGCAATTCTTTTTTAGCAGTTATCTTTTCTTCTTGCATCGGCAGGGTTTCCTTTTTCTCAACGTTGTTCTTAACAACAGTCGTTTCATCTGCTTGCTTTTTGGGAGTAATTATATTCAGCTCAGGTTTTGTATTTGTTGTTGATGGTTTTGCGGCAATACCATTCTGTGGAATCTCGTTAGTTTTCGTCTTAGGTAATTCCTCAGCCGCTTTTGTAATCGACGGCAACTCTTCGTTTACAATTTCTGTATTAATAAGAACAGGTTTACTAACCGCCGTCATTGTGCCAGTGTGTACTGTTAGGTCATTATCAATTTCTTTGTAAGAGGTTTTTATTTTTTCTGGCTTCGCAATTTTTACAACGGGTATTCCTTCTTCTCTTTCTTTATAAAAAGCAATGTCGTTAGCCAGCTTTAGTTCTTCAAGATGTGGGAATATTTTAGAGGCTGTTAAATCCTTTTCTTGTTCCAGATCTACCTTCCCTGTAACGGCATAATATTTTTTAGTTGTGTTTGTTTTCCAGGTTCCTTCCAATTGCCAAACATTATCTGCTTTATTTTTTCTGAAGGTGCTGGTTACTTTTACGCCTTTATCAAGCTTGGTAGGAAAGTTATAAGAGATAATTTCATCATCTACGACCTCACACACATCGCCATCAATAGTACCTTTTACTCTTTTCATTACATAATACAGCACTTCATCAACGATAAATTCGCTTCTTGAATAGCCGTATACTTTTCCCCTATATTCGGTAAGAGCAATTTCAAAAGACTGGTCTTTTCTTACGGTTGTGCTGTCGTTACTGGTAACTCCGGTCCAAAGTCCGGTGAGGGTTTGGCCATAAAAGAAAACGGGTGAGAATAACAAGATGATTAAAAGCTTAAGGGCTTTGTTGTTGGAGTTGGGACAAACGGATAAGCTGATTGGCATTTTCAGGAGTTACGGATTTACATTGGATTGTATGTAATAACGAATTTATCTCCTTCCGATTGTGCAAAGATTTGAAATAATGCTTGTCATAATATTTGAGCAAAATATCGAAACTTTCGGCTTTTTTGCCTTCATTTAGCAGCGAAATAGCTATTTTTGCGTTCAAATTGCCCAGTTTTTGAGAAATTCGCCCAATCGCATCTGTCATCTTTTCGGCGTCCAAAACACCATATTCCTCCACAATTTGTTTCAGCCTTTCCTCAAAAGGAATTTCTAGGAAATAAACAGGAGATTCTCTCATTTGGTTCCAAAGGTCTTTTGGAATATTAATCAAGCCGATTCGTTGCGATTCGTCCTCAAGCCATATGTTGCGATTCTGAAGTTTTCTTAATTCTCCCGCCAGAAGGTTTTCAAACATTTCCTGACCTGGCTGTTTGGGCAGACCTATATTTCCAAACGCAGAACCTTTGTGATTAGCGAGACCTTCAAGGTCAACAACATTTTCTCCTTTTTCTTTTAATGCTTTCAGTAAAATTGTTTTCCCCGATCCAGTGTAACCGCCAACAATTTTTAATTCAAATGGAATTTTAAAAGTCTCTAATACATTGTTGCGGTATTTTTTATAACCACCAATTAATGTATAAACTTTGAATCCATATAAATCTAGCAGCCAGGCAATAGCCGCACTTCGCATTCCGCCTCTCCAACAATGAATCAATAGACAATTTGCAATAGGCAATTGCTTTTCTTTATTGTCTGTTTCCTGTTGCTCATTGCTAATTGCGAATTGCCTGTTGCGAATTATCTCTTCAACCTCCTCAACCATCTTCCTCATCTTCGGACCAAAATAATCCAGGCCAATCTTTATGGCTTGTTCACGGCTTTCTTGTTTGTATGTTGTGCCCACAGTTTTTCTCTCTTCATCAGAGAATAATGGAAATGAAAATGCACCGGGAATATGTGCATGCAAATATTCTCCCGGGCTTCTTACATCCAACACCGGATATTCTTTTGCTAATGCAAGAAATTGTTCTATATCAATTTTCTGTACTGCCATATATTAATTAACCGAGTAGCAAATTAGTTAATTTGAAGATGACGAATCTCTTAAAATAAAAAAGCTGCTCATTTTATAGAGCAGCTTGTATTAAATTATAAAATCGGCTAATCGCCAAATTTGCAAATTATCTATTCATACTTGCTAAAAACTCTTCATTGTCCTTTGTTCCTTTCATTCTGTTTTGCAATTCCCTCATTGCCTCTTCCACATTCATATCTGTAAGAAAAACACGGAGTAGATTCATTCTTTGCAATACTTCTTTATCTAGCAACAAGTCATCACGGCGAGTTGAAGAAGCCACAAGGTCAATAGCTGGATAGATACGTTTATTAGATAAACGACGCTCTAATTGCAATTCCATATTGCCGGTTCCTTTGAATTCTTCAAAGATTACTTCATCCATCTTACTTCCAGTGTCTACCAATGCGGTTGCAATGATTGTTAATGATCCGCCATCTTCAATTTTTCTAGCTGCACCAAAAAACTGTTTTGGTTTTTGCATTGCATTTGCTTCCACACCACCAGATAAAACTTTACCAGATGAAGGAGCAACGGTGTTATGGGCTCTTGCTAAACGGGTAATTGAATCTAAAAGAATTACTACATCATGTCCACACTCAACCAATCTTTTTGCTTTTTGCAAAGCGATGGTAGAAACTTTTACATGCTTTTCGGCCGGTTCATCAAAAGTGGAAGCAATAACCTCTCCCTTAATACTACGTTCCATGTCTGTTACCTCTTCCGGACGTTCATCTACTAACACTACCATCAGGTAACACTCTGGATGGTTTGCCGCAATTGCATTAGCAACTGCTTTCAATAACATCGTCTTACCTGTTTTTGGCTGTGCTACTATTAAACCTCTTTGTCCTTTTCCTATTGGTGTAAACAAATCCATTATTCTTGTTGAATAATCTGAAGGAGTTGTAAACAGATTTAATTTCTCGTAAGGAAATAATGGAGTAAGATAGTCAAACGGTACTCTGTCTCTTACCTCTTCTGGGCTTTTACCATTGATAGTATCAACTTTTAAAAGTGCAAAATATTTTTCTCCTTCTTTCGGAGGACGAACAGCTCCATGCACTGTATCGCCTGTTTTTAATCCAAAAAGCTTTATTTGTGAAGGAGAAACATATACATCATCAGGAGATGATAAATAATTATAATCAGAAGAACGAAGGAAACCATAACCATCAGGCATCATTTCCAACACACCTTCTCCCAATATCACTCCATCAAATTCTATATTAAACTGTGGTTGTTGTTCTCTACGTGGAGGATAGTGTTTGTTCTGTCCAGCCCCAGATGGATTTTCAGCAGATTGCTGATTTCCCGGATCTTCATTCTCGTTTAAAATAGCTTGTGCAAGTTGAGTATCGAGAGTTTTTATTACTTGCTCGGCTTCTTCTGTTTGAGGTTGGTTGCTTTCTTCCTGAGTTACTTCAGGTTGTTTTTCCTCTACCTTTTTACGGGTCCTTTTTACAGGGGTTTTATCATCTTTTTTTATTGGCATATCGGATTTTTTAATAATTGTTTTATTGGGTTGGCTTTCCACTTCAGCTTCTTCGCTACCTGTGCTGGTATTTACTTTAATAATCTTTTTCCTTTTGCCATCCCCTTTTGGTTCGGCAGTTTTAGAGTCGGTTATCGCCTGGCTATCAAGAATTTTAAAAACTAAATCTTGTTTGTTTAGTTTTTTTGCATGCTGAATTTTTAACTGTTCCGCTATATCAAGTAATTCTGGAACGAGCATGTCGTTCAATTGTAGAATATCGTACATATAATCATCTTGAGTTAATCACAACTAGGAGTCGCTAATCTGAAAAAAACTGAATTTGTTTGAATTTATGTTGAATGAAAACGGCGGGTAAATGATGAGTCAAACGCCTGGGAGAACTGTACTTATCTGCCTGTTTCCACTGCAATTATACGCTGAATTCGGCAAAATCAAAAATTTTTACACTTTTTCCTTATTTACAGACCTGCAGCCTTGCTTATTTCCAACATACGGTCAATTGGTCTTTTGGCTGCCAATCTTAACTCTTCATCCATATTTATCTCTGGTGTTTCATACTCCATACAGAGGTATAGTTTTTCCAAGGAATTCAATTTCATGTGAGGGCAATCATTACAAGCACAGCTATTATTTGGTGGCGCAGGTATAAATGTCTTTTCTGGAGAAGCCTTCATCATCTGGTGTAAAATACCAGTTTCTGTAGCCACAATGAACTCTGTTGAAGGGTCTGTTTGTGAGTATTTAAGCAACCCAGTAGTAGATCCTATAAAATCTGCAATTCTTAAAATTGGGTCTTCACATTCCGGATGAGCTATAAGCTTCGCATTCGGATGCCTAACTTTTAGTTTGGTAATTTTTTCCAGACTAAATATTTCATGCACCATACAGGCTCCGTTCCAAAGCAACATATTTCTGCCTGTTACTTTGTTGATATATGCTCCTAGATTTTTATCTGGCGCAAAAATAATAGGCTGATCTTTTGGAAAACTTTCAACAATAATTTTTGCATTACTGCTTGTGCAAATAACATCGCTTAAAGCTTTGATACCAGCACTGCAGTTGATATAGCTCACAACTTTATGATCTGGGTGTAGCTCTTTGAATTTTTTAAAGAGTGGTGGTGGACAGCTGTCGCTAAGTGAGCAGCCAGCTTTTAAATCAGGGATAACAACTTTCTTGGAAGGATTAAGAATTTTTGCTGTTTCTGCCATGAAATGCACACCAGCAAAAACAATCATATCCGCTGTCGTTTGTTCTGCCTGCTGTGCCAAACCTAAACTGTCGCCGATGTAATCTGCCACATCCTGGATATCTGGCTCCTGGTAGTAGTGTGCCAGCACTACTGCATTTTTTTCTTTTTTCAACCTTTCGATTGCCGCAAACAAATCCAGCGTTGGGTCCAGATCAATATCGAGAAATCCCCTTTTTTCAACATTTGCTTTTGCGGTATCCAGTGTTTCGTTGTTCATCACAATTTCATTTCGGTTCAGCAATATTGCTTCAACAAATTCAAATTCTAAAAACTATTTTTTTTCATCTACCCCTAAATACAATAATAGTAATAATACATTTTTATAAAAAAGAGTATATTATTATTACAGCTGTGGATTAGTGGATAAACTCTTTTACAAATTTACTTAATTGAAGTAATTAACATTTAAAAGAAGGTAATCCACATTAACTATTGTTGATAGGACTGATTTATTATAGGATTTCCACATGTATGTGAATTACTAATCTTAGAAACTTTCTTTTTCATTTTTTAAAATTCAATGTTAATGAATAAAGGATAGTTGGTGAAGATGTTGGCGCAAATCTATAAACAGGGTTGTTAACACTATTTAGTTTCTAATCATGCAGTTTCATATCAACGTTTCACAACAGCATTATCCACAGTTTTTTTATGTTGCCAACATGTTGATGGGGAGAAAAAGTATGATACATACATCAAAAAACTATCAAAACAAATTGATATACGGAAAAATGAATCTACCAGAAAGGTTTAAATTTACACACTTCACATATTATAATACGATTATTGAAAATTTTTAAAATTGCTGTATGCTTAAGTATCTAAAACACCTCTTAGTAGGATTTTGTTTATTAATAATAACAATGGCCAAGGCTGATGAAGGGATGTGGTTACCGCAGTTATTAGCACAATTGAATGAAAAGCAGATGAAAAGTATGGGGATGAAGATAAGTGCCAGTGATATATATAATATTAATAAAGGAAGCCTTAAAGATGCCATCGTAAGCTTTGGTGGTTTTTGTACCGGAGAAGTTATTTCATCTAAAGGATTGGTACTTACCAATCACCACTGCGGGTTTGACGCCATTCAAAACCATTCAACCCTTGATAATAATTATATAAGAGATGGTTTCTGGGCAAGAAATAACGGAGAAGAAATTCCTAATAAAGGGCTGTTTGTAACATTTATTGTAAGAATAGACGATGTAAGTAAAAAAGTACTGGCTGGAGTTAATAACTCTATGACGGAAAGCGAAAGACAATCTGCGATTGATAAAAACATAGCTGCTTTAAGAAAAGAAACCAAGCAGGAAAGCTACCAAGATAATTTTGTAAGAGCTTTTTTTGAAGGCAATCAGTATTTTTTATTTGTAACAGAAACATACAAAGATGTTCGCTTGGTTGGAGCGCCGCCCTCTTCAGTTGGAAATTTTGGAAAAGATTCTGACAACTGGAAGTGGCCACGGCATACTGGAGATTTTTCCATGTTTCGCATTTATGCTGGTAAAGACAATAAGCCAGCAGAGTATTCAGCAGATAATATTCCCTACACTCCAAAAAAATCATTATCCATTTCATTAGACGGTGTTGCAGAAAATGATTTCACCATGGTATTTGGTTTTCCCGGAAGAACGATGCAGTATTTACATTCATCAGCAGTAGACCAGACTGTAAGAGTAAATGATCCTATTAAAATTGCTATCCGTGATAAAGCATTGGCGGTAATAGATGCTTACATGCGGAAAGACGAAAGTATAAAAATTCAATACGCATCAAAATATGCGGGCATTAGTAATTCCTGGAAAAAATGGCAGGGTGAAGTATTAGGTTTAACAAAGACGGACGCCGTAGGAAAAAAGAAAGCTTACGAAGCGGAGTTTCAAAAAAGAGTAAACGCAAATCCGGATTGGAAAAATAAATATGCTGCGTTATTAACCGACATTCAATCAGCTTATGATGAGCTGGAGCCGCTAGGCCGTTCCAGAGACGTATTTAATGAAGTGTTTAGTAAGATAGAATTGTTTACAATAATTGGACAGCTAAATACATTGGCAAGTGCTCAAGAAAAAAATAATTATGACGCCACACTGAAAAGAGTAAAAGAAAGGTTAGGGGATTTGTACAAAGAATATAATGCTGAAGTAGACGAAAAACTGTTTGCAGCACTGATGGAAATGTTTTACGAAGATCAGAAGAATGGAACTATACCCGCAGAGTTATCCGACCTGGTAAAAAAAGGAGATAACGATTTTTCAAAAATTGCAAAACAAGTTTATGATAATACAAATCTTGATAATGGAGAAAAAATATTAGACGCTTTAAATAAAGACGCTAAAGAACTTTTGGAAAATTACAGAAAAGACAAAGCGACGGAACTATATGCAGCATTAGTTACTAACTACTCGGACAATGTTTCTAAAAAACTAAACGAAGTACAAAGCCGCCTTAATCAATTACAACGAACGTATATGCAGGCACAAATGGATGTGTTTAAAGAAAAAACATTTTATCCCGATGCAAACAGTACCCTGCGGGTTACTTATGGAAATGTAAAAGGATACAACCCAAGAGATGCTGTGAAATATGATTTTTATACTTACCTAGATGGTGTAATGGAAAAATACAAACCAGGCGATTATGAGTTTGATGTTCCGGAAAAAATACAAACGTTGTATAAAAACAAAGATTTCGGGCAATATGGAAAAAATGGAAAAATGCCCGTTTGCTTTATTGCTATGAACCATACAACCGGCGGTAATTCCGGTAGCCCGGCTTTGGACGCATACGGAAACCTTGTTGGTCTCAACTTCGACAGAGCCTGGGAAGGCACTATGAGCGACATCAATTTTGACCCTTCAATATGCCGCAACATCATGGTAGACATTCGTTATGTGTTATTTATAGTAGATAAATATGCAGGAGCTGGCCATTTGGTAAAGGAAATGAACTTGGTTCACCCCAAAAAGAAGTAAAAACGCTATAAAAAGCCAATAAGTTGATTGAATCAAGCGATTGCCTAATAGCCTTGATTTTCAATCAACTTATTCGGTAATTACTCACTACTTTTCCCCAAAAGCCCTATTTTTGCCCGCCCGTACCGAATAGTACATTTGGGCGGGCCATCATCTTTTAAAAAAGCTAATACTGTACATATGTCGATGTCTATAATGCAAACGATCAGAGAGAAAGGTGCGAAAGTTACCGTTGTGATAATTGCAATTGCCCTGCTTGGATTTATTTTGACGGACTATTTTTCTGGAAAAGGCCGTAGTGGCTTTACTGGCGGATCAAAAACTATCGGAAAAGTAAACGGTAAAAGTGTTAACTACGAATCGTTTAACAAACGGGTAGAGTTGATGGAAAACAACATGAAGCAACAAGGGTATCCTTCTTCACCGTCATTAACACAACAAGCAGTAGATCAAACCTGGAATCAGGAAATAAACCGAATATTATTATCACAGGAAGTTGATAAACTGGGTATCCGTATCAGTAAGAAAGAATTGGGCGACATACTTTATGGACCCAATGCTCCACAGGATTTAAAACAACAATTCTCTGATCAGACTACAGGACAGTACAATGCAATATCTGCAAAGCAGAACATTGACGAAATGTTGAAAAAAGGAACACAAGAACAAAAGGATAATATCAATAGTTATATAACCGATCTGGAAGAGCAGCGCAAACAGGACAAGTATATAGCATTGTTGTCAAACAGCATTAACTATCCTCGTTGGTTTATAGAAAAACAAAATGCGGACAATAGCCAGATTGCAAAAGTATCATTAGTAAGAGAAGTGTACACAAGTATTCCTGACAGTAGTATTAAAATTGATGACAAAGAAATAGCCGATTATATTAGTAAGCATAAAGACGATTTCAAACAGGAAGAAAGTCGCAGCATTCAATATGTAACTTTTAACGCTGCGCCAAGTGCATCAGATAGTGCAGAAACAAAAAATAGCCTTGAGCAAAAAAGAGAAGAGTTTCAGACTACAACTAACATGGAACAATTTCTTGCTGCCGAAGGAGCAAATGGTTATTATGACGGATATATCAATGGCAAAACAATTCAGATTGCTGCCAAAGATTCAATTTTCAGAACACCTGTTGGACAAGTGTACGGTCCTTATTTAGATGGTGCAAGCTATGTAATGGCAAAAGTAGAAGGCGCAAGGCAAATGCCTGATACAGTTAAGATTCGTCATATTCTTGTAGCTACTATGCAAAGAGATCCGCAAAGCGGACAGTCTTACCAAGTAAGAGACACGGCAACTGCAAAAACCAGAATTGATAGTATTCAAACAGCAATTCGTAATGGATCAAACTTCGATTCTTTAGTGGTTTCATTGTCTGACGATCCAGGAAGTAAGGATAAGGGCGGTGTTTATGAAAACGTTCCTTCTGGTCAGATGGTTTCAACATTCAACGATTTTATCTTCTTAAATGGCGTTGGCAGTAAAGGTGTTGTAAAAACGGAATTTGGATACCACTATATAGAAATACTTTCTCAAAAAGGCGGCGGCACTGGTTATAAGATTGCCTACTTGCCTAAAGAAATAATTGCCAGCCAGGAAACAGATAGCAAAGCACAGAACGATGCAAACGTTTTTGCAGGCGATAGCCGCAATGTAAAATCGTTTGATGAAACATTTGAGAAAAACTGGAAACCAAAAGGCTATGTAAAAGGAATTGCT
>Ga0138256_10005823_pt1 | contig 13045 bp, 15 predicted proteins | sample KNB2016incub_MG_FD_105486 | JGI IMG/M metagenome (GOLD analysis project Ga0138256, IMG submission 105486) | Active sludge microbial communities from wastewater in Klosterneuburg, Austria - KNB2014incub_MG | ecosystem: Engineered > WWTP > Activated sludge > Unclassified | place: Austria... | reverse complement strand
TTTCGGGCAGCGGTTGGCACCGTCCTTGAGTTCTTCCGCGGACGTGTCGATGGCGACCGGGTCGGGCGCCAGCAATTCATCGCCAATCGGGCCGGGCAGGGTGGTCGGGTCGATGCCGAGGTGCCCCGGCAGCGGCGGCACGTCCTGCGGCGATCCCGGGCCGCTGGGCGGCACCGGTGGCGGGTTGGTGGTGTTCGACATGGTCGTGGTGTGGCTCGCGGGTTACAGGCCGAGCGCCTTGGCCTTGAGTGCGTCGTAATCGTCCTGGGTGATCAGGCCCAGGTCGAGCATCTCCTTGGCCTTCTTCAGCTTCGCGATCGGGTCATCTGCCGCCGGCGCGGCGGGTGCCACCGGCTGTTGCATGTTGCCGACGCCCATCATGCCGCTGGCCATGCCGATGCCCATCAGGCCCGCTGCACCGCTGGTCTCGCCGGCCGACTGGATGCCCTGGGCAACGCTGGCCTGCAGGTTGGAATTGCCGCGCGAGCCGGACAGCGCATCCGCGCGCTGCACGGTCTTCAGCAGTTCCTTGGTGTTCGCGTCATATTCGATCGAGACAATCGCGGTCTTGGCGATGACCAGGCCGCGATCGGACTTCCACTGGTAGCCGTTCTCGACCGCATCGGACAGGCTCTTGGCGAAGCCGAGCGAATCCTGCTGGAGCTTGGTGATGCGATTGCCCTTGCTCGGATCGTTCGTGTACAGGCTGAAGGCCGGCGCCAGCGAACCCACCACTTCGTTGAACAGCTGTGCGGCAGCGGCGTTGTCGAGGTCGGTGAAATCGAACACCTGGCCGGGCTGCAGGTAGCTGGCAGGCACGAAATTCTTCACGAACAGGATCGGGTCGACGATCTTCAGGGTGTAGGAGCCGCGCGTGACCGCACCGACCTGGGTGTTGAGGAAGCCGTCGTCCCAGTAGATTTCCGATTGCGTGCCGAAGCGGTTGTCCGGCAGTTCCTTCAGAGAGACGAAGAACGCGGCCTGCTGCGAACCCGGCTGGCCGCCAAACTTGAAGCGCTCCCAACTCTGCTTGATCAGCGGGCTGACGATGCCGTCACCGGCGAAGATCGACTGCGAGTTGATGTCGTCAGAGCGCCATTCGTAGCCGCCGGCTTCGGCCGCGAAGCCGGTGATCTTGCCGTCCTGGAACAGCAGCAGGCCGTAGCCTTCGGGCACGACGATCTTCGAGCCGTTGGTGATGATGTTCGAGGAGCCCTTGGTATTCGAGCCACGCCCGGCATTGGTGCCCTGTGGCACCGCGGCGAACAGCGCCGCCGTCGAGGGCAGGCCGGCCGGCACCGTGTAGAAGTCCTTCCACTGGTCGCCGAGCATCCCGCCAACCGCACCCGTCACTGCTTGAATGAGACCCATGAGACTTCTCCGTGTTTCGTGGCTGGGCAACGTACCCACCTTGACGGGCGAACTATACATTTCCGGACCGTCGGCCAAGGGCCTGGCGTGCACTTTCGCGTGCTTTGCGGCAGTTGGCCGCTAGCCGGCCGGGTTTGCGTTCCCGTGCAAGTACGCGTCATTGCGCCGCGCACATCAACCTGGGGAGAGCGCCATGCATGCATTCACGCGATTCTGGGCATTACTGGTGTTGTGCGGCAGTGCACTCGCGGGTGGGGCGATTGCTGCCGAGCCCGAAGCATCCGCAGGCGATTGCTTCGTCGCCGGCTTCAAGTCCGGAAGCGCCGATGCAGTAGCGGCGTGTTACGCGGAGGACGCGATCATCTGGTTCCCGGGTGGCTCGATGGCGAAGGGGCGCGCGGCGATTCGTGACGGGTTTGCCCACTATCTGGCGAGCGTGACCGTCAAGGATGTCGAGATGACCGCCATTGGCCACGAGTCCATGGGCGACACCAAGGTGGCATGGGGTACCTATGCGATCCGCACCGTCGACAAGGCAACCCAGGTCGAAACCGTGCAGCGCGGCCGCTTCACCGATGTGCAGAAGAAGATCAACGGGCGTTGGCTGTACACCGTAGACCATCCTTCGGACGATCCGACGTCTCCCGCTGCCGCTGCCGCCGAGTAGCGCCCCACGCATTCTCGGGTTTTGCCAGGGAAGTCGACACTGCCCCGGGTTGTCTGCTGCAATCGATGCCATGCCCGATCCCGACCTCGATGCGCTGCGCCGTTACGCGATCGCCCGCACGCTGTTCAAGCCGACCACGCTGCCGCGCGCGATCCAGCGCCTCGGCTTCGTCCAGGCCGATCCGATCCGTTCGCCCGCGCGCGCCCAGGACCTGACCCTGCGCCACCGGGTCAAGGACTATCGTGCCGGAGACCTGGAGCGGCGCTATCCGCGACTTTCGGTGGAAGAGGATTGCCTGGTCAACTACGGCTTCCTGCCACGCGAACATCTCGCGCTGATGCATCCGCGCCAGCCTCGCACTATCTGGGACGCGGCCACCAAGCGCCGCGCGGCCGACGTACTCGCCTTCGTGCGCGAACGCGGGTCGGTGCATCCGCGCGAGGTCGACCAGCACTTCGCCCATGGCAGTGTTCGCAATTACTGGGGCGGCTCCAGCAACGCGAGCACGCAACTGCTGGACGGCCTGCACTATCGCGGGCTGCTGCGCGTACAGCGACGCGATGCCGGCATCCGCGTGTATGCAGCGGTTGCGCATCCGCCTGCCGATGACAGCCCGGACGGACGCACGCGTCGTGCCGCCGCGCTGGTCGACTTGGTGGTGCGCAAATATGCGCCGCTGCCTGCGGCCAGCCTGACTTACCTGGTGCGGCTGCTGGGATACGGCGCCCCGCACCTGTCGACGCAGATCCAGGCCGCGCTCAGGCAGGCGCGCGAAACGCTGCCGGGCTGTCGCATCGATGGCGTCACCTGGCATTGGCCGGCCGGCGAGAATCCGAATTCACGTCGCCATGCGGTCGACGACGCATTGCGGCTGCTGGCCCCGTTCGATCCGGTGGTCTGGGATCGCCGCCGCTTCGAACTGCTGTGGGGCTGGATCTACAAGTTCGAGGCCTACACGCCGGCGGCCAAGCGTTCGTTCGGTTACTACGCGCTGCCGATGCTGTGGCAGGAGCGGGTGATCGGCTGGGCCAATGTCAGTGTGCGTGATGGTCGCGTTGAATCGGAGTTCGGATACGTCGACGGCAAGCCAAAGGGCGCGGCCTTCCGCAATGCGCTGGAGGATGAAATGCAGCGGATGATGGCGTTTCTTGCGTAGCCGCTGGGCCGCAACGGTTCCCGGCGCCGACGCTATCGCTGGTCCAGCTCGTGATGGATCAACACCACGCATTGCGATGCGAACAGCATCTTCGATCCCAGGGTAATTTTCTTCGCCCCAAGCCGTTCCAGGCTGTTGAAGGTCTTCTTCGGCATCGGAATGTGGTCGGTCAGCAGGAAGCAGGGGTTGTCATCGAACACCTGCTCGCGGATCGAGGTGCCTTTCCGGTCCATCACGAACAGCTGGTGATCGCTGGACAGTTCCAGCACCAGCCGCTCGAAGCTGATCGTGCGCACCGTCACGCCGGATTCCACCGGCCGCGCCTCTTCCTTGGACATGCCACGCGATGCATCCAGCGCCTTCGCGACCTTGCCCAGCAACGATCGCTCGTCGAAGCCGCCAATGTCGTGCATCGCATCAGGTTCGAAGCGGATCGTGCGCGAGAAATCCTGGGTGCTTTCCAGCACCAGGTAGACCACGACATCGGCGCGATGCGACTGCGCCACGAAGATCGCGTTCATCAGCGTATGGGCGAGGATTTCGGTGTGGGCCTCCTTGCCGACCGATGCCAGCAGCTTGTGGCTGTCGGTGGGGGCCGCCCGTGCCCTGAGTACGAAGGTTCGCATGTCTGTTCGGGTTGATTGATCCGTGACGGGGGAGTTTGACTCGCACGCTATCATCACGCCATGTCGAAACTCCTGCTCAACCTGCGCAACGTGCCCGATGACGAGGCCGACGATGTCCGCGCCATGCTCGATACGCACGGCATCGCCTTCTACGAAACCAAGCCCAGCATCTGGGGGATTTCCGGTGGCGGCATCTTCGTGACCGAGGATGCGGCGATCATCGAGGCCAAGCGGCTCATGGCCGACTACCAGCTGGAGCGGCAAACCCGCGTCCGTGCCGAATACGCCGCCGCCAAGCGTGATGGCACTGCGGAGACGTTCTGGACGGTGCTGCGCGCCGAGCCGGCTCGGGTGCTGCTGACGGTGCTGGGCATCCTGTTCGCGTTGGCGCTGGTGGCGCTGCCAGTCATCCTGCTGCGCGGCTGATCGCGCCATCGGCCCACAACGTACACTCGCGGGCATTTCCCGCATCAGGTTGGATCGATGATCAACAACGACATCCTGCGCAGCATCCGCTACATGCTGGATCTCGGCGACAACAAGCTGATCGAGATCATCCGCCTGTCCGACCCGGATTTCGTGATCGAGAAGGACGAGCTGCGCGCCTTGCTGAGCAAGGAAGACGAGCCCGGCCATGTCGCCTGCAGCGACCGGGTGATGGCGCATTTCCTCGATGGCCTGGTGGTCCATCGGCGTGGCCGCGACGACAGCCTGCCGCCGCGGCCGGTGGAAAAGCGCATCAACAACAACGTGGTGCTGAAAAAGCTGCGTGTGGCCTTCCAGTTCACCGACGTGGACATGCACCAGGCGTTCGCGGACGCGGGTTTCCCGGTCTCCAAGCCGGAATTGTCGGCGCTGTTCCGCCAGCCCGGGCACAAGAACTTCCGCCTGTGCGGGGATCAGTTGCTGCGCAACTTCCTCAAGGGCCTGACGTTGCGGGTGCGCGGCGGGGCTTGAGGCGGCACCGCTTGCGTGCCGTTGTCGCAGTCAGAAGCGCTCGCCCACCGGCAGGTAGCGCCACGCGCCCACCGGCATCTTCGCCAGCGGCACTTTGCCGATGCGCAGGCGCCGGATCGCCACCACATCCAGCCCGACCTGCGCGCACATGTCGCGCAGTTGCCCGCCTTGCACGCCCTTCAGCGCGAAACGCAGGCGGATCTCGTTCTGCCAGCTGACCTTGCACGGTGGCAGCGCGCGGCCGTTGTAATGCAGGCCGTGGTTGAGCTTGCGCAGGCCGTACGGGCCGATGTCGCCGCTGACCTCGACCAGGAATTCCTGTTCGATTTCGTCGCCGTCTTCAGTCAGACGCCTCCACACCCGGCCGTCCTGGGTCAACACCATCAGGCCGCTGGCCTCGGCGTCGAGCGGGACCAGTGGGGTCAAGCGATGGAAGTGGCGTTCGAGCAGGCGCACGCCGGAGGGATCCTCGTCCCAGCGCGTCTCCGGCTGCATCAGCCCGGCCGCGGCCTTGCGGCCACTGATCGTGTCGTAGCCGACCGGCTTGTGCAGCAGGATGGTCGCCGGTTCGACGGCTTCCAGCTGCGCAACGGGATCGATGCTTACGGTTTCGGTGGTCACCGGATGCGCCGGGTCTTCGACCACGCGCCCGTTCACGGACACCCAGCCGCCCTTGATGTATTGCTCGGCCTCGAGGCGCGAACACCGGGCGAGGTCGGACACCTGTTTCGCCAGTCGGACTGGGTCGGACATGGATCAATACCGTGAAATCGGGACAGGCAGTGTAGCGATCAGGCACTCTGTCGCCCCATGAAAACCCCTTCAGGCCTGCAACCCCTCATCGACGACGGAGTGATCGACGCCGTCATGCGCCCGCTCAAGAGTGGCAAGGAGGCCGCCGTGTACGTGGTCCGCGCTGGCGACGAGATCCGCTGCGCCAAGGTCTACAAGGACATGGCGCAGCGCAGTTTCCAGCAGCGCGTGCAGTATCAGGAAGGTCGCAAGGTGCGTGGCAGCCGTGAGGCGCGGGCGATCGGCAAGGCCAGCAAGTACGGGCGCAAGCAGCAGGAAACCGCGTGGAAGAACACCGAGGTCGAGGCGCTGTATGCGTTGCGCGATGCCGGCGTGCGCGTGCCGGAGCCCCATGGCTATTTCCACGGCGTGCTGGTGATGGAGCTGGTGGTCGATGCCGACGGCCACTCCGCGCCGCGCCTGGGCGAGGTGGAGCTGTCGGCACTACAGGCACGTGGCTTCCATCGTTTCCTCATCCACCAAGTGCAGAAGATGCTGTGCATCGGCCTGATCCACGGCGATCTGTCCGAATACAACGTGCTGGTCGCGCCGGACGGCCCGGTACTCATCGATTTCCCGCAGGTGGTCAGTGCCGCCGGCAACAACGCCGCGCGCACGATGCTGCTGCGCGACGTCAACAACCTCACCGCCAGCCTGGGCGCGTGGGCGCCGGAATTGCTCGACACCTGGTACGGCGAGGAAATGTGGGCACTGTTCGAGGCCGGCGAACTGCTGCCGGACAGCGAATTGACCGGCGTGTTCGTGCACGACGAATCGCATATCGACCTGGACGGGGTGCGCCATGCGATCAACGATGCGCGCGAGGAAGCGCTGATCCGCCAGCAAGGCCGCGAGGCAGCGGCCGAAGAAGATTGATCGAACGGCGGTCGCGCTACCATCGCGGTTTCCCCCCCAGCGAGACCGCCATGACTCTTTCCATGCACGCCGCCTCCGTTCCCGTGTTCAAGCAACTGCTCGACGGCCTCGCCGACGTGCTGGGGAAGGCGGAGGCGCACGCGATCGACAAGAAGATCGATCCGTCGGTATTGCTGCAGACGCGGCTGTTTCCCGACATGTTCCCGCTGGTGCGGCAGGTGCAGATCGCCTGCGACTTCGCCAAGAGCGTGCCGGCGCGGCTGGCCGGCGTGGACGTACCCGCCTATGACGACAGCGAGCAGAGCTTCGCCGAACTGCAGGTACGCATCGCGAAGACCCTGGCCTTCATCGATGGCCTCGATGCCGCGGCGTTCGACGGCAGCGAGGCGCGCACCATCCTGCTGCGTCCCGGCACGCCGAAGGAACGCTCGATCAGTGGCCAGGGCTACCTGCTGAACTACGGGCTGCCGCAGTTCTTCTTCCACGTCACCACCGCGTATGCGTTGCTGCGCCACAACGGGGTCGAGGTCGGCAAGAAAGACTTCATGGGCGCCTACTGACCGGGACGCACCGACACGCGCGTCCCGGATCAAGGGGCGCGCGGCAGGTCAACCGCGCACTGCGGCTTCGATCACCGTGACATCGATCTTGCGCATCGTCATCATCGCGGCGAATGCGCGCTTGGCCGCGGCGCGGTCGCTGCCTGTGAACGCCTCGGTCAGCACGCGCGGGGTGATCTGCCACGACAGCCCCCACTTGTCCTTGCACCAGCCGCACTCGCTTTCCTGCCCGCCGTTGCCGACGATCGCGTTCCAGTAGCGGTCGGTTTCTTGCTGGTCGTCGGTGGCGATCTGGAACGAGAAGGCTTCACTTTGCTTGAACGCAGGCCCGCCGTTGAGGCCGAGGCAAGGAATGCCCATCACGCTGAACTCGACGGTGAGCACGTCGCCTTGCTTGCCGGAAGGGAAGTCGCCGGGTGCGTGGGTCACTCGGCCCACCGCGCTGTCCGGGAAGGTGGCTGCATAGAAGGTCGCGGCGTCGAGCGCGGCGTTCTCGTACCACAGGCAGATCGTGTTCTTCGGGATCATGGTGCTGCTCCTGCATTCGATGGGTCGTGCCCGGGAATTTCCGCGGGCTTGACTCTATGACGAGTGGGTGAAATGGAAATCGACATGCGTGAACGGTTGCTGCTGAACGGGTCCCTTTGACATGGATCAATACGAATACAGGCCGAGGGCGTACGTTGGTGCTACTCCCCCGAGCAGGATCTCGCCATGACGCCTTCGATCCAGCCGATCCGCAAGCTCGCGAAGGCCATGGGCACACGACGCGCCGTGCGGTGAGATGACAACGCCGGAAATGCCGTTGCCCGCGCCCGATGATCCCGGCGACTGGAGTTCGCCCGGGCATATCCATTCGCTGGTGCTGATGGCGGTGACGGTGGGCGGTCTGTACCTGTGCTACCGGATGGCCTTGCCGTTCCTGGCGGCGTTGGCGTGGGCATTGGCGCTCGCACTGCTGCTGGTTCCGGTTCAACGTTGGCTGGAGTCGAAGGTCCGTGCCCCCGGGATTGCAGCTGGCATCCTGGTGTTGCTGGCGGGCGTGGTCGTGCTGCTACCGGTGATGGTGGTCGCAGATCGCCTGGTCGATGAACTCGCTCGCGGCGGGGCTGCGATTGGCGTCATGCTCGAATCCGGCCAATGGCGACGCGATGTCGCAGCCTATCGGCTGCTGGCGCCCGTGGTCGAATGGCTGGAACACCAGTTCAACCTGCCCGAGACCGCGAACGCGATGAGCGCCTGGCTGTCCGGAGTCGTTGCGTCGCTGGCGCGGGAGTCGCTCCTGCAGGTCATCGGCATGGTCATGACCCTGTACCTGCTGTTCTATTTCCTGCGCGATCGCCGGACGATCCTGGCGTCCATCGAAGCGCTGTCGCCGCTGGGCAGGGCAGACACCCAACGCATCTTCGGCAACGTGGACGACACCGTGCATGCCACGGTCTACGGCACGCTGGTGGTCGCGATGGTCCAGGGCACGCTGGGCGGGCTGATGTTCTGGTGGCTGGACCTGCCCGCGCCGCTGCTGTGGGGCGTGCTGATGGGCGTGCTGGCGATCGTGCCGGTGCTGGGGGCATTCATCATCTGGATTCCGGCGGCGGTGTTCCTGTTGCTGGACGGCAGCGGCGGCAAGGCCTTGCTGCTGACGCTGTGGGGCACGATCGTGGTCGGCGGCATCGACAACCTGCTCTACCCGATGCTGGTGGGCAGGCGCCTGAAACTGCATACGTTGCTGGCCTTCGTTTCCATCGTCGGTGGATTGGCGTTGTTCGGGTCGGCGGGCCTGATCCTGGGCCCGGTGATCTTTGCCATGACCCGCCAGTTGCTGGAAATCTGGAACCGTCGCAGCGCACCACCCATCGCATCCGTGCATCCACCAAGTACCGAGCATCCCGGAGTCGCAACGTGAATACATTGGCCCGCCCGCGCTACTCCCCGACGCTGCGTCGCCTGCACTGGCTGATGGCCGCGCTGGTATTGGCGGGCTACCTGCTGATCGAACAGCGCGGACTGTTCCCGCGCGGCAGCGTGGAACGCACGGCAATGGTGCAGGGGCATTTCTGGGTGGGAATCACGGTGTTCGCCCTGGTGCTGTGGCGTGTTGCGCGCAGGCGATTCGATGGCACGCCAGCCATCACCCCGCCGCTGGGACGACCCATCGCGTTCGTGTCAGCGCTGTTCCACGTCGCACTGTATGCCTTCCTGGTGGTCATGCCGCTGCTCGGGCTGGCCACCGCCTGGAGCGATGGCAAGGCCGTGCTGATCCCGTTCACCGGCATCGCGCTGCCGGCGCTGCTGCCCGAAAACGAAGCCTTGGCGCATACCCTCGAAGACCTGCATGGCAGCATCGGCGAGGTCTTCTACTGGGTGATCGGTGCACACGTGCTGGCCGCGCTCTGGCACCACCTGGTCCGCCGCGACGACACCCTCCGGCGGATGCTCTAGCGGAGCGAGCGGTCAGGTCGCCGGCGCGGTTTGGGCCAGGCGATTGATGTCCGCGCTCTCGACCACCCTCGATGGATGCGGCATCTGCGCCCGCACGAGCAGGGCACGACCCACCGCGCCCGTGGTGGTCATCACGTGGATTGCGCTGCACGAATTCCGTCGCGACGTGCAGGGTGAGGTCGAGGATCACGTGGCGACAGAGCGCGTGCGGCGTTCCAAGCGGCGGTGCGCCTGCGCAGTAGAAGCATGCGTCCCAGGGCGAGTGTACGCGCGCCGGCGTCTAAACCTTTCGACTCCCGATAGCATCCCATCAGGGCGGCATGCCGTCGCATGGGGAAGAATCGAGATGAAGCAACGGATCTCCGCGATCCTGCTGGCCTGCCTGCTGCTGGGATGTTCCGGCATTGCGTGGGCGGGCCCGCAGGCGCGCCAATGGCTGGGCGAATTCACCTTGCGCGGCAAGCCGACGGCACTCGTCCTGCATGAGCCGGCGCCATCGCCAAAAGCCCCGACGGAATCGTCCGAGGGCGGCCCCAGTGTCGACCTGCCGGGCCTTGGCGCGCGCGGTGTTCGCGTGAACGGATTGGCACGCGACGCGGACGGCCTGCGCTTCCAGTTCGAAGGGCCGCCAGGACGTTTCGTGTTCTCCGGCCGCGAGGCGGGCGGGCAGGTGACTGGCACCGTGGTGCTGGGCGATGACAGCGGGACGTTCACCCTGGTTGAAACGATGCCGATGACGCAGGCGTTAGGCGATGCGATTGCCGGCAGCTACGAGATCGCGTCAGGGCGGGTGATCGAGGTCGGCTGGATGGATGAACTCGGTGGCCTGGTCTTCCTCGACCAGCAAACCCTGCGCACGGGTCCATTGCATGCGTTGTCGTCGACGCGACTGGTCGCCGGCCCGTCGATCGGCGTGCCGTATCCGTTCGAGATCGAGGTGTACTTGCAGCGCGACGCCGCCGGGGCGGTCACCGGCATGCAATGGCGCGAGCGCGATTTCGTCGTCGAGGCACGTCGCATCGCACCACATCGGCTGGAAGAGGTGACGGTGCGCAATGGCAACGTCGTGCTCAAGGGCACCCTGATGTTGCCGACGACGCCCGGCCCGCATCCCGCCATCGTGCTGGCGCACGGGTCGGGCGACGCGACCCGCAACGTCGGTGCATGGAACCTGCATTTCCTGCGCCTGGGCATGGCCGTGCTGTCGCTGGACAAGCGCGGTGCCGGTGCATCGACGGGCGATTGGCACGCGTCGAGCCTGGACGACATCGCCGGCGACTGGCTCGCGGGCGTGGCGATGTTGAAGGCGCGCACCGACATCGATCCGAAGCGGATCGGCGTGCACGGTTCCAGCCAGGGCGGCTGGACGGCGCCGCTGATGGCCGCTCGTTCCGCCGACATCGCGTTCGTCATCGTGCGCGCGGGTTCCGGCGTGAACCTGCGCGACACGATGCTGCACGAGATCGGCTGGAGCGTGCGCGAGGCCGGCCTGGAGGATGTGGCGGCGCGCGAGGCCGAAGCCGCGTCCGCGGCGATGTTCGAGCTGTCGGTGAAGGGCGCGCCGTGGCGTGATTTCGTCACGGTGGCTGATGCACATCGCGGCAAGTCCTGGTTCGACCACGCATGGCCGATGCACATGAGCGAAGACGGCTGGGGCCGTCCGTGGGTGGCGAAGAATGCCACGTACCTGGCCAGCGACAGCCTGCGCCGCATCCGCGTGCCGGTGCTGTGGTTCCTCGGCGACCTCGACCACAACGTGCCGGCCGAGGCCAGTGATCGCGCATTGAACGCCGCATTGGCGGACGCGATGCATCCGGACTACCGCGTCGTGCGCTTGCCGAACACCGGACACGCATTCACCGCGACGACCACCGGCAACAATCGTGACATCGCCAGCGACAGCCACATGGTCGCCGGCTACTGGGACGTGATGGATGCCTGGCTGCGCGCGCGCGGATTCGCGCGCTGAGGGCGAAGACAGCGCAGTCGCGCGGATTGTTGGGTGGAGAAGGGGTTGCTAGTCTGGCCAGGACTCGACATCGACAGGCGGCGGCATGGATCGGCGGACGTTCCTGGGTAGCACAGCGTTGGCGGCAAGCTTGCTGCCGTTTTCCGGCATGGCAGGCGCAACATCAGCCTCGCGCAAACGCCTGCTGCCGGTCCCGCTCAACAAGGGCGACACCATCGGGCTGGTCAGTCCGTCATCGGCGACCGACGACAGCTTCAACCTGCAACTCGCGCGCGAAGCGATGGAGGCGCTCGGCTTCAAGGTGAAGGCGGGTGCGCATTACGACGCACGTCGTGGCCACCTGGCCGGCACCGATGCCGAACGCGCCGGCGATCTCAACGCGATGTTCGCCGACAAAACTGTCAAGGCGATTATCTGCACGCGCGGCGGCTCCGGCGCGGCGCGACTGTTACCGCTGCTGGACTACGACAGCATCCGCCGCAATCCCAAGGTGCTGCTGGGTTACTCCGACATCACTGCGCTGCACAGCGCCATCCATGCGAAGACCGGGCTGGTGACCTTCCATGGGCAGATCGGCTCCGGCAGCTGGAACACGTTCAATGTCGATCAATTCCAGCGCGTGCTGCTCGACCGCGAACTCATGGAATACCGCAACAAGATCGAGCTCGGCGACGAACTGGTGCCGCGGCAAAATCGCACCATCACCCTCCGTGGCGGCAAGGCACGCGGTGAGCTGGTCGGCGGCAACCTGACCGTGCTCACGGCACTGGCCGGTTCGCCGTACCTGCCGGACTTCAGCGGCAAGATCCTGTTCCTGGAGGACGTGGGCGAAGCGCCGTACCGCGTTGACCGCATGTTCAGCACGCTCAAGCTGATGGGTGCGCTGGACAAGGTTGCCGGGGTGATCTTCGGCGAATGCACCGACTGCAAGCCCGGCGACGGTTACGGCTCGCTGACGCTGGAGCAGATCTTCGAGGACTACATCACGCCGCTCAAGATTCCGGCCTACCGCGGCGCGATGATCGGGCACATCCGCGAGCAGTTCATCGTGCCGGTGGGCGGCAAGGTCGAACTGGATGCGGATGCCGGCACGTTCCGCTTGCTGGAGCCGGTGTTCCAGGCCTGAGTGGCCCATTGCGCCGGCCTGTCGCATAAGGTGCGCGAGGGCCTGGACCTGTAGCGGATCGTCGTCGCGTTACCATCCCGCGATGACGCTCAAGCCGGTCGATCCCGCCAGCCTGCCGCCTTGGAAGCGCAAGTCACCGCCCGGAAAGTCGCGTCCGATGAGCGCGATGCAGGTCGACGCCGCGCGTGAGCGCGCCGCGCAGGCCAGCCGGCGCTATCCGAACCTGGTCGACAACATGTGGGCGGCGCGCCATGTGCCGCGCGGCGATGCGGCCCACGCGAACGCAGACGCGGACGAGTAAGGCCGAGCGGGCATCAGCCGCGGCGCAGCACCACGGGTTTGCCAGGAAGCCGCCAGCCACGCAGCTTGCTGGTCGCCAGCACGCTGAAATAGATCAGGCCAAAGGCGACCACCGTGTGCGGCTTGTCCACCCACTCGCCGCTGCCGGGCAGGTCGGCGGCGGCCACCACGCCCGCGTCCAGTCCCAGACGAGGCAAGGGCAG
>Ga0138256_10005822_pt1 | contig 13046 bp, 10 predicted proteins | sample KNB2016incub_MG_FD_105486 | JGI IMG/M metagenome (GOLD analysis project Ga0138256, IMG submission 105486) | Active sludge microbial communities from wastewater in Klosterneuburg, Austria - KNB2014incub_MG | ecosystem: Engineered > WWTP > Activated sludge > Unclassified | place: Austria... | reverse complement strand
TATCCCACCGACTGGAGGTGCTGTGCGGTATTCGCGCCTGAGCATGCACGCATGTTTGCTGTTGGTTATGCTCCTCTCCCCGAGCCAGGTGCGCGCGCAGCGTTCACTCGCTCCCAGCAGTCCAAGCGGGCAAACGGCCACACCGGTGTTCGAGGGCTGGTACCGAAATCCTGATGGCACCTTCAGCCTGTCATTCGGCTACTTCAATCGGAACGGCAGCGAACGGCTCGAGATTCCGGTGGGTGATTCCAACTTCGTGTCGCCGGGCAATCGCAACCAAGGGCAGCCCACGCACTTTGCCCCCGATCGCCACTGGGGGGTGTTTGCCGTCGTGGTGCCCGCCGATTTTGGCACGCGGAAGGTGGTCTGGTCGCTGACGGTGCGGGGCACCACGGTCGCGGTGCCAGGCAGTCTCGCCGCCGATTGGGAGATCGACGCGTTGCAAGGGGAAGCCAGCAGCGACAATACCCCGCCCGTGGTACGCATCGGAACCACCGGCGCCGAGGCACGTGGGCCGCTTGGAGCGACGACGGGTCCGCTGACGGTTGCCGCCGGAAAGCCGCTGTCGCTCTCGGTGGTGGCCACCGATGACGGAAAATCCAAGGGCGCGGTCGATCTCACGTGGTTCAAGCATCAGGGGCCCGGCGATGTGTCGTTCGCGACGCCCACTCACCGGCTCTCACCCACCGGTGGCTCCGCGACGACGGCGGCCACATTCAGTCGACCGGGAGAATATCTCGTGCGCGTGCGCGCGAACGATCTGTCGCCGATGACGGCCGGACATGCACAGTGCTGCTGGACGAACGCATTTGTGAAAGTGACGGTGACACCATGAGGGCACCTTTGCCGGGGGATCGCATCATGTTCACGTGGCACACGCACGACGCAGGTCGTATGGCCGCCGCATTCGCGATGGGGTTGGTGAGCGCAACTGCACTGCAGGCGCAGCGTACGCCGCCGACGCAGGCCGTCGCCGCGAAAACCGTCGCCGCGAAAACCGTCGCCGCGAAGACCGTCGCATCATCGGCCGCGAAGCCGACGTCGCGCGCGGTCACGTATACCCGTGATGTCGCGCCGATTCTGCAGCAGAAGTGCCAACAGTGCCATCAGCCGGGATCGATCGCGCCGATGTCGCTGCTCACGTACGAAGACGCCAAGAAATACTCGCGTCGCATTCGCACCAAGGTGTCGGAACGGTTGATGCCACCGTGGCACATCGACCGGACCGTTGGCATCCAGCAGTTCAAGAACGACGGTAGTCTAAGCGACGCGCAGGTGCAGACCATCGTCGACTGGGTGGACGCGGGCGCCCCGCTCGGCGACACCAAGGACATGCCACCTGCGATGACGTTCCCTGATCCCAATCGGTGGCAGCTGGCGGAAAAACTCGGCGCCCCCGATTTGATCATCAAGTCGAAGCCGTATACCCTCGCGGCCAAGACGCAGGACAAGTGGTATCGCCCCGTGGTCGAGACCGGACTCACCGAAGCGCGCTGGGTGCGCGCCATCGAAGTGAAACCGGTGCGCGCGGCGGATCGCAAGATCGTGCATCACGTGCTGGCGTACCTCATTCAGCCCGAGCAAGGTGTGACGGGATTGGCGAGCACGGCGCATGATCATCAGTCGAACGCTGGCCTGTTCATGGAATGGGCCGTCGGCAAGACTGGCCAGATCTTTCCAGAGGATGCTGGCAAGTTGATGCTACCAGGGTCGCAGATTCGCTGGGAAGTGCACATGCACGCCATCGGTGAGGAGATCAAAGAGAGCCAGGTGGAAATGGCGGTGTACTTCTATCCCAAGGGTTTCGTGCCGCTGCATCGCACCGTGCTGCGCATGTTCGATGTCTCGCGTCAGCGTGAACTCGATATTCCGCCGGGTGAAAAGACGATCACGCAGAATTTCTACGTGCTTCCGGCCCCGGCGCGACTCGAGAACTTCCAGCCGCACATGCATATGCGCGGCAAGGCGATGTCACTCGAAGCGGTGTATCCTGATGGGCGCAAGGAAGTGCTGAGCGCGGTCAGCAACTTCCAGTGGAATTGGCACATCAACTATGTCTACGCCACCGATGTCGCGCCGCTGCTGCCCAAGGGCACGATGCTGTCATTCACTGCGTGGCATGACAACACCGCGGGCAATCCCAACAATCCCGATCCGGCGCAATGGGTTGGTTGGGGTGACCGGACCGTTGATGAGATGGCGCACAACTGGATCGATGTGACGTACCTCGAGCAGGCTGAATTCGACAAGCTGGTGGCCGAGCGCAAGGCGAAAGCAGCCAAGAAGCCAGTTCCGTAGACGCGTGTTTCCCGAACTCTCTCCCGATTCCCTGTGATCTCGCACTCGTTCACGTCGCGCAGTCGTTGCACGCTGCTGGCAGGCGTTCTGCTCGCCGCCCCGTCGTTGTTGCATGCCCAACGCGCGGCGGGCACACCATTCACCACGGCGCAGGGCGAGTGGCCCAGTCACACAGGTGACACCAAGGGAACCCGCTACTCGCCACTCGACCAGATCAATGCCGCCAACTTCAGTTCACTCGAAGTGGCGTGGCGTTTCAAGACGGATCAATTGGGACCGCGTCCTGAATACAAACTGGAAGGCACTCCGCTGATGGTGGGCGGCGTGCTCTACACCACGGCCGGCACGCGGCGCGCCGTCGTGGCGCTGGATGCGGTAACCGGTGAGCTGTTGTGGATGCACAGCGAAAACGAAGGCGAACGCGGCGCGGCGGCGCCCCGTCCGCTCTCGGGACGCGGCCTGTCCTACTGGACCGATGGCAAGAGCGCGAGAATCCTGTACATCACGCCAGGCTATCAGCTCATCGCGCTCGACGCCAAAACCGGTGTGCGCATTCGCACGTTTGGTGATAGCGGCGCCGTGGATCTCAAGAAGCAGATGGATACACCAGTGCTGCCGGATCTGACGACGGGAGAGATCGGCTATCAGGGCGCGCCGGTGATCGGTCGTGATGTCGTAATCATCGGCGCGGCGTTTCGCGAAGGCGGATCTCCCAAGTCGTACCGCAACAACAAGGGTGACATCCGCGGCTTTGATGTGCGCACCGGAAAGAAGTTGTGGACGTTTCACACGATTCCGCGCAAAGGTGAATACGGCTACGACTCGTGGCTCAACAACTCGGCGGACGACGCGGGCAACACGGGCGTGTGGACGCAGATCACCGTCGACGAAGAGCTCGGACTGGTCTACCTGCCGGTGGAGTCTCCGACTGGCGACTACTTCGGAGGTCACCGTCCCGGCAACAACCTCTACGGCGAGAGTCTGGTGTGCGTCGATCTGCGGACGGGCGTCCGCAAATGGCACTATCAGATCGTGCGTCATCCCATCTGGGATTTCGATCTCGCCTCGGCGCCGATCCTTGCCGACATCACCGTGGGCGGGAAGGCCGTCAAAGCCGTCGCGCTGCCGACCAAGCAAGGCATTCTCTATGTGTTCGATCGTGTGACCGGCGTTCCCGTCTGGCCCTTTGAAGAACGTGCGGTGGAGAAGGGTGAGGTGCCCGGTGAGTGGTACGCCCCAACTCAACCAATCCCCACCAAGCCGGCGGCGTACGCACGAAACGGTGTCACGCTGAACGATCTCATCGACTTCACGCCGGCGCTCAAAGAGGCAGGCCTTGCGGTGGCGTCACGCTTCAAGCTCGGGCCGATCTTCACGCCCCCGGTGTTGAGCAAAGCGGACGGCCCACTTGCCACACTCTCCAACGGACCCACCAACGGTGGTTCCAATTGGCCTGGCGGCTCGTTCGATCCGGAGACGCACATCGTCTATCTCGCGGCGACGAATGCGTCACCCTCGCCGTTGGGCCTCGTGGTGCCCGCCAAAGGTGTGTCCGACATGAATTACGTGCGCGGCTTCGCGCCACCGCCCGGCGGCGGACGCGGCGGCGCGAGCATGTCGGTGCAAGGCTTGCCCTTGCTCAAGCCTCCCTATGGCACGATCACGGCGATCAACCTCGACAACGGCGAGTTTGTCTGGCAGGTGCCGCACGGCGAAACGCCCGATGCCATTCGCAATCACGAGGCGCTGAAGGGACTCACGATTCCGCGCACGGGGCAAGCGGGCTACTCGGGTACGCTGGTGACAAAAACGCTGGTGATTGCGGGTGATCCGGAAGTCACCACGCTGGCGCCGCGTGCGCGCAGCGCCGTTCTGCGCGCCTACGACAAGGCCACCGGGAAGGAAGTGGGCGGCGTGACCATTCCGGCGCCACAAAGCGGGTCGCCGATGACGTATGCCGTGAACGGCAAGCAATACATCGTCGTGGCCGTCAGTGGAGGTCCGTATTCGGGCGAGTATATCGCGTTCCGGCTGCCAAACGCGAACAGCCGATGATGCCTGAGTCGTATCGCGGTCAGCTTCGCCAGCGTGTTCGGAGGCGGGCCTTCACGCTGCTGGCGGCGTTGGTGGCGATTCCGCTGTTAGCGTCCGGCGCCGCCGCCAACGACGTGGAGGTGCGTCGAGCGGCAGACGCGGCCGAGCGTACGACTTGGGACAGCGTCTTCAGCGCTGCCCAGGCGGAGCGGGGCCAAAGCGCGTACAAGGACGCTTGCGCGCGCTGCCACCGAGAATCGATGGCGGGTGCCGACGAAGCCCCGGCCTTGACCGGCAGCGCGTTCATGAGCGCGTGGAACGGGCAGACCTTGGGCGATCTGCACGAGCGCATTCGCACCTCGATGCCGACCGATACGCCGGGCGTCTATGGCCGCCAACAGGTCGCCGACGTGATCGCCTATATGCTGCAATTTAACGGGTATCCGGCTGGCGCGGCCGAACTGTCCAAGGAATCGGACGCGTTGAAAGAGGTGCGTTTCGTGGCAGGTAAACCGTAGTCCCAGAAGGCGTTAGCTGCGGTCGGCTACAGCTCCGGTGTATACCGCGCCACCATGGCTTCGCGTGTTTCCGGTGGTGTAGAGATGCCGGTCTGATCGTTCAACATCTCGCCGATGGTGGGCAGGGTGCGGCGATCGATCTGACTGCTGGCCGACCAGAGCTGCGACCGCATGAGCGCTTTCGCGCAGTGCACGTAGGCGGCGCGCACGGCCACACGGATGACCAGCTTGGGCGCCCGGCGCTCGTCGGTGCAGGCGGCGATGTCCTCGGGGTCTTGTGACAGGACCGCATCCCCGTTCACGCGCAGCGTTTCGTCCACCCCGGGGATCAGAAACAGCAGGCCCACCGATCCCGTGGTGACGATATTCTCGAGCGAATCGAGTCGGTTGTTGCCGGGCGCGTCGGGGATGAGCAGGTCGCCGGACGCCGCGATCTTCACGAAACCGGGCGATCCGCCGCGGGGCGAGGCGTCCAACTGGTGGTGCGCGTCCGACGTGGCCAGCAGTACAAACGGCGACAGCCCGATGAAGCGCTGGCAATGCACGTCGAGCGTGGTGATTTCCTTGCGACGCGCGCGCTCGTTAGGCTCCGCGTACAGGGCGCGCAGCGCCGGCAGGCTGGTGATGATCATTCGCAGCGGGGTTGGAAAGCGGTGCCGATCGACGCGGGGAACCGGCGCGAAACTCGTTGCCCGTACGTGCCGAAGTACTGGAGAGTTACTGCGCTGCCGACAACTTTGATACGCCATGACTGAACCCAAGTACTCGGACGAGGAGATGCGGGCGATCCTCCGCGACGCGGCGGAGCGGTCGACCGATGACGACGCCCGTCATTCACTCGCGGACATCGAGCGTATCGCCTCGGAGGTGGGAATTCCTGCCGCACTCGTCCGGGATGCGGCCGCGTCGCTGCCCGCGCGCGACCCGGTCGCGCCCCACGAGATCCGAACCGCTCCCACGTCGGTGCAGCTGGTGCGCCACGTCGACCGGGCAGCGTCGGAGGCCGAGATTCTTGAAGCGCTGTCATTGATCAGGCAGCGACTGGGCGTCACGGGGCAAACCCGGCAGGTTGGACGGGCCGTCGAATGGTTCTATGACTCCGGATACAGCGGCGCGACGATATCCGTGCTCCCCGACGGGGAACGCACGGTGGTGCGAGTCGATGCGCGGGCCGACGGGCGGCAGTTTGTGCTCTACTTTGGCGCGGGTGCGGCAGCGCTCTTTGCGGGATTCGTGATGATGGCCGGACATGCCTCGCCGTCGGCTGCGGTGATCACCGCGGTCGGGACGGCAATCCCGGCGTTCGTGGTCGCACGCGCGTGGTTCAATCGTTCGGCGCGCGCCATGTCCGCCAAACTCAGCGCACTGGCCGACGAACTCGCACGACGATTGAGCGACGGTCGTCGATAGCGCGACTACGGCGTGGTGTACAGCACCGCCCCACTGCGGTGCACACGATCCGCCCAGTCATCAACGCTCGTCCATTCGGCAATCGTCGATGCCGCCGGGGCGTCAGTCGCCCGTTCGAGCGCCTCGCGGATGCCGGCTCTTCCAATGAGCCGCTCAAAGTGCCCGCCGCCTGATGGATTGGCCGCGGTGGGATATCGGCTCCACAGGAATGAATCACCATGGGTGCGCATGATCGACGCGAGCAGGTGCAGGCCGTCTGCGACCACGCCGCCGGCGGCGGCCTCGCAGGTGAGGCGCACGGCGTGGCACCGCTCACCGGTGTACGGTGCGTGTGTGGGAGTAAAGACGCACGTCGAAAGCGCCGATGTCAGCCGATCGCGCACGTCGGCGATGACGCGCGATGGATCGAGCCACGGGGCGCCGACCATCTGGAACGGCATGTCCGTACCGCGACCGACACTCAGATTGGTGGCCTCGAAGAGACACGTGGCCGGATAACAGGCCACACTCGCGAACGAGGGCATCGCCGGCGAGGTGGGCACCCACGGGAGCCCTGTTGTTGACCACGTCATAGCGCGTGACCATCCCTGACACGGAATGACGCGCAGCGCGGCGTGCGGAAATCGCTCGACGTGCCAGAGTCGCGCCAGCTCGCCAAGCGTGAGCTGATGCCGAATGGGGATGGCGTCCTCGCCAACGAAAGAGCGGGACGCGCGATCGAGCATCGGGCCCTCCGCGAGTCCTATCATGCCGCCGAGCGGATTGGGCCGGTCGAGCACCACGATGGGAATTCCTGTGGCGTGACTTTCGGCGAGCAGGTGATACAGCGTCCAGGTATACGTGTAAAAGCGCGCGCCAACGTCGGGGATGTCGAAGAGCACGGCGTCGAGATCGCGCACATGCTCCGGCGCCGGTCGCATGCGGTCGCCATAGAGTGAGATTGTGGGCAGTCCGGTGCGCGCGTCGACATCATCGGCGACGGCAGCTCCATCGGCCGCGTGGCCCGACAACCCGTGCTCAGGACCGAACAGCCGCACCAGTGTGATCCCATGTCGGTCGAGCGCCCCGCGCAGTGCGAGGCGTCCGGGCTGCGTCGCGTCGGGCGCGCAGGTGGCGGCGTTGTTGGTGACCAATCCAACGCGCGCCACCGCACCGAGCAGCGTGGGATCCGTGCAGACGCGATCGATGCCGAAGCGCACCCGACTCATGGCACGAGATGCCGGATGGGTGCACTCACCCTGCGACCGGCGATTCCGGAAGCCGATCCCGCGTCGACATGAGTTGTTCGATCGCATCGGCAACATGGGTATCGTCGATGTGATGATCATTGCGTGCAACGCGCAACCGGTGTGCAAGAATCAACACATCGGCATCACGGAAGCCTTCAGGGGTCTGAAACTTGTAGCACGCGAGTTCCACCTTGAGGCCATTCGGATCCTGCAGATAAATGGAATCCATGAACCCACGGTCACGCTGAATGAAAGCAATGCCGCGCTCGGTCAGACGCGCCGGCGCCTGTGTGAAGGTCGCGCGTGACACGTTGAACGCGATGTGTTCCACGCAGCCGATGTCCCGCGGTGCCGGACGACCCGCGTCCGTGCGCGATTCGTTGGTGAACACGGTCAACAGACGGCCGTCACCCGGATCGAAATAGACGTGATTTTCGTCGGGGCGTCCGAGATTGGGCTGTTCAAAGATGAACGGCATGCCAAGCACACCCTGCCAGAAATCGATCGCCGATTGCCGAGTGGATCCGACGAGCGTGATGTGATGCACGCCCTGCACCTGAATGCGCGACACGCGGGCTCCTGAAGAGGTCAGAGTGACAATACGGCGCGAGTGAGCTGACGGCGAGGTGGATGCCTACGGTCGGTACTCGCGCACCGCATGTTTCTTCACGTCGGCTGCGGTCCACCAGACCGGCTTGAAGACCCCCTTCGCAAACATCTCGGCCTGGTCGGCATAGTGGGGTGACGTGCTGTCTGCACTCTGCCCGTACGCGAGTATCGAATAGGCGCGCGGGCGGACCGCCCCGAACTCCACGGCCAGCACCCATCCATCACCGGAGTTCGCCACGCGTTTACCGTCGGGCAGTTGCTCGTACGCCAGCACGCGGAAACAGCCGAGTGCGCCGCTGCAGCCCCCGACGGGCACGTCGACGTTGCCGCGTCGCACACGATGGACGTCGCCCCACGCCACGTCGGCAGCGCCATACCGTGTCTGCATGTCGCCCATGGCCCAGGTAAGCGCCTCAACCGCAATCGTTGGTTTGCCAAGTCCGCGGGGGGTGCTGGTCAGTTTCGACAGACTCCATCGCTCGGCGTACGCCGAGTCGCGCGTCAGGCTGCTGTAGCGCCGCCACCACGTTTCGAAGAGCAACGCGCCGCGGCTGGCGGGCGCCACGGTGTTGTCCCAGCGCATGAGAATGCGCGCCGCGCTGTCGAGTCTCGGCGACGCGGGTGCGTTCTTGACGGCCGCCACGAGATCCGGTTTGACTCGATCGGCCAGCAGCATGCGCATACTGTGTTTGCGTACGATCACGTCTTCGAGCGAGAGCTTCCGCGATCCGCCGATGAGCTGCAACGCATGCTGACTGCGCAGACGCAGTTCGCCGCGCTCCACATTGGCGGGATATCGCACGCTGTCGAGCACCTCATTCAGGTTGGCGTAGTACGGCGCATCGTTTTCGTTGTGCACGTAACCGCCTTTCGGATTGAGCGTCTGCGGCAACTGCTCGAGCGGCAGCAGCGAGGTCCAGATGTCGGCTGATGTGCGCGCGACGGTGAAGAGCGAGTCCCTGGTGGCCGCATGCGGAATCTTCGGCAGACTGGCCATCCAGATCGTGAGGATGTTGCCGGCACGATCGGCGTACGTGAGGTTGGACGTCGCGCGTGCACGCATCGCGAGTGCCTGCTTCCATTCGGCGAGGTTGCGCGCCCGCATCATCGCCAGAAACTGTGCGCCAGCGCGGTACTCACCATCGGGTCCGGCGCGCACGATGTAGATGCGATCGGCCGTGCGGTGCACGACGGGGCCCAGCGGCGTGGTCCAGAATTGCCGCGTTTGTGTTTCGATGCCCGCTGGGGTGGTGAATTCGACCGTCGACGACTGCGTGCGAAGCGGCACCGAGACGCCATCGAACAGATAGCGGTCTTTCGCCGAAGGATCGACCTCGAGTGCGTACACCTCGTCGAGGTCGGGCGCGTTGTTGGTGGTGGCCCAGCCAAGGTCCTTGTTGAAGCCCGCGACGACAGCGAAGGCACTCCCGATGCGGAAGTCGCCGTAGAAATCGAGTCGGCCGGGAACGGTGACGTGGGCTTCCCAGTATCCGGCGGTCCACGCGAGATGCGGATTGCGCAGCAGAATCGCACGACCGGACTTGGTGCGACTGGGCGCAAAGGCCCACGCATTGGAGCCGTCTTCGTTGTAGGCGGGCTCTGGTTCGATGCCGTTGTCGCGGGTGCCATTCCGGCGCAGGGAGTCGGCCTGCAGGCGTCGCGTGACCAAGCGTTGTGCCGCTGCGATGCCGGCCGTGCCGATATCACCGGCCGCGACATCATGGCCGGTGAAGACCGGTCGAGCCCAGGCCGGCAGTTTTTCCCCGTGCGCACGAATGTAGCGATTCACGCCTTCAGCAAATCCTTCGTACATCGCCCGCGTATCGGCGTCGAGCAGATGATACGTCTCCTGCACCCGCTGCTGCACGAGTTGTGCACCGAAGTCCGAGGCGATGCTGTCCTTGCCGAACGTCCGACCCATCCAACCCTTGTCGCGCAGCAAGCCGCGCACCACGCGTTCGCCGTAGTCTTCGGTTTGTGCGTAGCCGAGCCCAATCCCGATGCCGCGAAAGTCGCTCGCGGTGACGTGCACGACGCCGTACTCGGTGCGGCGAATGAGGGGGGAGTCGGTGGAGGGTTGGGGCGGGGAGGGGCTGAGGAGCGCGAGGAGGGGGAGGAGATGGCGAGGGCGCATGCGGCGGATGGAGGGATGGTTGAACTGCATCTATTCTGGGGCTGGGACCTGGCGAAGGACATTGGGAGGGAGGAACGGATCCAGGAATCAGGAGGCAGGTTGCTGCTTCCTGACCACCTGGATCCGTTCCTCCTTCCCAGTGTCCTTCACCAGGCGCCCGGGCCCCGAGACAGCGCCCGCTCCCCTACACGCCCCCCATCATCCGCCCAATCTCCACCGCCCGCACCTCCTGCGGCTCCGATGCGCGCACACTCCCCGCCATCTCCCGCGCCGTCATTGCATCCGGGTACCGCTTGAGATCTGGATTCGCGCCGTGCGCGAGCAGGAACTCCACCACGGGAACGTTGCGCTGCTCCACCGCGATGTGGAGCAGGTTGTACCAGACCGGCGAGTAGTCCACCGGAAAGCCGCGTGCGAGCAACGCATCGAGCACCTCGAGTCGCCCATTCAGTCCGGCGATGAAGAACGCCTCCCATAGAATGTCGTGATCGCTCGCCTCGGGGCGGCCGCCGGTGAACTTGATGCCGTCAAAGACGGTCATGTCGAGACGGTCGCGGCGCGCCGCGGCGGACGGCACGCCGCGCCGGTCCACGAAACGCAGCATCGTGGGGACATCACCCAGACCTGCCGCGACCCAGAAGCGTCGTGGCGCGGAGACGAGCGGACGCAGGAGATCGACCGCGTCACCGTTTCGATACAGGGCGAGCGCGTGTTCGATCACGGAGTATCCGTTCGATGACACGTGACGCGGATCGGCGCCGAGCGCGAGGAGCCCGCGAATGAAATCGGTCGTGGTGCCCAACAGTGGATGGCCGAGCAGCGCGTGGTCGAGATGTGGCTGCAGCGCGAGATCGTGGGATTCCATCCACGCGCGTGTGTCGCGCGGCTCGGCTGGATCGGCGATCAGTGCGCGCAACATGAGCCACCAGTGGTGATGATCATGTTGCGCGTCGTACGGCAGCGTCGGATCATGTCTCGTGCGCAACCCCGGCGAATGTTCGAGCAGGTGCACGATGCGCTCGCGATCGGTGGCGCCGTTGGCAAAACTCTCGAGCGTGATGGGGCCGGATCGGTGCGGGCCTTGTTGCGCCGCGGTTTTCTGTCGTTCGTCGGCTCGTGCGCGACTGGCGGCGCTGTCGGCCTGATACTCCTCCCACGTGGAAAAGCGCGCCCGACGCGCCACCACCAACTGCGCCTCGGTGGTGGTGACCGGCGATGCAAACACGTCGCGATCAGGCAGACCAAAGAAGCGCGGTACGAACGTCGCAAAGGCGGCAGCGGTCCCGTAGACGTCGGGATAGTCGAGCTGTTGCGACTGCCGATCGTGAAATTCACGCAGCAGCTGTTGCACCTGTCGGTCGCCTGAGGTTCCGGAGTGCCAGCCGAATCGTGGGCCGGCACGATCATGCCGTTCCCATGTGCGGTAGAACTCGAGCAACTTTCGCCAGCTCGAGAATCCGTACTCGCGTGCGATCTGCCGTTGTGCGAGTGCGAGGGTGGTGGAACGGTCGCTCGTCTTGACGAGCTTCTTGGCGCGCTTGCGTTCGAACTCGAGGTTCGGTCGTGCGGGGAGCGAACGCGGCACTTCAGGCGTCGGCGATGCCTGCTGACGATCAGTCATACGACCTGCCTCCACGTGTATCGACCCGTGTCCGCGTTGGGGTCAGGAGGGAGGTGATGGCGCGTACGTCCTCAGAGACTGTCAGCTGGGAAAATCCCTGTCCGCGGACCGGAGGCGTGCTGAGTCGCGAGGCTAAGATTGCGGAGGGTGGAGGGGGCGTCAAGGTTGGGTGGCGTTGGCTCGTTGCTCGAGACCTGGTGAAGGACACAGGGAAGGAGGAACCGATCCAGGAATAGGGAGGCAGGTTGCTGCTTCCTGACCACCTGGATCCGTTCCTCCTTCCCTGTGTCCTTCACCAAGACTATCCAAGCACGACAGTCTCGCCGACCCACCCCGCCGCGCGCATATTCGCCATCCCCTCACCCCCTCCGCGCATGCGCCTCCTCGCCCTCCCTCTGCTCTCCGTGCTCGCGGCCTCCCTCGGCGCTCAGCCTGCTCGTATCAGTCCCGACTCTCCGCGCCCAATCGACGCGGGGCAGAGTCTCTGGGCCGAAGAGCTCACGTTCATGGAGATCCGCGATCTGGTGAAGAGTGGGACCACCACGATTCTCATTGGCACCGGCGGCGTCGAGCAGAACGGTCCGTATGTCGCCGGTGGCAAGCACAACTTTGTGCTGCAGACGGTGATGCCGTACATCGCACGCGCCGTCGGCCACGCCTTGATTGCGCCGATTGTGAAGTTCGTGCCGGAAGGACGCATTGAGCCCACGCCGTCGGGGCATATGCAGTACGCCGGCACGATCAGTCTCGAAGCGTCCACCTTTGAAGCACTGCTCTCGGATATCTGCCGGAGCTACGCCGCGCATGGGTTTCTCGACATCGTCCTCATTGGCGATTCGGGCGGGAACCAGCGAGGGATGGAAAACGTCGCCAACGCACTCAATGCCAAGTGGACCGCGGCCGGTGGCAAGGCCCGAGTGCACTTTCTGCCGGAGTACTACACCGAGGACCAGTGGAGCTACGACTTTCTGAAAGCGCAGGGGATCGTGCAGATCGACTCGATGCCGCCGGCAGGGCAGGCGCGCGAGCGGCGCGCCGACACACGCAACGGCATGCACGACGACATCTACTACGAGGCCCAGATCGCCGTGCAGGATCCCGCGTTGATTCGTGCGTCGCAGCGCGCCAAGGCGGGGAAGGTGTCACTCCACGGTGTAGACCTCTCCAACATGAAGAAGACGGTTGAGCTGGGG
>Ga0138256_10005820_pt1 | contig 13048 bp, 8 predicted proteins | sample KNB2016incub_MG_FD_105486 | JGI IMG/M metagenome (GOLD analysis project Ga0138256, IMG submission 105486) | Active sludge microbial communities from wastewater in Klosterneuburg, Austria - KNB2014incub_MG | ecosystem: Engineered > WWTP > Activated sludge > Unclassified | place: Austria... | reverse complement strand
TTCAGAATTATTTAAAGCCATTTCAATCTCGTTATTACTTAAAGAATATACTGACGATACAGCAGTCACTAAAACTTTTCCTTTACTCGGAATTTCAACTTTTTCTGTAGTGATGGTCTGTGCATCTGTATTTAAAATAAGCGGATATTTTATAAAACCACGACCGTTAAAAATAGAACTGTCTGAAACTGAAGGAAAATACTCAACAGTTAAAGTACCATGAATACTGGCTATTCCGGTACCAAGGGTATCTACATAATTGTGTCCAATGGCATAAAAGCTGTGTTTACCAGCCTCAATATTATAAACCCTTTGGTGCGAAAAGGACTGACTGTTGTTGTCTGCGTTATTGACATACAATCCCAGACTTCGTTCATTTGTATCCCAATTATCAAAATTACTGGCAGCGACTATAATTCTGTCTCCCGGACTACTTGTAATATATCCGTCAAAATGCACCAAAACTTTACCGGCGGAAGGAATATCTGCATCCAGTTTCCCCAGTACAGTCGATTTTGGAAGTCTAAGTTGGATATCATTATGATGTATAGGAATATTCCATATCATTTTTTGGGAAAAGGCACTGGTTGAAATATAAAATGAAAGAAAAAGGTAAAAATAAATTTTCATATTTAAAATGTTTGATTAAGTATTAAGTTGGTTTTTTAATAACACAAAGATGAATGTGAAACGAAGGAAATAAAAAATTTTAATCTTGAATCGAAGAATTGAAGAGTTGAAACGGATAAATTTATATTTCAGATGAATTTTTTTCTTAAGGACAGGATCAATATTGATTATGATAAAACGAGACGGAACGTTTTGGTTTTGGTAATTAAAAAATATAAAATACAGATACGAGTTAAAATTGGCAATGATCACTTCAATTGGCCTGAAAAGCACTCCAGATTAAAAGAAAGCTACTTAATACAATGAATTTAAACTAAGTAGCCATATTGCAATATTTTTGTAATTGAATCGTGCATAAAAATAAATCCAATCCTAAAATCTTTAACAAAAAAATATATTTATGAACAGAAGAGACTTTTTACTTAAAAGCACGCTGGCAAGCACTACTGTAATACTAAATCCAAAGACAGCATCTTATTTAAGTGTTGCTGGCAAAAAACCATCATCTGTCATAATCATCGGAGCCGGATTTGCAGGTCTTGCGGCCGCCTTGAAGCTAAAATCCGAAGGTATTCAGGTGACCATACTTGAAGCAAGAAAAAGAATCGGCGGCAGGGTTTTTTCAAATCAACCGACTTATGCTAATGGCCAGATCATAGAATTAGGTGCTGAATGGGTAGGTAATTCTCACGAACGGGTAATTACTATGTGTAAAGAATTTGGTCTGGTAATGGAAAATAATCAATTTGAAACAGACCTGATATCAGGGGGTAAACACAGCAAAACAACGAAATGGAATTTTAGTCCTGAAATGGACAAATTCTGGGAAAACAAGGTCAGTATCTGGGAAAACATGTCAGAAGACCAACGAAAAAAATTAGACAAAACAGATTGGTGGAGATATCTCACTACACAGGGTGTCACAGAAAAAGACCTTCTGATGAGAGACCTGCTCGATTCCACAGATTTTGGGGAAAGCATAAGACATACTTCTGCATACGCTGCATTTGCTGAATATGCTGAAAGCAGTGAGAAAAATGAAATGGATCTTAAAATCAAAGGAGGCAATTCGAGGTTGGTTGAGAAAATGGCTGATAAAGTAGGCAGAGAAAATATTTTCATCGACCATAGTGTTCTTACGGTTAAACAAAATGGATCACAAATGGTCTCAGTAACATGTGCTAATGGAAAGTCCTTTGAAGCAAACAAACTGATATGTGCCATACCCACATTTTCACTGATGAAAATAGACTGGAAACCCGGCTTGCCTTCTATTATGAAAGATGCCCTTCATGAGCTGCAATATGCAAGAATAGGAAAATTTCCGGTGGTTTTTTCAGAGAGATTCTGGAAGAGAGATGATTTTGATATGCTGACAGATACGCCGGCACATTATTTCTATCACGGTACAAAAAATCAATCCGGAAAAAATGGTGTTCTCATGTGTTATGCCACAGGTGACAAAGCAGACGTGCTGTCTTCAGTCAGTAAAACACAACGACTGGATATTATTTTGCAGGCACTTAAACCTGCTTTTGGCAATGTCAGGAGGTTTGTTAAAGAAGATCTTATGTACTATTGGGGGCAGGATCAGTATTCGAGAGGAGCCTATGCTTTTTATGGGAAAGGACAATGGTTTGAAGTAATGCCTGAACTCAAAAAGACATTTCAGAATGTACATTTTGCCGGCGAACATTTGGCTGATTGGCAGGGATTTATGGAAGGAGCGATCAATAGCGGTGAAGAAGTTGCTGACAATATTTCGAGTGGTGAATAAAAGTATAAAATACAGCAAATGAAACCTGAACAAATAAAATTGGTAAAAAAGACCTGGAAAATCTTAATGGGGGTCGATCCGGCAATCATAGGTGATGCTTTCTATTCCAAACTTTTTTCAGATCATCCCTATATCAGAAAACTTTTCCCCAAAGATATGAATCAGCAATATATAAAACTGGTGGAGATGCTGACTTCAATCATAATGAATCTGGAAAACTCAGAAACGGTTTCACCTGACATAGAGGCTATGGCAAAAAGACATACAGCCTATGGTGTCAAACCAGTTCATTATGAAATGGTAGGCACAGCTCTTTTATGGACTCTAAAACAGGGTCTGGGTACAGAGTGGAATCATGATATTGAAAACGCCTGGATAGAATGTTATACCTCGCTTTCAGATGTCATGATACAAAATAGTTAGATGATGAACTTTCGGTTCAATTGAATTTTACTACACTTTATTTATATTCAGGACATTAATTCTGTATTTTATTTTTAAATCTGAAGTGGTTCAGTAATTTGCGTCCTGTATGATAAAATTGATATATACTTTCACACTTGTAATATTTCTTATTGCCTCTGGTTCGGGTCAGAATACTCCGAAGCAAAATAAATCCATTATTAACCTAAGTAAAGCCGCACCGGATATTGTTTTTAATCACCTGACAGAAAAAGATGGGTTGAGTTATAACATGGTCACCGGCATCGTTGATGACAATGAAGGAATGTTGTGGATAAGTACTCCGTTTGGTCTTAACAGATACGATGGTCATCGCTTTGATGTATTCAAGAGAAATAAAAATGACACTACTTCAATTATACAAAATTATATATTATCTATTTGCAGAGATTCTGATGGCAATATATGGGGTACTACAGAAGATGGAATATTTTGTTTTGACCAAAAAAAGAAGCGCTTCAACAATTATTTTACCTCGGATACTCTTAAATATCCAAGTACTTATTCCATCGCAAGTGATGCAAGAGGTCGGATTTGGGCCGGAAGTCTTTATGGCCTGGTCAAAGTAAATATTAATAAATCAAGTTTCGAATATATCTTTTTTGACAAGGATGACATATCAACTATTTCAAATAACAGTGTATCAAGAGGCGGAATTCTGCCTGATCCGGCAGGTCAAGGCTTATGGGTTGCTACACATGCTGGTTTAAATTTTTTCCATTTTGAAACTTCAAAATTTACAAACTATCGTAACAGTCAGGATAGTCTCATTTTCAATTCTCATTATATAAGTGCACTTCATCTTTCGAAAGAAGGTATGATTTGGATGTTTGATAATAATACCAAAGAAATTCTGGGGTTCAGAAATGTTAAAGAGGGCATTCTGCATAGAATTCCGGTAAGTCCATTTATCAAAGACGCATTTGCCGGAATGTTGTTTGAGACAAGTTATCACCATCTCTGGTTTTCCAGCGATAGTTATGAAATCGTCAGAATAGAATACCTGAACAATAATAAAACTGAAGTCATGAAAAACAATATTGCCGATCCGGGTTCAATTATTGGTGACTATATCTGGACAGCATGGGAAGATAAAGATAACACTGTATGGCTGGGTACATCCGGAGGCATCTCAAGATTTAACTATGACAGATTGTTTTATAAAACGCACAAATTGGCAGATCAGTATCCTGAATTAAACAATAACTGGCAGATCACTTGCCTTTCACAAAACCCTGTAAATCAGGATTGGTGGGTTGGGACCCGAAACGGGAAGGTTTATATTGTTAATTCAGCGTCCGAATTTACCGAGACCATAGATTTTCCAACTTTTAGTAATCATAATATTTCTTCAAAGTTTATTACAGATATTGATTTTATAAATGGGTTGGCTATAATCTGCTATGCAAATGGTAATACCTTTCAGTTTGACATTTCGAAAAAAAACTATCGTAAATTTTATGGATTAGGAGGCAAATACAGCGATTATAAAACAAGAACAATTTCTCAGGAAAGTGATTCAACATTTATATTTGGGAATAATTATTTTCCTGTTTTACGGTGGAATTCGGTTTCAAATAAAATTGAAGAGATTAATTTTCGGACACCAAAATCAAAAAACGGATATAATTATACCGCAGGATGGCTCAAATCTTCCTACGGAAAAGGCGCATGGATGGCAGCAAGCGGTGATGTGTTGGGATATATTCATCCCGGATCAAGTTACATCGAACTTGTTGATATGAATCTAAGAGAAAAAGTACTCAGAGGTGGTTTTTTTAATGCCATGGAAATTGACAAAGACGGAAATGCCTGGTTTTCATACACTACCCAAGGATTGTTTCAAGCCAAAAAAAAGGTAGATATGGTCAAAGGCAATAATGATATCCAAATACTGAGATGGGACGGGTCAGATGGTCTTGTCAATGAAAATGTACAATCAGCAGTATCTGACAAAAACGGACACATATGGGCAGGTTCGTACAACAAGTTTTCTGTTCTTAATCCGGGCAATAACAGTTTCAAAAATTTCAAAATAAATCTGAGTGAAAGTAATTCATTTTATTACAATTACATGATCACATTATCAAATGGCAATATGTTAACCAATATAAAAGGAAATCTTATTGAATTTTTCCCTACAAAGCTGGGAACTGGTTTGCCTCAAAATGATCCCTTAATAAGCATTCTGCAATTGCCCAAAAGAAATATATATCTTTCAGGAGAACCATCCGTCGTATTGAATCCTGATGAAAACTTTATTACTATTGGATTTGGATGTCTGAGCGATAAGAACTTATTTACATATCAATATGAGTATCAGCTCGAAGGTGTCAACGAAACTTGGGTAAAAGCAGATCAAAGTGCTGAAGCTACTTTTTCTGACTTATCACCGGGTACCTACACCTTCAGACTTGTAGCAAGAACTGCAGACCATAACTGGCAGTCGGAAGAAAAGAGGTTATTGATAACTATAAATGCACCATTTTATAAAACCTGGTGGTTTCTGACGATAATTACCATTATTACAGGATTTATTATGTTTTATACAGCACTTGCCAGAATCAGGAATATCAGGAATATTGACGAACTTAAATCAAAAGCCCAGCTTCTCGAAAAAGAAAAAACAGCCGTCATGTACGAAAATCTGAAACAACATCTCAATCCGCATTTTCTATTCAATTCACTGACTTCGCTGAGCAGTCTTATCAGAATAGACCAGCGTCAGGCAACAGATTTCCTTGACAAAATGAGTAAAGTGTATCGTTATATTCTCAAAAATAAAGAAAACGAAACCGTCCCGCTCATAGAAGAACTCAAGTTTGTAGATATGTATAATCAACTCCAAAAGACTAGATTTGGCGACGGGTTACAAATAAAAATAGACATTCCGGAGGAATTTAATCACCGGAAAATAGCACCGGTTACCTTACAGAATCTCGTTGAAAATGCTATAAAACACAATATTTCTGACGTAGAAACACCTTTAGTGATTCAAATGTATATTGATGATGACTATATGGTGGTGCAAAACAATATGCAAACAAAGGGTTTTGTAGAAACGAGCAATAAACAAGGTCAACACAGTATGGTATCACTATACAGGTATTTAAGCCCAAGGCCTGTGATTATCAATGAATCAGAAGACTTTTATACCGTAAAAATTCCTTTGATATAATAAAAAACAAAAATAATGATCAAAGCATTAATCATCGAAGACGAACAGCTTATCGCAAAAGAGTTGCAGTACAAAATTTCTGACATAGCTCAGGATATTGAAATTATTCAGGTATTGCCAAGTCTCAAGACAGCTTTTAAATGGTTTATGGAAAATGCGGAACCCGATTTGATATTTGCTGATATCCAATTAAGCGATGGTATCAGTTTTGAAATATTTAAAAGATTTGATTTAAAATGCCCGGTTATATTTACAACTGCATATGATGAGTATGCTATTCAGGCATTTAAAGTCAATGGAATAGATTATCTGCTTAAACCTGTGGATACAGATGATTTGAACAAAGCGATTGCCAAATCCCGTGCTATACTGAACAGTAAATCCGAATATCCTAAAGATTTTCAGCAGTTGTTGAGTTTGATTTCAAATCCTGAAGCACTAAAGAATAAGTTTAAAGAACAATTTGTAGTAAATCACAGAAAACAATGGATACCGGTTTCTGTAAAAGACATTGCATGTTTTTATAGGGATAGTATAAACTTCATTTACACCTTCACAGGAGACAAATATATGCTTGATTTTGCTACATTGGAAGAAGTAGAGGAGCTCCTCGACCCTAAAGTATTTTACAGATCAAATCGTCAATCCATTATCAATATCGCAGCAATACAAAGTGTAAAGCCTCATGAAAATCAAAAACTTACAGTCACGCTTATGCCACCACTAAAACTGGAAATAGACATCAGCAGAGAAAAAGCACCGGCATTTAAAAAATGGCTGGATCGTTAAAGACCGGCCATTATTAAAAAATCATTTTATAAAAAGTCTTTAAGTCTGTAGAGGTAATTTAATTCTGTACCTTTATGTCACTAAAAGTATAAACTATGAGTTTGTTGTCCACTGAATTAACCGCAAGATGCGGGTCAAAATGCGAAATTTGCGGTGCTGGTGGTAAACTTTTTCCATTTGTCGTAGCTCCAAAAACCGGAAATCACCTGGACGAACAGGTAGCTATATGTCAAACTTGTAATGACCAGTTAGAAAACCCGGAAAGAATCGATGTGACACATTGGAGATGCATAAATGATTGTATGTGGAGCTCAGTCCCGGCAGTGCAGGTTATCAGTTATCGTATGCTTCAAGCACTTAGCGACCAGGAATGGGCACAGGATTTGATTGGTATGATATATCTGGATGATGAAACTCTGGAGTGGGCCGATGGTAGTGAAGGAGATTCTTCCGTACATAAGGATAGCAACGGTAACGTCCTGCAAACCGGAGATACCGTGGTTTTGATCAAAGATCTGGACGTAAAAGGAGCTAATTTTATCGCCAAAAGAGGCACACCGGTAAGGAGAATCACTCTGGTACGTGATAATCCTGACCAAATAGAAGGAAGGGTAAATGATCAGCACATTGTGATTTTAACCAGGTATGTAAGAAAGACTCTATGACCAGAGATCTTAGTTTCTTACTCCGATCCATTTAAACTCATATTCATTAACAGGGTTTGGCATTCTTTCCGAAATTTTAAGCAACCTGTCTGGAAGTTTTACCAGATAATCCCGTGATTTTTCACCGGCTTCATTCAGACTGCAAAGATTTGCGAGATTCCATTCGAGGACTAATTCTTTCAGAATATTAGCATAATCTACAGCAGTATACACACCTATGCGTTGAGCAGCATCAGTAAAATGACCCCAAAGACCACCGACGTCCATACCTGTTTCACGCAGGAAATGTGCCGGCATCACTATTTTTTTTCTCATCATATCTTCAAAGGCTATCAATACTTCGTTTGGGTCATATTCAAAAATCTTTTTGATAAAGCTCATATATGCTTTGGCATGTCTCATTTCGTCTGCCGCTATGACGCCATTGATTTTACTCAATAAAGAATCACCTTGTTGCTTTGCCATAGTTGCTACCCTACGATGTGAAATATTAGTAGCCAACTCCTGAAAACTGGTGTAAATAAAGTTTCGGTAAGGGTCCTGACCTGTCTCAATATTAAATCCATCAGCAATAAGATATTGTGTAGATCTTTCAAATTCCTGCATATTTACTCTACCCGAAAGATAAAGATACTTATTCAGCAGATCTCCGTGGCGGTTTTCTTCTGCCGTCCAACCTCTAACCCATGTTTTCCAGGGGTTAGTTTCCGGCTCTTCATGTATACCTTCCAGACGACTAAGCCATGACTCATAACTTGGGAGGGCTTCTTCAGTGATAGTGTCACCTACCAAAACAGTCAGTAAATCATATGACAAGCCCTGTGCTGCACTCCGGAGTTCTTTTGTCTGTTCAAAAAAAACTTCCTGGTCTGAAGCATCAGGCAAAAAATCACTGGCTTGCCAGTTGGATTCTATAGGTTTTAGAAATTTTTCAACAGATTCAGATATAAAATCTGTCATTGTCCTCATTACTTCAGATCGGGCGCCAAATGGAACTACTATCAATATATTTATTTATGAAACAAAGATAATGTATATTTTGAAAGTTTTTTTTGATATGATTAATCTCATTATAATTTATTTTTTTATGTTTTCTCACGGACAAATGGATTTATCAATATCAAAGATACTTTTTGAAGCTATCTAAAAGGTTAAAACATGCCTCAATAAGTATAAGAAATGGTTCAACATCAAAAAAAAATCAAATATGAAAGACACATTACTTTTTAAGCTGTTTTATTTTTATACTCAAAGCAGCAACTGTTAATGTCATGAAAGGACTTATCCAGTTAAAAATGGCATAAATAAAATAGTCAACTGTCGGCACTCCCAATACGCCTGCATTGTACGCTCCGCAAGTATTCCAGGGTACCAGAACTGAAGTAACTGTCCCTGTATCTTCAAGCGTTCGACTTAAATTTACAGGATGTAATCCTTTATCCTGAAATGCTTTTTTATACATTTTTCCTGGTATGACTAAAGCAAGATATTGATCAGAAGCCGTAACATTGATAGCCAGACATGACAAAACAGTACTTGCAAAAAGACCAAAAACGGTATGAAACATATTGAGTAACGCCTGACTAATGCGGGATAAAGCACCAATTGCGTCCATCACACCACCGAAAACCATAGCACACAGAATTAACCAAATAGTTCCAAGCATACCTTCCATACCTTTGGCAGTAAAAAGATCATTTAACTCAGGATTTGTAGTTACTATTGAAGTTTTGGTAGTCAGTGATTGCATTACGCCTTTGTATGCAGTATTAAAATCAAGTGTACTTCCTCCAGCAATTTTTATTACAATGTCGGGCTGAGCAATAACAGCTACAATACCACCTAACAAAGCACCGGCAAGCAAAGCAACCAATGGCTCAGTTTTTTTTATGATCATAAATATAACAGCAGAAGGCACAAGAAACAACCACGGGCTGATATTAAATGACGCATCAATGGCAGCAAGTTTATCTGAAATATCAGGCGATCCAACGGAAGAAATATTAAATCCAAGTATTAAAAAAATGATAAAAGCTATTAATACCGATGGTATTGTGGTTATCAACATGTATTTTATATGATCAAACAATTCAGAACCAGCCATCGCAGAAGCCAGATTGGTAGTATCAGAAAGGGGTGATATTTTATCACCAAAATAGGCTCCTGAAATCACAGCTCCAGCCGTCATGCCAGGATTTATATCCATACTTTGCCCGATACCTATCAAAGCTATACCCACAGTAGCTGACGTAGACCACGAACTACCTGTAGCCAGGGAGATAATAGAACAAATCACCAGTGATGCTGCCAGAAAGACAGTTGGAGATAAAATCTGCAAACCATAGTAAATCATGGAAGGAATAATACCACTGAGCAACCATGTGCCGGATAATGCGCCAACCATTAATAAAATAAGAATAGCCCCAGTAGTAGATTTGACATTATGTCCAACTTCCTCCAGCATTTGTTTGTAAGAAACTTTATTTCTGAAACCAACAACAGCAGCCTCAGCAGCTCCCAAAAGTAAAATAAACTGATTGCTTCCACCCAAAGAACTATCACCAAAAATAAAAATATTATATGCGAGCAAACCTACCAAAATCAGAACCGGAAACAACGCCTCATAGATAGTCAGTTCTTTATTTACAATTATAATTTCCTGTTCAGGTAATTCGGGTTTGATATCTGCACTCTCCATATTTGAAAACAAATTTATTTAAGGAAAAATATATTCATGATGCAATATAAAAGTAATATTAATAAATTTACCCAATTATTTTCATAGTAAGTTTAAAATTTATTTTATCTTCAGAATTTAAGGGTGTTTTATTTATCAACGAATTGAACATTTTTAATATAAAACGAATTATAATAGCTAATTTGACATCAAAGTAATATATGAATATTTATAAAATAACCATCCTGATGTGGATAGTTTTTTTTTCCTGTAAGAGTGAAGAAAAAAAAGTGGATAAAATAACTTCCGGAAAAAGTGAACAAAAGCCATTAGTGGTGGATGGGATTATTGCCCGGGAAGTAATCACATCTGCAGCAATAACAACTACAGGTACTATCATTGCAAACGAGGAAGTAGAAGTAAGAAGCGAGGTTTCCGGGAGAATCACCGGTATATTTTTTAAAGAGGGTACTTTTGTAAATAAAGGTCAACTTCTTGTAAAACTCAATGATGATGATTTGCAAGCTCAGGTGAAAAGATTAAAAATAGAAATAAAACTTGCAGAAGAGAATGAATACCGCCAAAAACAACTTTTGCAATCTACGGCTATCAGTAAAGAAGACTATGAGAACTCACTAACCAATCTTAACCTGCTTAAAGCCAGTGTTGACATCATTAAAACAAATATAGACAAAACACGTATTACAGCACCATTTAGCGGAATAGTAGGTTTAAAATATATAAGCCCGGGAGCGTTCATAACACCAAGTACTGTGATCGCATCCATTCAAAATACCCAACCCTTAAAACTCGAGTTTTCGATACCTGAAAAATACAATAACCTAATTATGCAAGGCTCTACAGTTGATTTTAAGATTGCTGGCTCAAAAGATGATCAGAAAGCAAAGGTATATGCCAAAGAACCCAAAATTGACCCGGTTACCCGTACTTCAAAAGTGAGGGCGACTTTTCCCAATCCTGGCGGTAAAATATATCCGGGATCATTTGCTGAGATTACCATTTCTATAGGAGATAAAGCCAAAGTAAAAATGGTACCAACCATTGCTTACATACCGGACATAAGTGGAGCTAAATTATTTGTTAAAAAAGGAGGATTAGCTGTAAGTGTTCCTGTAACGGCCGGGGACAGAACTGAAAAAGAAATTCAGATACTGGAAGGTCTTAATATTGGAGATACTGTAATAATCTCAGGTATACTTCAACTTAGACCACAAATGCCTGTAGAAGTTAACATCATTAATCAGGCTCAATAAATAGTAACTGATGAGATTATCAGAAGTAAGCATAAAAAGACCGGTTTTAGCCACAGTAATGTCAATCATTATTGTTCTTTTTGGTATCATTGGATTCTATTATCTCGGCGTAAGGGATTACCCAAGTGTCGACCCGCCTGTCATCACAGTAAGTACCAGTTATCCCGGAGCCAACTCCGAAGTGATCATATCGCAGATTACAGAACCTCTTGAACAATCTATAAATGGTATTGATGGAATCAAAGCCATCACTTCAACCAGTAGTGACGGGAGAAGCACTATTACAGTCGAGTTTAATCTGGAAGTAGATCTCGAGTCGGCAGCTAATGACGTAAGGGACAAAGTTTCCGGAGCACTGCGGAATTTACCTCCAGATGCCAACCCTCCTATAGTCAGTAAGGCAGATGCCAATGCCCAACCTATATTGTCTCTTACTGTACAAAGTGAGCAACGAACTTTGCTCGAACTTACAGAAATAGGAAACAATCTCTTCAAAGAGAGATTTCAGACCATCCCAGGAGTGAGTAGCGTAAATATTTGGGGAGAAAAAAAATACTCCATGAAAATGATCATGGATCCTGCAAAAATGGCTGGGCTTGGTATTACACCGGTTGATGTAAGAAATGCTTTGAATAGTGCCAATGTAGAGTTGCCGTCCGGAAGAATAGAAGGAAGTGATACGGAACTGACTATTCGAACGGTAGGAAGAATAGAGACAGTAGAAGAGTTTAACAATCTGATAATAAAAGAAAGTAATGGTATAATTGTCAGGTTCAAAGATGTCGGAAATGCCGAAATGAGACCCGAAAACGAAAGATCTTTGCTCAGAGGAAATGGTGCTGTGCCAATGATAGGAATAGCGGTCACACCACAACCAGGAGCAAATTATATTGCTATTGCAGACGAATTTTTCAAACGGTTGGAAATTATTAAAAAGGACTTACCTTCAGATCTTGATCTTGGACTGGCGCTTGATACCACAAAAGGAATAAAAAAAGCAATCAGCGAAGTAGAAGAAACTATTCTGATTGCATTTGGCCTGGTGGTTATGGTCATTTTTCTTTTTCTGCGAAACTGGAGATCTACTCTTATTCCCGTAGTTGCCATACCGATTTCTTTGATCAGTGCTTTTTTTATTATGTATATGGCGGGATTTACCATCAATATACTCACACTATTAGGTATAGTGCTTGCTACCGGACTTGTAGTAGATGACGCCATCGTGGTTTTGGAAAATATATATCAGAAAATAGAACAAGGCATGGCACCCCGCGAAGCCGCATTCAAAGGGTCTGAAGAAATATTTTTTGCTATTGTATCTACAACGGTGACATTGGTGGCTGTATTTCTACCCATTATGTTTTTACAGGGTTTAACAGGTAGATTATTTCGGGAATTCGGGGTAGTAGTGGCGGGTGCAGTCTTGGTTTCTGCATTTGTATCTTTGACACTTACACCTATGATGAGCGCAAATTTACTGAAACACGGAGATAATCAAGGCTCTTTTTACAGGGTGACGGAAAGATTTTTTGTAGGAATGACTAATTGGTATGGAAAGGGGCTGAATGGATTTTTTAAAGTTAGATGGATAGCAAT
>Ga0138256_10005819_pt1 | contig 13050 bp, 10 predicted proteins | sample KNB2016incub_MG_FD_105486 | JGI IMG/M metagenome (GOLD analysis project Ga0138256, IMG submission 105486) | Active sludge microbial communities from wastewater in Klosterneuburg, Austria - KNB2014incub_MG | ecosystem: Engineered > WWTP > Activated sludge > Unclassified | place: Austria... | reverse complement strand
TGGTGTGGACCAACCCGCGCGTGATGGGCATTGTCATCCTCATGCTGGTGGCAGTGGTGTTGCCTGCGCTGTGGATTGGCAGGCGGGTGCGCAAGCTCTCGCGGGCCAGCCAGGACCGGGTGGCCGACTCCAGCGCCATTGCGGGCGAAATCCTGAATGCCACCCCGGTGGTGCAAAGCTACACCGCCGAGGACCGCGAAACGCAGCGCTTTACGCAGGCCACCCAACATGCCTTTGACACGGCGGAACGGCGCTCTCGTACCCGCGCCATGCTGGTGGCTTTCATCATCATTGCCAATGCGGGGCTGCTGCTGTGGGGCCTGTACCGTGGCACGCAGGCGGTGCTGGCAGACCAGATGAGCGCAGGCCACCTGGGGCAGACGGTGGTCTATGTGATGCTGCTGGCCGGTGCCGCTGCCGTGCTGGGGGAGGTGTATGGCGACCTGCTGCGCGCCGCCGGAGCCACCGAGCGGCTCATGGAGCTGCTGGTCACCCAGTCGCCCGTGGGCGAACCCGCGCAACCGCTGCCCTTGCCGGACACGGGCCGGGGGCTGGCGGTGCGTTTTGAGCATGTGGACTTCCATTACCCGTCACGCCCCACACAGGCGGCGCTGCAGGGCTTTGATCTGGAGTTGCGGCCGGGCGAAACCGTGGCCCTGGTGGGCGCCAGCGGGGCGGGCAAGACCACGGTGTTCCAGTTGCTGCAGCGCTTTTACGATGTGGACACAGCCCCTGCCGACGCGCCCGGCACCGCAGGCCGCATCAGCATCGAGGGTGTGGACCTGCGCCAGCTTTCACTGCAGGCGCTGCGCAGCCGCATCGGTACAGTGCCGCAGGATCCGGTGATTTTCTCGGCCAGTGCCATGGACAACATCCGTTACGGCCGCCCGGATGCGAGCGACGATGCGGTGGTGGCTGCGGCACGCGCAGCGTTTGCACACGACTTTCTCAGCGCGCTGCCCGAGGGCTACGGCACCTTTCTGGGCGAGCGCGGCGTGCGCCTGTCGGGTGGCCAGCGCCAGCGCATTGCCATTGCCCGCGCATTGCTCAAGAACCCGCCGCTGCTCTTGCTCGACGAGGCCACCAGTGCGCTGGACGCCGAGAGCGAGCGCATGGTGCAGGCAGCCCTGGACAGCGCGCTGCACAGCCACAAGGGCCAGCGCACGACGCTGGTGATTGCGCACCGCCTGTCCACCGTGCAGAACGCCGACCGGATTGTGGTTATGGAGCACGGCCGCATCGTGGAGCAAGGCACACATACCGAGCTGCTGGCGCAAGGCGGTGTGTATGCGCGCCTGGCGGCGTTGCAGTTTGCTGCGTAAAGCACGGCTGCGCAGGGTCGGCGCAAGAAGCGCCGCTTGGAAACGGTCCGAAATCAGTGCAGCGTTTCGTTGGCAGCAGGCGGCAGTGCCAGTACGGGAATGCCTTCTTCCAGCAGCTCCATCGCTTCGCCCACACTGGCCTTGCCACGGATGGGGCGTTCAGGGCTCTCGCCCCGGTGGATGCTGCGGGCTTCGTCAACAAAACGGCCCCCAACGTCCTCTGACCGCTCCATGGCCTGGCGCACCCATTGGAGCAAATCCGCTTTCAGGGGAGCAGGCAGGCCGCCACCCGAGGCTCGATGGTCGGTGGAGGTGGCGTTCTCTGGCGTAGCTGGAGTGGGGGCGACGACCTCGACCGCACCCCGGTTGATGCGCGGCGCGCTCAGCACCTTGCGGACCTGCCCATCGGCACAGATGGGGCATTGCAACAGCCCGCGACGCAACTGGTCCTGAAAATCGTCTTCCCCTGCAAACCAGCCTTCAAACGCATGGTTGTGCGCGCATCGCAGGTCGAGCACTTTCATGTTGACGGGCCAGCGGGCGCAACCTCAGCGGCGGCGCATCAGGTAGCGGTAGACAAACCCCGGGAAAGCCAGGGTGATGAACAGCGTCGCCGTGATGGCATAGAACTCCCAGCCCTGAGGCGCAATCTGGCCGGCAGTGCCCTCCAGCAGCAGGGCCAGGCCACCGACAAGAAAGTAGAACACCACCAGCTCAACCAGACGGATCAGCAGCTTTTTCTTGGGAACCAGTGCAGGCCCCACCGCCAGAATGCGCTGGTTGATGAACGGCAGGTTCGCCGCCGTGCATGCTGCGACGATCACGAACCAGATAAAACCGGACTGGGTCACGTCGGTCGGCCGCGGTCAGGAAGAGAGCGAACGCATGATGGCATCTGCACAGAGGGACATCAGCCCCCCCGGAACAATGCCCAGCACCAGCAGCAGTGCGCCATTGAGCGTCAGAACCACACGCACGTCCAGCGGTGCGGTCACGGCAGTGGCTGTCAAGGGAGCATCAAAGTACATGACCTTGACCACACGAAGGTAGTAAAACGCACCGATCAGCGACATCAGCACGGCAAAGATCGCCATGGCCATGTAGGCAGTCTGGCCTGAGGCCAGCAACGCCTGGAGCACCGACAGCTTGGCGTAGAACCCCACCATGGGAGGAATGCCTGCCATCGAGAACAGGCACACTGCCAGCACGCCTGCGTACAGCGGGCTGCGCTGGTTCAGGCCAGCCATGTCGGCGATTTCTTCGCTCTCAAACCCTTCGCGCGAGAGCAGCAGAATGACGCCAAAGGCAGCAAGTGTCGTCAGCACATAGGTCACCACATAGAACATCGAGGCGCTGTAGGCTGCTTCGACGGTGGATGCATCCACGTGGCCGCTGACTACGCCAGACATCAAACCCAGCAGTACAAAGCCCATCTGCGAGATGGTGGAATAAGCGAGCATGCGCTTGAGGTTGGTCTGTGCAATGGCAGCCAGGTTACCCACCAGCAGCGACCCCACGGCAAGCACCGCCAGCATTTGCTGCCAGTCCAGCGCCAGAGGAAGAAGACCATCGACCAGCAAGCGAATGACAATGGCAAATGCGGCCAGCTTGGGAGCGCCACCAATCATCAGCGTGACGGCCGTTGGAGCGCCTTGGTAGACGTCTGGAACCCACATGTGGAAAGGCACTGCGCCCAGCTTGAAAGCCAGACCTGCCACAATGAAGACCAGCCCGAACACCAGCACTTGGTGGCGCAGCTGGCCGGCATTGACGGCCTTGAACACTTCACCAATGTCGAGCGAGCCGGTTGCGCCATACAGCATCGAGAGGCCGTACAGCAGGAAACCACTGGCCATGGCACCGAGCACAAAGTACTTCATGGCAGCCTCGATCGAGACGGCATGGTCGCGGCGCAGTGCTACCAGCGCGTAGCTGGAAAGGGTCAGCAGTTCGAGCCCAAGGTAGATCACCAGGAAATTGTTGCCGCCAATCATGATGAACATGCCCAGCAGCGACAGCATGGCCAGGGTAAACAACTCACCACCACGCAGCATGTTGCGGTCTGCAGCATAGGGGCGGCCATAGACCAGCGTCACCATCATGGCCACCGTAGCAAAGCACTTGAGCCAGTTGCCCATGGCATCGCTCACCACCATGTTGCCAAAACCGTAGAAAGTGTTGCCGCTGCTGGCATACACCCCTTGCAGCACCGCGACCACGGCCAGGGTGAGCATGGTCAGCACGTAGGTTGCGGTGCGCCGTGGGCTGGTGACGCCCAAGTCCACCAGCGCAATCACGCACGCCATGACCAGGAGCATGATCTCCGGGTAAATCGCTAGCCAACTGATGTTGTCAATCATCTCGGGTCTCTCTGTTCAGTCTGGTCAGTTGAGCTTGGACAAGGCCACGTGCTTGAGCAGTTCAGCCACGGAGGTGTCCATCACGTCGGTGAACGGACGCGGGTACACGCCCATGTAGAGCACAGCAAGCGCGAGCAAGGCCATCACGAAGAACTCGCGACTGCCGATGTCCAGCAGCGAACGCACATTGCTGTTGCCCACCGGGCCCAGGTAGACGCGCTTGAACATCCAGAGACTGTACGCAGCACCCCAGATGAGCGCCGTAGCTGCCGCTGCACCGATCCAGAAGTTGGCCTTGACGGCACCCAGGATCACCATCCACTCACCCACAAAACCCGCGGTTCCAGGCAAACCGCAGTTGGCCATGGTGAACAGCAGCGCAAAGGCGGCAAAGTTGGGCATGGTGTTGACAACACCGCCATACGCAGAGATTTCGCGGGAATGTACGCGGTCGTACAGCACGCCGATAGAGAGGAACATGGCGGCCGAAACGAAACCGTGGGCAATCATCTGGACAATGCCGCCGGACACGCCAAGGTCGTTGAAGATGAAGAATCCGAGGGTCACAAAACCCATGTGCGCCACGGACGAATAGGCCACAAGTTTTTTCATGTCTTTCTGCACCATGGCGACCAGGCCAACGTAGAGCACTGCAATCAGCGACAGTGCAATCATCAGCCACGCCCATTCACGCGAGGCGTCGGGTGCAATCGGCAGCGAAAAACGCAAGAAACCGTAGGCGCCCAGCTTGAGCATGATGGCTGCCAGCACGGCAGAGCCTCCCGTGGGCGCCTCGACGTGTACGTCGGGCAGCCAGGTGTGCACCGGCCACATCGGGACTTTGACTGCAAAGGCAGCGAAGAACGCAAAGAACAGCAGCGTCTGCGTTCGGCCATTGAGCGGAAGCTTGTGCCATGTGGCAATGTCGAAGCTGCCACCCGACTGGTTGTACAGGTAGATCAGCGCAATCAGCATCAGCAGCGAACCCAGCAGCGTGTAGAGGAAGAACTTGAAGGCTGCGTAAATCTTGTTGGGGCCGCCCCAGATACCGATGATGAGGTACATCGGAATCAGTGTCGCCTCGAAGAACACGTAGAACAGCATGCCGTCAAGGGCTGCAAACACACCGATCATCAACCCCGAGAGGATGAGGAACGCACCCATGTACTGGTTGACACGTTCAGTGATCGACTCCCACGAGGCGATCACGACAATCACCGTGATGAACGCGGTAAGCGGAACAAACCAGAACGAGATGCCATCGACCCCGAGGTGGTAGAAGATGTTGAAACCCTCGATCCAGGCGCTTTTCTCGACAAACTGCATCGCAGCCGTACCAAGCTGAAAACCGCTGTAGAGGGGCAGAGTGACGGCAAACCCGATCAGGGCGCCCACAAGGGCCAGCCAGCGCACGGCACCGGCATGCTTGTCGCTGCCAAAGGCGAGCAACAGGGCACCGAAGGCGATCGGCGTCCAGATGGCAAGACTCAACAAACCCATTTTTGTTCTTCTCCTACTTGTTGAGCAAGACGAAATACGTCATGAGCACAAAGATGCCCAGAATCATTACCAGCGCGTAATGGAAGACGAAGCCCGTCTGCACACGGCGCACCATGCCTGAAACCCAGCCCACGAGCTTCCACGAGCCGTTGACCAGCGCACCATCAATCACGGCCTGGTCGCCCCCCTTCCACAGACCCACACCCAGGGCGCGGGCGCCGCGCGCCAGGATGTTTTCATTGATCCAATCAAGGTAGTACTTGTTTTCCAGCAGCGTATGGATCGGTTGGAACGTACGCTTGATCGCCGCAGGAAGTGCGGGATTGACCATGTACATGTAGTACGACAGTGCCACGCCAGCCAATGCCAGCCAGAACGGCGCCGTCTGCAGACCGTGCAGGGCCATACCCACCGGGCCATGGAAGATTTCTGCCAGTTTGGCCATGGCCGGGTGCCGCACGGCATCGACAAAGATCGCATCCTTGAACAAGTCGCCAAACAGCATGGGCTGGATGGTCATGAAACCAATGACCACCGAAGGCACGGCCAGCAGCACCAGCGGAACGGTGACGACCCAGGGCGACTCGTGGGGTGCATGGTGATCATCGTGGCCATGGCCGTGGTCGTCGTGGCCATGGTGCGCATCAGGGTTCTGGTCGAAACGCTCCTTGCCATGGAAGACCAGGAAATACATGCGGAACGAATAGAACGCCGTGATGAACACGCCCGCGAGCACTGCGAAGTGCGCGAATCCGGCCGCTGGAAGCTGGCTGAAATGCACGGCTTCGATGATGCTGTCCTTGGAATAAAACCCCGAGAACAACGGCGTTCCAATCAGTGCCAGGGAGCCCAGCAGCGAGGTGATCCAGGTGATGGGCATGTATTTGCGCACGCCTCCCATCCAGCGGATGTCCTGGTTGTGGTGCATGCCCATGATCACCGACCCGGCGGCAAGGAACAGCAGCGCCTTGAAAAACGCATGGGTCATGAGGTGAAACACAGCAACCGAGTAGGCCGATGCACCCAGCGCCACCGTCATGTAGCCCAGTTGTGACAGCGTGGAATAAGCAACCACCCGCTTGATGTCGTTCTGGATGATGCCCAGGAAACCCATGAACAGTGCGGTGATTGCACCAATGACCAGAATGAAATTCAGTGCGGTATCCGACAACTCGAACAGTGGCGACATGCGCGCCACCATGAAGATTCCTGCCGTCACCATGGTGGCTGCGTGGATCAGCGCGGAGATCGGTGTGGGGCCTTCCATCGAGTCAGGCAGCCAGACGTGCAGCGGAAACTGCGCCGACTTACCCATGGCGCCAATGAACAGGCAGATGCAGATCACCGTGATGAGCATCCAGTCGGTGCCGGGGAAGGCTATTCCACCCAAGGCACCGGCTTTGCCGAAAACCTCGCTGTAGTTGAGCGACCCGGCGTAGGCGGCAATCAGGCCAATGCCCAGAATGAAGCCGAAGTCACCCACCCGGTTGACCAGAAAGGCCTTCATGTTGGCAAAAATAGCCGAAGGCTTGTTGAACCAGAAGCCGATCAGCAGATAGGACACCAGCCCCACGGCTTCCCAGCCAAAGAACAACTGCAGCAGGTTATTGCTCATCACGAGCATGAGCATGGAGAAGGTGAACAGCGAGATGTAGGCAAAGAAACGGTTGTAGCCGTCATCCTCTTCCATATAGCCGATGGTGTAGATGTGCACCATCAGGGACACGAAGGTCACCACGCACATCATCATCGCAGTCAGGTTGTCGATCAGAAAACCGACTTCCATCTTCAGGCCACCGACCACCATCCAGGTGTAGAGGGTTTCGTTGAACCGGGCGCCATCCAGGGCGACGCTCTTGAGCGTCATGGCAGAAAGGATGAAGGCCACCAGCACACCAAGAATGGTGAGGGTATGGCTCAGACGGCGACCAATCCAGTTGCCGCCAAAACTTGTGCCAAAAATGCCCGCCAGCGCGGCGCCCGCCAACGGCGCGAGTGGTACGGCCAGAAGCGTTGTAGCAGAGAGGGTTTGACTCATTGTGGAGAACCTTGCGTGTCCGGGACTCAACCCCGAAGGGCGTCGAGCGATTCCGCGTCGATGTTGGACCTGTTACGGAAAAGCAGAACCAGGATGGCCAGACCGATGGCCGACTCGGCGGCAGCAACAGTCAGGATGAAGAACACGAACACCTGGCCATGCATGTCACCCAGGTAATGCGAGAAGGCAACAAAGTTCATGTTGACCCCGAGCAGCATCAGTTCGATGGCCATCAGCAACACAATCAGATTGCGGCGGTTCATGAAGATGCCGACGACGGCCAGAGCAAACAGCATCGCTCCGAGAGTCAGAAAATGTCCCAGTGTGGGTGTCATGCTTTCTTCTCCTCACTCTCGGCCTGGCCCGCAGCAGGCTCAGGCGCTTGTTGTGTTGCGGTCATTTTGACGACCTTCATGCGATCCGCGGCACGAACCCGGATCTGATCGGCTGGATTGATGAACTTGCTGTCCTTGCGACTGCGCAGGGTCAGGGCAATGGCTGCAATCATGGCCACCAGGAGAATCACTGCGGCAATCTCCACGGGGTAGAGATACTGCGTATACATCAGCTTCCCCAACTCCTTGGCGTTCGAAACCACCACTCCGTTGCCAGCAGCATCCACGGCGGCCGCCACCGTCTTGGGCTCTTCAATGCCACGGAATCCGCCCATGAGCACCAAGGCCATTTCAAAAGCGATCAGCGCACCGATGGTTGCAGCCAGGGGAAAGTGCTTCCAGAACCCCTTGCGCATTCCTTCCACATCGATGTCGAGCATCATCACCACGAACAAGAACAGCACCATCACGGCTCCGAGGTACACCAGTACCAAGGTGATGGCGAGAAACTCCGCCTTGAGCAGCAACCACAGGCCAGCGGCCTGAGAAAAAGCGAGCATGAGGTGCAATACGGCGTGAACCGGGTTGCGCGCGGAGATGACCCGGAAGGCTGCGTAGAGCAGCACGACCGAGAACAGATAGAAAAAACCAGTCTTGGCGTCCATGAATCGGTTCTTTGTAATAGTCTGGTCTGTAAATGCGCGCCGCCTCAGCGGTACTTGGCGTCCGCAGCCTTGGCCGCAGCAATTTCGCCTTCGTAGCGATCCCCTACCGCCAGAAGCATTTCCTTGGTGAAATACAGGTCGCCCCGCTTTTCACCGTGGTATTCGAAAATCGACGTTTCAACGATTGAGTCCACCGGGCAGCTTTCTTCGCAGAATCCGCAGAAGATGCACTTGGTCAGATCAATGTCGTAACGGGTGGTGCGACGAGAGCCATCGTCACGCACATCCGATTCGATGGTGATGGCCATGGCCGGGCACACCGCCTCGCACAGCTTGCAAGCAATGCAACGCTCCTCGCCGTTGTCATAACGGCGCAGCGCATGCAAACCGCGAAAACGCGGTGAGAGGGGCGTTTTTTCTTCAGGGAACTGGACGGTGACCTTGCGGCGGAAGGCATAGCGGCCCGTGAGGGACATGCCTTTCACCAGTTCAACCAGCAGAAAGCTCTTGAAGAAATCCCGGAGAGAGAAAGATGCAGCAGCAACGGCAGCCATTGGTGTGTCCCCGCCTTATTTCCAGATGTTCCACGGCGAGAGCAACCAGCCCCCGACGATCAGCAGCCACACGAGGGTGACCGGAATGAAGATTTTCCAGCCCAGACGCATGATCTGGTCATAGCGGAATCGTGGGAAGGTGGCGCGAATCCAGATGAACATGGAGACGACCACAAAAGTCTTGATGCCCAGCCAGATCCAGCCAGGGATGAAGTCCAGCGCAGCCACCGGCGACAGCCAGCCACCCAGGAACATCAGCACAGCCAGAATGGACACCAGCCACATGCTGGCGTATTCGGCCAGGAAGAAGATGGCGAAGCCCATGCCCGAATACTCGACCATGTGACCGGCCACGATTTCGGCCTCGCCTTCAACCACGTCAAAGGGGTGCCGGTTGGTTTCAGCGACGCTGGAGATCAGGTACACAATGAAAATGGGCAGCAGTGGGAGCCAGTTCCAGGACAGTACAGACAAGCCCATGGCGGCACCATTGCCCCGCGCCTGGCTGAGTACGATGTCCGTGAGGTTCATGCTGCCCGTGACCATGATCACCACCAGGAAGCAGAATCCCATAGCGATTTCATAGCTCACCATCTGTGCCGAGGCGCGCATGGCCCCAAGAAACGCATACTTCGAGTTGGATGCCCAGCCTGCAATGATGACGCCGTACACCTCGATGGAGGTGATTGCCATCAGCAGCAGCAAACCCGCGTTGATGTTGGTCAGTGCCAGTTCCGGGCCAAATGGAATCACTACCCACGCAGCCAGCGCAGGCATGATGGCCATGACCGGGCCAAGAACGAACAGACCTTTGGCAGCTGCCGAGGGTTGAATGATTTCTTTGGTCAGCAGTTTCAGGGCATCGGCAATCGGTTGCAGCAAACCCAGAGGCCCGACCCGGTTGGGACCATGGCGAACCTGCATGAAACCCAGGAGCTTGCGCTCCCAGAGTGTCAGGTAGGCCACCGCGCCCATCAACGGAAGGAGAACCACCACGATCTTGATCAGAATCCACAGGACCGGCCAGACCACCCCGGTCCACCAACCCTGCGCGAGCAGGCCAAGGCCAAAGTTGTAAATCGCGTCAATCATGCGGCCGCTCCTTCACGTGCCATGCGGCCATCCGCCGTCAATTGCAATGATGTGGCACGGCGCACCAGACCGTCGAGCTGATAAATCGAAGCCACCACGGGCTCGCCAACATCACCGGATGGCACCTGCAAAGTCGTTTGCGTGGCATTGCTCAACTGCTCTGCGGGCACCCCGGCGACCGGACCCGCGCCAGTGCCAACCGCTTTGGTCAGCACATCCTGCGATGTTTCGAAATCGAAATCCTGCACACCCAGAAGATTTCCCAGCACACGCAAAACCTTCCAGGCTGGGCGCGTTTCGCCCAGCGGGCGAACCACTGCATGGAAGCTCTGCAAACGACCTTCGGCGTTGACGAAGCTGCCGGAGGTTTCCGAGAAGGGGGCAATCGGCAACAGGACATCGCTGAAAGCCATGTTGGCCTTGAACGGGCTGAGGGTCACCACCATCTCTGCCTGGGACAAGGCAGCAACGGCGCTGGCTCCGGCGGCAGAATCAAATTCCGGCTCGTTGTTCAGAAGGATGACGCCCTTGAGCCCGCCCGCCAGCATCTGGGCTGCATTCATGCCACCTGCATCAGGAACGGCCTTGACCCACTGCGCACCGACCGTATTGGCGGCTTCGGTGAGGTAACCCACACTGGCGCCCGTGTGCTCGGCAATCCAGTTGGCCAGGGCCAGCAAAGCCGATGCTTGCGCATGGTGTGCCGCGGCATTGCCAAGCAACACCGCTTTTTGCTCGCCCGCCAACAGCGCAGAGGCAATCGCTTGCGCCTTTGCGTTGCCTGCATCGCCGTTTGCAACAGGTGCGGCAATCCCCTTCTCTTGTGCCACTGCGGCCGCCACATCGGCAAGCGCCTGTGCCCACAGACCAGGGGTTGCAACGAGGGTGTGTGCGACAGGCATGGCCCAGTCACGCACCATCGAATCGATGGCCGTCACCGTGCAACCCTTGCGCGCTGCCTGCCGGATGCGCTGCGCAAACAGCGGATGGTCCTTGCGCAGGTAGGAACCCACGACCAGCACGGATTGGAGCGCCGACAGCGACGCAATGGAACGCCCGAGCCAGCGAATGCCATTGCACGCCTCAAACTCGGCGTTGCGCAGACGGTAGTCAATGTTGCTGCTGCCCAGCCCACGCACCAGGGTGCCAGCCAGATACAGTTCTTCCAGGGTGCTGTGCGGGCTGACCAAGGCGCCAATGCTGCCAGCACCCTTTTCCTTCTTGAGGCACTGCAGACCATTGACCACGTATTCAAGCGCGGTCTGCCAGTCCACTTCAATCCACTGCCCACCTTGCTTGAGCATCGGACGGGTCAGGCGCTCGGGGCCATTCAATGCTTCGTAGGAGAAACGGTCGCGGTCGGCGATCCAGCATTCGTTGATGCCTTCGTTTTCGAACGGCAGGACACGCATGACCTTGTGGTTCTTGACCTGCACGATGAGGTTGGAACCCGTGGAGTCGTGCGGGCTGACGGACTTGCGCCGCGACAACTCCCAAGTGCGGGCGCTGTAACGGAATGGCTTGCTGGTGAGCGCGCCGACAGGGCAGATGTCGATCATGTTGCCCGACAGCTCGGAGTCGATGGTTTCGCCAGCGACGGTGGTGATTTCGGCATGCTCGCCGCGGTTCACCATGCCGAGCTCCATGACACCGGCCATCTCCTGACCAAACCGCACGCAACGGGTGCAGTGGATGCAGCGGGTCATTTCCTGCATGGAAATCAACGGCCCCACATCCTTGGCGGGAACAACGCGCTTTTCTTCTTCGTAGCGGGTCGTGGACGCACCGTAGCCCACGGCCAGGTCCTGCAACTGGCACTCGCCACCCTGATCACAGATCGGGCAATCGAGCGGGTGATTGATGAGCAGGAACTCCATGACCGACTTCTGGGCCTGAATGGCCTTGTCGCTCTTGGTGCGCACCACCATGCCCTGCGTCACGGGTGTGGCGCAGGCGGGCATGGGCTTGGGGGCCTTTTCGACTTCCACCAGGCACATGCGACAGCTGGCGGCAATGGAAAGCTTCTTGTGGTAGCAGAAATGCGGAATGTAGGTGCCCGCCTTCTCGGCAGCATGCATCACCATGCTGCCCGCGGCAACTTCCACTTTCTGACCGTCAAGTTCTATTTCAACCATATGCTTTCTCGCGATCAGGCAGAAGTTGCGGCCTGAGGATTCGGGTTGCGGATCATTGCGGCGAATTCCGGACGGAAATGCTTGAGCATGGCCCGCACCGGCATGGCTGCGGCATCGCCCAGCGCACAGATGGTGCGCCCCATGATGTTGCCGGCCACGTTGTCGAGCAGATCCATGTCGGCGGGCCTGCCTTCACCACGGTGAATGCGATCGACCAGCCGCCACAGCCAGCCCGTGCCCTCGCGGCAAGGTGTGCACTGACCACAGGATTCGTGCATGTAAAAGTAGGAAAGGCGCTTGAGCGACTCCACCATGCAACGGCTGTCGTCCATGACGATGACCGCACCCGAGCCCAGCATGGACCCTGCCTTGGCGATCGAGTCATAGTCCATGGTGCAGTCCATGATGATGGAAGCAGGCAGCACCGGCGACGACGACCCGCCGGGAATCACAGCCTTGAGCTGGCGCCCGGTGCGCACGCCACCGGCCAGCTCCAGCAGTTTGGAGAACGGAGTCCCCAAGGGGATTTCGTAGTTACCGGGCCGTTCCACGTCACCACTGACAGAGAAGATCTTGGTGCCGCCGTTATTGGGCTTGCCACAGGCCAGATAGGCCGCTCCGCCATTGCGGATGATCCAGGGCACCGCAGCGAAGGTTTCGGTGTTGTTGATGGTGGTGGGCTTGCCGTACAGGCCAAAACTGGCCGGGAACGGTGGCTTGAAGCGTGGCTGGCCTTTCTTGCCTTCCAACGATTCGAGCAGCGCAGTTTCCTCACCGCAGATGTATGCGCCGAAGCCGTGGTGCGCATGCAGCTGGAAGCTGAAACCCGAACCCAGGATCTTGTCACCCAGGTAGCCTGCAGCGCGCGCCTCTTCCAGCGCAGCCTCGAAGCGTTCGTAGACCTGGAAAATCTCGCCGTGGATGTAGTTGTACCCCACCGTGATCCCCATCGCGTAGGCAGCAATGATCATGCCCTCAATCACGATATGCGGGTTGTACATCAGGATGTCGCGGTCCTTGCAGGTACCGGGCTCACCCTCGTCGGAGTT